>ERZ827186.1017-NODE-1017-length-25565-cov-7.991768_pt1 | contig 25565 bp, 40 predicted proteins | sample MGYA00519918_ERZ827186 | MGnify/ENA primary metagenome ERZ827186 (study PRJEB31778, sample SAMEA3449275) | human gut metagenome | biome: human gut; feature: human-associated habitat; material: faeces | place: United Kingdom | collected 2010/2012 ...
ACGGTAACAGTAAATACTCCAAAGAATATTTAGGCTTTATTGAAGTTGTAAAGACACATTTTGAAGTGCGGCAATAACTGAACGACCGTGAGTAACTAAGGAGGAAATGTAATTGAGAGCTACGAAAATAAAAATAGACAATCTGTATGGAATACATCATCTTGAGCTTGACGGAAAGCCGGTTGAAATAACAGGAAAAAAAGGGACCGGAAAAACAAGCGTAATAGATAGTATAAAATATATACTGTCAAATAAATCAGATCGTCCGTATATAGTAAAGGACGGAGCTAACGAGGGTGAAATTTACATATCTACCGATACGGGAATTGAAATAAAAAGAAAAAAGCGTCCTGAAACTAGCGATTACCTAAGCGTAAAAGATAATGGAGAAAACATATCCGGCGCACAAAGCTTTTTAAATGATATTTTCACACCTCTTCAGCTTAATCCCGTTGAATTCGCTTCATGGAGCGATAAAGAGCAGAACAGAGCCATATTATCGCTCATAGATTTCAAGTGGGATATGGACTGGATCCGAGAGCAATTCGGGGAAATACCAAGCGGTATAGATTATTCACAGCATATTCTTTCAGTACTGGAGGATATCCAGTCAAAAAACGGAAATTACTGGAAACGTCGCGAAGAAATTAACCGTGAGGAATATTATAAAAGACAGACCATACAAGATATGTCTTTGAAGTTTCCGCAGAATTATGACGTAAACAAGTGGGCTGATTACGATCTGCGCGCCAAATCGGCAGAGCTTCAGAAAGCGCAGGAAATAAATTCGCTTATCAGTCGGGCTAAATCCTTTTATGAAGCTTATGACAACAAGGTAAGAGGGATAACGGCGGAAAAGGATATAGCCATTAATGCAGAGGAAAGCGCAATAAACGCCGAACGTGTTTCGCTTAACAAAACTATTGAAAGACTAAAGGGAGAGATAAAAGCGGCGGAAACCGCTCTTAACGGATTGGATCGTAAGCTCTCTGATAAGAAAGCGTTAATTGAAGCTGAATGCCGTGAAAAAATCGCAAAGCTTGACAACGATATTAAGGTATCTGAACAGTATAAGGATAAACAGCCGATAGATACCGCGCCTATACGCGCAGAATTGGACGAAGCAATACAAATGAAGGAGTATGTTTCCGAATACCGGTCTATGCTTGAAATGCAGGAACGCCGCAAAGAGTTAATTGCACAAAGCGAAAGCCTGACAGAAAAAATAAACAAAGCTCGCGAACTTCCTGGAATGGTACTTGAATCTGCCAGAATACCAATCGAAGGGCTGACGGTAAAAGACGGTAAGCCGCTTATCTTCGGAAGACCTGTGGCAAATCTTTCAAGCGGAGAAAAAATTGATCTTTGCGTTGATATAACAATCGCTCAGAAAGGAACGCTCGATTTAATACTAATAGACGGAGCTGAGGCACTTGACGACGCAAGCCGTGCAGAACTTTACAGCAGATGTATGGAAAAGGGAATACAGATTATAGCAACCAGAACTACTAATTCAGACGAGCTGCTTATAACGGAATTGGAGGATTGAGAAAATGACACATTGGAAAAAACTAACCAATCCGGATTATCTTGGAGCATATTCCATTGAGGACGGCAAGGATTTGATTTTAACCATTGCATATGTTCGCCAGGAAAAGGTTATCGGAACAGATGGAAAAAAAGAAGATTGCATAGTTTGCCACTTCAGCGATAAGGGTGCAAAGCCGATGATATTGAACGTAACAAACTGCAAGACAATTTCAAAGCTTTACGGGACACCGCTAATCGAAGAATGGGCGGGGAAACGTATACAGATAGGAATAGAAAAGGTTAAAGCCTTCGGTGATGTGGTTGAAGCACTCCGTGTTCGTGCTAAACGTCCACCTGAACCGAAAGGTACTGTATATAAATGTGCCGACTGTGGTAAAACAATAACTGACTTTGATAAGTTTTCGGCGGTACAGATAGCAGCGATTACACAGAAGCGTTACGGAGTTACACTATGCTCCGAATGCTCAACAAAGCGTAAAAATGCGGAAAGCGGGGTTAAACAGGATGAAGCTGACAACGGATAACTATTTTTCAAACGAAGCTGCAAAGGAATATATGTCAACGTCGCAATTCAAAGCGTTTATGAAATGCCCTGCAGCCATTATGGCCGAAATTAACGGAGAGATAAAACCGGAAAATAAAGATTCTTATACCGAGGGTCATATGTTTGAGGCGATTGTAAGCGGCAATGAAGAGCTCTTTTACATGCAGCACCCCGAAATCATATCGTCTCAGGGAAAAACGAAGGGCAATGTAAAATCTAACTATCAAAAAGTTGTTAATGCGGCAGAATCTTTTAACAGACAACGAATATTTTGCGATATTGTTAAACGCTGTAAAAAACAAGTTCTTGTTACAGGCGTTATATCCGGCGTGAAATTCCGAGGCCTTCTCGACCTTTACGACCCTGAGACCGGCGAAATTTTTGATACAAAATGTATGAAGGATTTTAAAGATACATACAGCGCCGACGAAGGCCGCCGCGTATCATGGTGGGAAGCATGGGGATATCATTATCAGGCTGCAATATATAGCGAACTGGCCTGCCAAACGTTTGGGAAAGCAACAACATTTTCATTGCTTGCAGCGACAAAGGAGGATGTACCTGATGTTGCGTGGATCGAATTTGATAATGGATACCTGCGTAACATTTTGGACATCGTTGAAGAGACCGCTCCGATGTATCAGGCAATAAAAGACGGACTGATCGACGGAGAACGATGCGAAATATGTTCTTATTGCAGATCAAGCAAGATAATAAGAAAACCTGAGATTATACAAACAGGAGAAATCAATGATTAAAGCTATATTTGAAGATACCCGTCAGCAGATGGGAAAGCATGAAAATATTGCCCAATATCTTAAAAGCAGAGGGATTGAACTGATACGTCAGGCGTTGTTCGTCGGAGACTATGTAAAAATAACGGATCAATCCGTATCTATTGATACAAAAAAGGATCTTTCGGAATTGGTTATGGATTTAGGATCGGATAGAAGCAGATTTATGCGTGAAGCTTCAAGGGCAAGAAAATACGGAATAAAATTGATCGTTCTCTGTGAACACGGAAAAGGCATAATGAAGCTTACTGATGTTCAGTTCTGGGAAAACCCCATGCTTGATTCTAAATCGAAGTTATACAGACCCAAAGCCATGACCGGGAAAACGCTTATGAAAAGAATGATAGATATACATATAGGTTATGGTACGGAATTTTTATTCTGTGAAAAATCTGAAACCGGCGCCCGTATTATTGAGCTTCTCGAATGAACGATTCTTTATACAATCCGTCCAACAGGTACGGTTATAAAATAAACATAAACCATCCGAAGATAAGGCCGCTTTACGACGCTTACAAAAAGAAAGTAAAAGCTTTGATACTGTCGGATGAGGAAAGATTTGAATTTGAAAGAATTATTTTTAAAATGATAGAAAGGAACCGTAATGAACGTATATAATTTAGTCAGCTTATCCGGACGGCTAACAGCCGATCCGGAGCTGAAAACAACTCAATCGGGAATTAGCAACTGCCGGATATGCATTGCTGTAAATCGTCCGTATCAAAAGGATAAGGAACAGGAAGCGGATTTTATAAATGTCGTTGCATGGAGGCAAACGGCAGAATTTATCTGCAAATATTTTCAGAAAGGCAGCCCGATAACAGTAATAGGCAGCATGAGGAACAATAACTATACCGATTCAAACGGCGTTAAGCATTATGCTATGGACGTTCAGGCTGACAATGTCGGATTTGCAATAAAAAATTCCTCAGACAACGTCAGCGCTTCCGCAGCGGGTTATGCCTTCGCCGATCCGCCTAAATCGGCAGTAAGTACGGCTAATCAGGAATCGGCGGCAATAGGCGGTTTAGAGGACTTCGAGGAAATTTTAAGCGACGGAGAAGTTCCGTTTTAGCTTTGTGCTTTATCTTGAAATGAGGTGATAAGTTGGCGTTCAACAAAGAGGGGATTGATTATTATTCCCACTTTATCGGAATGACAAATGATGAAAAATTATCGGATTTACGTATGGAATATGGCTCCGTAGCGATTGATGTATGGCTTACTCTTCTTGACCTAATTTATGGAGGCAAAGGCTATTATATTGATTATGGAGATGAGAAAACTAAAAATCGCGTAGTATGGAAGATACTTGGAATTATAAGAGGAAAGTATCCTCCTACTCCGGAAACCGTAATGGCAATAATCGAGGGTTTAGTGGCGTGTGAACTATTTAGCGGCGACCTATTTAAATCCGGAATATTATCGTCTAAGCGTATTCAGGAGCAATTTTATCAAGCTACTGTAGAGCGAAAAGCGGTTGATATAAATCTTGATTACTGGCTTTTAGATTTTGAAAAAATGAAAAAGCTGTCTTCAAGGAATTCTATTTTGCAATTATTTGAAAATCAACCGATTTTAAGCCAAAATCAGCCGATAGTTGAAGTTAATCAGCCGATAATAAAACAAAGTAAAGTAAAGGAAAGTAAAGTAAAGAAGAGTAAAGTAAAGGAAAGTAAAGAAGACGGCGTACCGCCTACACCTGACGCTCCCCAGGATAACTGTATGTTAATATTTGAATTATATAATCGGATATGCAGGTCGTATCCCAGAATAACCCAATATTCAGAAGCCAGAAAGAAAGCTGTTAAAGCAAGCCTGAAAAAATATAATCTAAAAGATTTTGAAAGACTGTTTAAAAAAGCAGAATCCAGTGATTTCTTAAAAGGAAAAATTAAATGCGATTGGCGGGCTACTTTCGACTGGCTTATAAAGGATACCAATATGGCAAAGGTTCTGGACGGCAATTATGATAATCGCTATGAAAATCTGCCTGAACAAGAGCACAGCTATAATTTGGAGGATTTAAAAGCCTTTGTAAATGATTTCGGCGGCGAATATGAATAGCTATATTTACGGAAGATTTCAATGGGTGGCATGTCATGAATGCGAGCTTGGCGGAAATTCACTGGCCTTATGTGAAATAGGCCAAAAAGTGACTACTGAAAAAAGCAATTATTTCAAGCGCGGCTGTTGGAATGGCGTGCTTATGGAGAAATACAGGAATGAAATACACGATAAACGAGATACCTCCGAGCAATAACAAATTTATCGGGAGGACAAATAAATGGGAGTATCAGGAAAAGAAAAAGTACTGGGCGAAGCTTATATTGCTGAAATGCAGGCCTAAACCGGAAAAACCGCTTGAAAAGGCCGTTGTTACCCTTACATATTTTTTTGGAAATAAAATACGGCGGGATCCCGACAACTACAGCGGGAAGTTTATACTGGACGGACTTGTAAAGGCGGGTATTATTGCCGACGACAGCTTCAGCAACATTGACCTGAAACTGTGCGGCAAGGTGGATAAGAAAAATCCAAGAACGGAGATTGAAATAACGAACGACAGCTATTCGGCTGTTAATGAAAGTCAGGGAGGATAAAAAATTAGGAGGTAATCTATGTATAAGGCAAAAAATATTGATACTGACAAAGCGTTGCAAGCGATTGAAGCTTATCGTATTCAAAATGACCATAATTATGACCGTGATTTCTATGCGCTCAAAAAATATTACGACGGTCTTAAAGCGGGTTTGGATTTTGCTGAAAGCTTGTTTAAATGCGCTAATTATGAAAAGGAAAAGGTTGGAGGTAACCCATGAACGATATAGAAAAAGCTATTTTAACTATACAACGTTTAAGCAATGAGCATATAGACGACAGCTACGATCTGCTGACGGCCACAGAAGCTTTGAGAGAGAAGCAAGAGGCTGAAAGTTTACTGGAAAAGCATTATGGAGACTGTACTGTTTTTGAATTTGTAGAAACATTTATATCTTGCATCGAAAAAGAAACAGATGACGAATTGAAAGGATTACGCATACTGACTAATGAGGACAAAGACGATTATGAAGCGTGGAAAAGAGAAAGGAAACGATCATGAGAGAAATTTTATTTAGAGGTAAAGTGAATAATCCTGATAACATTAGCTGGCTTCAACAGTGTGTTGGTGAGTGGGTCGAGGGATATTTACTACACGATCCAGATATTGAATCATATAAAATTAACGGATTTAATTATTACTCCAGCGAACAAGGACTCGAGCGAGAACCATTTGAATACAGAGTTGACCCCGAAACAATTGGACAGTACACGGGCATGAAGGATAAAAACGGCGAGAAGATTTTTGAGGGGGATATAGTAAAATATTCAACAACTTGCGAAATATTCACTGTTGCCTGGCATGGCTCATTTGCGGAATTTGTAATTTCCGAACTCCAAAAGCCAAACAAAGCAACACGAGGAAGTAAGGACATGTATTTAGTTAATCGTTACTGCGAAGTCATAGGCAACATATACGACAACCCCGAACTGTTGGAAGGAGAAGAAAATGAGTAGGATAAAAAATCTTCGTTTTATGCTTGATTATTATCTTGATAGTATGACCACAACTTATAATTCAGATGAATTTTCCAAGTTATCAATTAATGCAAAATATTATCTTGCAGAAATCGAATCACTTTTACATGAGTGTTTAATATTGAAACAATTTAAAGGAGAAGAAAATGATTAACGAAGATAAGGCATTGAGGATGTTTTACGAAAAGTACGTGGAAAAACACAAAGGGCAGGATATGGAAGTGGGAGATACGGAAGTTGCAGTTTTTAATAACTGCACAATGATTATTTCTATACCTGAGAAAAATCATTTAAGTATTAATTTTGCTTCCAAGCCGTTTTACATAAATGAAAACCTTGATATGTATGAGGAGGACGAAGAAAATGAGTAAAGAAGAAATTTTAAAGTATGCTGCCGAGGCGATCGAAAAGCAGATACCGCAAAAGCCGGATGTTTCAGCTTATAACGAGGATGGTAGTTTGAATAGATTGGAGCGAATGAAATGAAAACCTACATAGTCAGGGCAACGGCGCAGATTCAGCTTACGGCTGAAACGGACAAACCGGAGGATATGAAGTCGTTGGTTAAAAGCGTTTTAATGGATGTTTGTGATGTAAGCGCGGATATCACGAATTTAAGCATTGAGGAAATTTCAGGAGGAAAGAGTAATGAATTTTAACGTCGAAAAGGAAAGACGCGTATTTGCAAAAACTGGTTTTGGCGACAGCGAATATAAATGCGATCTACTTAGTGAGGAATGTAATGGTTTAAAACAAACAAAAATTTGTAAGTTTTATAAAACTAAAGAAGAGTTTGACGCCGCTAATGACAGAGCGATTGAACTATGCCGCGATAAGCATTTATGCGGCGATTGTAAATACCGCAAAAAGACTTGTTTAAAAAGCACAGAGGGTAAAAGCAGTGCCGTATTGTAAACCGAAATGCAATCCGCCTTACGATTGCTTAAACGGCAACTGCCCTTATGAGGACGATTGTCATTTTAACGGATTAGCGACAAAGGAAGAGACAAAAGCTTTGCATGCGGCGAAACTGCCGCAGGGCAGACCGGGACAGTCCAGTAACTTTGACAGAATAGACGATATAAAATATAACTTTAGGTCAAGGAGACTGATATGATTAAAAAATACCGCGTATTTAATAAGCTGACCAGCCGTTACCTCGGAACGCTCGATAACGGGTACTTGGAGTTCGATTCCGCAAGAGCCGCCAGAAGGTACATAATCAGAGCGGGGAAAAGGCCTGATATTTTCAGGATCGAGGAGGTAAGGGCGTGACAAAAAATTTATTAAAACAATACCGTATGCTAAAACTGGAATTTGACGATATTAATGCCACAACATGCAGTAAAACTGTGAAAGATAGCGTACAAGGCTCTATGAAGAATCATCCGTACATAAAAGGCATACGGCATATAGAGGGCGTTGCAGATGAAAGCTTGTTATATAAGAAATCGGATTTAAAAGCGCAACTTAAAGCGGTCGAAGATTTTGTAAAGTCAATTGAAGATTCCAAAGTCAGAAAAGCAATTGAGATTTACTACATAGATGATCTTGATGAATCCTGTGAAAAACCGACTTGGGAAAATGTCGCCGATAAGTTTAAGGACGGCTCTACCGGAGATTCTATTAGAAAAATGGTAGAAAGATTTTTTAAAAAAACTTGATTTCTGTCCGTTTTGTCCGGAATGTCCGTTTTAGGGTGTGCTATAATTATAATAAGGAATGATATAAATAGACGGTTGAAGCTTTTCAGCCGTCTATAATTTTTAAGGATATTGAATGCCACTATGTTTCTATGTTATCATAGTTATCATATTTTTAGGTGTAAAAAATGTTTACTGTAAATCAGATAAAAGAAATGATAAGGCAAAATGATATGCATGCATTCTACAACGATAGAGGCTGGCGCAGGATATCTCACGAGGTTATGCGTGAGCAGCATAATGAATGCCAGCTTTGCAGACAGCACGGCAGATACAGCAGAGCCAAGGTTGTACACCATGTATGCTACTTGCGCAAACGTCCTGACCTTGCATACAGCCGTACCTATACGGACAGCGAGGGCAGAGAACATAAACAGTTAATCGCTCTTTGTCAAAATTGTCATGAGCAGATACATAACAGAACTTTATATTTAAACGCAAAGAAAAAATTTACGAACGAAGAAAAATGGTAAGGTAAATTAAATGTTAAGGTCAGACATTTAGAAACTATCGTAAGAGTATCAAGCCGACTCCGCAATTTTGCGGAGCCGAAAAACCTCATAACCCCCCGTTAGAAAAAACAGAAATATTTAAAGGGGGCGTACACCGAGGGGAATATTAGACAATTCAGATTTATTGATTTTTCAATAAGGGGGGTGGTATCATGCAGGAAATTGAGTTTGATCCTAAAATTTTTAAAAATTCTAAGAAATGCAAAGCGGTCAAAAAGGATTTATTAGAACAGCTTAAATGCAGGGGCGCTGATACCCCCGTATTTCATGATCTGGTTGAAGATTATATGTCCCTATGGCTAACTAAGGAACTTCTTAGAGCAGATATAGAAAATACCGGTATTCGCATAGCGTATGATAACGGCGGCGGTCAAAAGGGCTATAAGGATAACCCGAGCATAGAACGGCAAATCAAGGTCAATGCTCAAATGCTAAAGCTTCTTTCTGAGCTCGACATAAAAACAAGCAATATTATAAGCGAGGTAGAAGATGAGCTCTGAGCTCAATCGTTACATAAAGCAGTATATTGACCTTGTGCGAAGCGGAAAAATAGCCGTATGCAATGAGCAGCTAAAACTATGCGATTTGGTAGAAAGTATTTTCAGAAAGGAGGATATTTACGTTGATGAACAGCAGTTAGAAAAGTATCTCAGTTATCAAAAATATTTTCCCTATAAGCTTTTTGAATGGGAACAGTTTGTATTTGCGCTTCACAATTGCACATACAAATCTGACGGAAGTTTGCGTTTTCCGATTCTGTTTATTTATGTCGGACGTGGAGCCGGTAAAAACGGTTTCCTTGCTTTCGAGGATTTTTGTCTTCTTACTCCGGCAAACGGCGTTAAAGATTATCACATTGATATTTTCGCCATGTCGGAAGACCAGGCAATGCAATCCTGGAATGACGTTTATAACATACTTGAAGATAATAAAAATGTAATGAAAAAACATTTTTATTGGAACAAAGAAATTATACGAAATCTGAAAACAGGCTCGGAATTCCGTTACCGCACGTCAAACGCGAAAACCAAAGACGGCGGACGACCGGGAAAGGTCGACTTTGACGAATATCACGCTTATGAAAATTATAAACTGATTGACGTGGCTACCACCGGACTTGGAAAAAAAGCGTTACCACGGCGGACTATAATGTCAACCGACGGATTAGTAAGAGGCGGACCGCTTGACGATTTAATTGAAAAATGTGAAAATATCCTGAACGGCGATATTCCGGACAACGGTACGCTTCCATTTTTATGCAGACTTGATCGCGACGAAGAGGTTGACGAAAAAAAGAACTGGACAAAGCCTAATCCGTCTCTTCCCTATTTACCGCACTTGTTTTCAGAGCTTGAGCAGGAATATTTCGATTATACGCTAAATCCGGCCGCCAATACGTCTTTTATGGCAAAACGAATGAACAGACCTCCCAAGGAGCTTGAAAATGAAGTTACGGCGTGGACTAACATACTTGCTACCAATCAACCTATTGATGAAGACATCCTGATTGGAATGCCGTGCGTGGCCGGTATTGACTATATGCAAACTACAGACTTTTTAGGAGCCGGACTGCTGTATAGAATCGGTAAAAAAGACTACTGGATAACGCATACATGGGTTTGCAAAAACAGTCCGGATTTAAAAAGGATCAAAGCGCCCCTTGAGCAGTGGGCTTCACAGGGACTACTGACTTTTGTTGACAGCAGCGAAATACTTCCGGAATTGCCCGTTGTGTGGCTTGCAAATGAGGCGGCAAAGCGTGACAGTCAGATTCTTAAAATAGGAATTGATAATTTCAGATATTCCTTGCTTTCAAAGGCTTTAAGGAGCATATACTTTTCAGCGGATAAGGATTTCGGAAATGTAGTAAAGCTCAGACCGTCGGATGAAATGCTTAATATTCCAGTCATAACGTCCGGCTTTGTCAGTCACAATTTTGTCTGGGGAGATAACCCGCTGATGAGATGGGCTTGCCAGAACAGTAAAACAATAACAAGCCCTGCCGGAAACATTACATATGGTAAAATTGAACCTAAAAGCCGCAAGACGGATCCGTTCAAGGCCTTTGTAGCGGCAGAATGCGTTTCTGAATGCCTTAACGCTTACGCCGATACAAATGAAAGTTCTTTTGATATGGGGGTTATATCGTTTGACTGAAATATTTTATTATACTCATAAGCGTTTCGGCAATAGCCGGAGCGTTATTTTTATATATCACTAAAAAAGAAAGAGGTAGAATTATGAAAAGAAAATCAAAGAAAATACTTGCAGCCGTAATGGGGCTGACGTTGATGTCGGCATTGTCTGTCGGATGTCAAAGACAGTCTGAAAGAGTATCGTACAATATTTCAAAGCAAGCTGATAACTTTAACACAATTAGGCAAATAACCGTTATTAACTGCATTCAGGGCGATGTACTTTTTCAAATGACCGGAAAAATGTCCTTAAATGTGGATACCGCAGAAAATCAGCTTGAAATAATAGTTGAAGATGAAAACGGCGCATATAAAAAGCATTTTATAGGGCTATCAGATAACGTTACTTATACGGTCGAAGATGTTACGGATAATTACGTTGATAATTACCACTATACGCTTAACTTCAATCCGAATATGTGGATTCCGGTAAACTTTGAAACTATTGATTAAGCGCTTTTATGAGCGCTCTTTTCATGCCCTGAGCACGGCATAAAACTGCTTAATTAAAACAAGGAGGGTGAGAAAAGTATGCGTATAATTGAGTGGTTCGGCAGGTTGTTTACCCGCTCCGAAAGAACTGTTATATTAAACGAATACAAAAACGAACTGCAAAACAGTATAGCAATTCAAGCGTTTGCTCTGATAACCACAATAGATATGATTGCTTCGCTTGTAGCAAAGTGCGAATTTAAAACGTACAGAAACGGTAAAGAATTTAAAGGCTATGAATGGTATTCGCTTAATGTAAAGCCTAATAAAAATCAGAACAGCACTGAATTCTGGCAGGAGTTTATCAGCAAGCTTTTATTTTATCGCGAGGCTCTTGTGATTAACATAAACAATCAGCTAATTATTGCAGACGATTTTCAAAAGGAAGAGTTTGCGGTAAAGGAATCAGAGTTTACACAGATTTCAAGAGGAGATATAACATTTAACCGCAAATACAAAATGTCCGACGTGCTTTATCTCCGCTATACGAACAGCGACGCAATGCAGATAATCAGCAGTATTTTCGGAATGTATGAAAAGCTTATAAGCGTTGCTTCGGATAAATATATTAAAGCCGGCGGCCAGAAGGGCACTCTTGAAATTCCTGCGGCGGCTATGGGCGATAAGGACTTTGAAAAGAGATATACAAAGCTGATGAATGAACATTTCGGCTCTTTTTTTAAATCCACAAACGCCGTTTTACCTTTGTGGAACGGCATGAAATATACCGCCGTTACGTCTGACAGCGTAAAAAAGACTACCAATGAAATTTCAGATATTTCCAAGCTTGTTGACGACGCGTTGAGCAGGGCTGCGCAGGCGTATAAGGTTCCTCCGGCTTTGGTGCGCGGAGATGTGGCGGGAATTGAGGACGCTGTAAATATGCTGTTGACAGTATGCATTGATCCGCTTACCGATATGATAGGTGAAGAATTAACCGGAAAAAAGTTTGATCCTATCGAGGTTATAAACGGTAATTATATAAGCGTTGACACGTCGTGTATTAAGCATATTGATATTTTTGATATAGCTGTGAACGCCGATAAGTTAATAGCAAGCGGCATGATGAACATTGACGAAACAAGAGACAAGGCGGGGCTTACTCCAACCGGTGAAAAATGGGCGCGGCGGCATTACATAACCAAAAATTATACAACTACACAAGGCGGTGAAACAGATGAAAATGAGTAAAACAGACTTTATGCTTATGTCAAACAAAAGCTTTTGGGCATTGACGCCGGATGAGGAAACCGGAGCGGCAAGCCTTTACATTTACAGCGACGTTCAGGCAGACGGCGCCGATTTTTTCACGGGCAAGGAAGTTAAGTCGGAAACTTCTGCAAAGCATTTTAAAGAGGAGCTTGATAAGCTTGGTAATGTAAAACAGATTAATGTTTATATTAATTCCAGGGGCGGCGACGTCGGAGAAGGTATCGGCATTTACAGTCAGCTTAAACGCCATAAAGCGCATAAGACCGCATATATTGACGGCTATGCATGTTCAATTGCCAGCGTTATTCCAATGGCGTGCGACGAGGTTGTAATAAGTCCTCCGGCTACTATGATGATACATCCCGCATGGAGTATCGCAATGGGCAACGCTGCGGAACTGCGTAAAGCGGCCGACGACCTCGACAAAATTACAGAAAGCACAAAGCAGGCTTATCTGCTTAAATCAAACGGTAAAATAAGTAATTCTAAGCTTACAGAGATTATGAATGCCGAAACATGGCTTACGGCGGAGGAGTGTATAAAGTATGGATTCGCTGACAGACTGCTTGGCGAAGCTGAGCCGAAACCGAAAGATAATAAATCGGAAGATGATTCGGAGAAAAATCCCAAACCGGAATCCGACGAAAACGACGACACCGATAAGGACGACGAATATCCGACAAAAAAACCGGAGGAAACGGAAGAGAAGAAAGACGAAAATGATTTTACCGAAAAAGCTATGAGCATTATCGGTAATTTTTTTATGTAAAGAAAGGATGATTTTATGTTAAACCTTGATAACATCAACCAAAAGAAAACCGACATTATGAACGCTCTCGCCGGCGCAATAAGAGCAAATGACGAAACGGCAATGCAGTCCGCAATGACAGACTGGCAAAATTATCTCTCAGATACAATACTTGCAGAGGCTAACGGCATTCTTGGAGCGGCGGACAGCGTTGCTCTTGCGAATCGAGGAATAAGGCAATTGACCGCTTCAGAAAAGAATTTTTATAACAGATTCATAACTTCGGCAAAGCAAGAGGTAACCGCAGGTTCAGTAATAACGGGAATCGGCGACGCTCTTCCTGAAACGGTAATAGAATCGGTATTTGATGATCTGAAACAAAATCACCCTCTGCTTGACTCTATTAAGTTCCAAAATACAACTGCAATTACAAAGATGGTTTTAAATAAGCAGGGCGCACAGACGGCTACATGGGATGAGCTTAATACTCCGATTACCAAACAACTCACAGGAACCATTGAAATTATTCAAATGACGTTGTGCAAGCTTACAGCCTATATGTTTGTAACCCTTGATATGCTCGATCTGGGGCCGGCATGGGTTGACAGATATACTCGTGAAACTCTTTCGGAAGCTCTTGCCGCCAGTCTTGAAACGGGAATTGTTGACGGTAACGGACTAAAACAGCCCATAGGTATGACGAGAAACTTTACAGGTTCATTTAATTCCTCGACAGGGTACGCAAGAAAAACCGCCAGCGTTGTAACTGCCTTTGACAAAGAAACGTATGGCTCGTTGCTTTCAACTCTTGCTAAGGCTCCTAATGGAGGTACAAGAGCAATTTCGGAGGTCATTCTTATAGTAAATCCCGTTGACTATTTTACAAAGGTAATGCCGGCCACTACTGTTCTTGCTCCAGACGGAACATATAGAAACAATATTTTCCCATTTCCGACTAAAGTAATTCAATCGGTAGGAATTCCTGCAAATCATGCGGTAATCGGACTTGCCGACCGTTATTTTATGGGAATGGGAACGGCAAAGAGCGGAAAGCTCGATTATGACGATTCTTATAAATACATTGAAGACCTTAGAACATATAAAATAAAGCTTTACGGCACCGGAAGACCGCTTGACGATAACGCTTTTATTTATCTTGACATTACAAATGTTAAGGATGTACTTCCCGAATTTAAAGTAGTTGCTGAAACAGTCGCCGAAACTCCGGCCGATTCCGGTTCCGAAGAAACAGCCTGATAAGGAGGGATGATAAATGTCCCTCCTTGAAGACCTGAAAAATTATCTGGACATTACCTGGGAAGACGAAGCTATTGACAATAAACTTTCGGGTATTATAAAGCGAGCTGAAAGTATATTGTCCGAATACGCTGGAGAGCCGGTGAATTTTGACGATTCACAGGGTTTTGAAAAGCAGTTGCTTTTTGACTGCTGCCGTTATATATACAACAATTCTCTGGAGGACTTTAAAATTAATTTCAGCGCAGAATTGATTTCCATTCGGGCAAGGCACGCCGTAAAAGAAACGGAGGTAAAGGAAAATGCCGAAATTTCAGAAATTTAACGACGGAATTGCAGATATTTATTCTGTGGAAAATATTGCTGAAAAGGGCGACAGGCCGAAAGAACGGCTGAAAATCAAGTATCATTTGCGCTTCGGATACAGCGTTATCGGAATAAAACGTAATTACGAGGCTATGCAGGCGCAGGTCAATTTGTCCGAGCTTATAAATGTTCCTATGCACCGCGATATTTCGTCTCAGGAGGTAGTTGTGATAAATACAAAGCAGTATCGAATTGAACAAGTTCAGCATAAAACTGATACTCTGCCTCCCACATCGGTAATTTCTTTAAGTAAATTGGAGGCGGACTATGACGTTAAAGCAATTTAGAAACCTGCTGCTTACAGTAACCGAGAGAGTCGGGCACGGAGAGCGGTTCAAGGATGAAAAAAACTATATCGTTTGGCATGAAGTAGGGGTTATAGGTTTAAACGGAGACAACTGTCAAGCCGAAAAGGGTTATAGAATTGCTGTGGACTATTATACAAAAGACGAATACGACGTAAATGCCGATAAAATAACGGAGCTTTTTAATAACGATGAAATATTTGCCGATGACGCCGTAATTGATTTTGAGCCTGATACCGGATACACGCATTATGCGTGGACTTGCGAGGTGGTATAATGGCCGACTTTAAAACTTCCCGTGATTTGATTGACGATATAGCCAAAGAACTGAATCAATTAGGCGATGATATAAGCGGCAAGCTGGGTCAGGAAATGCTTGACGAAGGAGCTAAAATCATCGAATTTAACTGGGTTAAGGCTATTAAGAATCACGATCATGTTGATACCGGAGATATGGTGAACAGTATAGGCGTCGCTAAGAGCTCTAAGACAAAGAATTTTCGCGATATATATCCTCAGGGAAAGGACGGAAAAGGCGTTAGAAACGCTGAAAAAGCCTTTATAGCGCATTACGGTAAGTCGGGACAGCTCGGCAGCCGTTTTGTTGACGAAGCCGAATCAAATTCTGACGCTGAATGTGCGGCAGCTATGCAAAATAAATTAGATGAGTATTTAGAAAAGAAAGGTATGTGATATTATGGCAAAAATAGGTTTAAAATTTCCTGTAGCTTCTCCGATAACCGGTTATACTGCGTCCGGTATGCCCATTTACAGTACTGGATTTATTGTGGGTAAAGCAATTACCGCTGAAAAGTCGATCGAAAGTAACGATAATCCGCTTTATGCCGACGACGCTGTCGCCGAGAATGACACAAGCTTTGCAGGAGGAACTATCAAACTCGGCGTTTCAGATTTCGGAGCAGACTATAAAGACGGTTTACAAGTCCAGGCTAAAATGCTGGGACATACAATTATAGACAGCGGCTCAGGTATAAGGCGGTCGGCTCTTGACATTGCGCCTTACCTCGGCTTCGGTTTTTACAAGACAAAAAAGCAGAACGGGAAATTTGTATATGAAGCGACATGGCTTTATAAAACTATATTTAAAATACCCTCTGAATCAACCACTACCAAAGGAAAATCAATTGAATGGCAGACTCCGGAAATTGAGGGTACAATCATGGCGGTCGAAGGCTACGAGGGCGACGCATACGAAGACACAGAAGTATTTACAACAGAACAGGCGGCAAAGAGCTGGCTTATTAGTAAATCACAATGCGAGCCGCTCGGGGATATGTCTGCGCTTACGGCGCTTATTGCCGAATACGGTACGTATGCGCCTGAAACTTACACGTCAGCAACTTGGGGCGTATTTTATCATACATATACAAGCGTTTCGGAAAACATTGCGGGCAAGTCTTACATGGGCAGCGGTGAAGTATCTTATTGGACCTCACAACTTACCAACGCGGAAGCAAAGCTTACAGAAAGGTCGGGATCGTAATGAATAAAATTACTTTAAACGGAAAAGACGTTGAGCTTTACTATAACGTTAAGGCAACTATAGCAATTACTGAACGCTGCGGAGGGGATATTGGAAACCTTTCAAATATTTTAGAAAGCGGTACGGTCGGAACAACTCTTGAGCTTATATGCGGGATTCTTGACGATCTTGCTAACGGCGCGGTTGCAAAACACAATTGCGACGTGGTAATGGGGCTTGCAAGCGGCGAAAAGAAGAATTTCTTTCCGGATGGTTTTTTCCTCGCCAATGCCTCGGCAAAAGATTTAAACGATTTTACGGGAGCGGTATTGGATACAATGGGATTGGGGTCGGAATATACTATCCCCGAAAACGTAAAGGTTGAAGAAAAGGACATCGATCTTATAGAAATAGAGGCGGAAAAGAACAAAGGAAAAAAGTCTTAGGGCGCGGACGGGAAAACCGTCTGCGCTTAATTTATAAAGGGCTATCGGTAGGCCTAAGTTATCAGGAGATTATGGTAATGCAGCCCGGCGATATTTTGCAATTATGGCTGTATAAGGTAGGTGAAAGCAGTGCCAAGAACGATTAAAACGACGCTTGAGCTTGGCGGAGAAGCGGCATATAAAAAAGGACTACAATCTATAGATAACGCCTTAAAAGCAATGTCTAAGGAGTTATCCGAGGCAACGGCGCGGTTTGCAGAAAATTCTACTTCCTTAAAAAACGTCTCTGCATTAAGCGATTCGTTTAAAAACAGCGTAGAGCAACAGAAAATAAAGGTTGATTCCTTGAAAGGCGCGGTTGAATCAAGCAGCAAGGCTTACGAAGAGGCTGTAAAAAAATATGAAGACGCAGCCGCGGCAAGCGGAGAAAATTCAACCGAAGCGCTTAAAGCCGCCGACGCTCTTTATAAAGCTGGAGCCGCTCTTGACAGCTATAAATCGAAGCTTTCAACTGCGGAGAAATATTTAGATTCCTCGCAGAAAAAAATGAAAGAGTTTACCGATGAAAATAAAAATATAATTGCCTTGGCTGATACTGTTAATAAGGTCAAAGAGAAAGCGACCTATTTAAGTAATGGCCTTGTAATTTTAGTTAAAAACACCAAAGCTTTTCAAGCCGGTTCAGGAAGTATAAAAAAAGTAAAAGACGAATTTTCAAAGCTTTCGGAGAAGGTAACCGATTTAGGGAATAAATTTCCCAAAACGGCTAAGACAATTTCAACCGCCGGAAAAGCTATATCCACACCGTTTAAAGCGATAAAGCCGCTTATACAAAACTTAAGCGGCGCATTTCAATTAGCCGCTAAAAAAGCGGGAGAAATAAAGGATAAGCTTAAGCCGGCCATAAACGTATGCAAAAACGTTGCCAAGGCTGCCGGGCAAATAACCTTTAAAACTGCCGAAATCGGCGCTAAGGCGGTATCAAAATCAGTAAAGACAGCGGCGGCCGCCTTTACCGCATATACTACCGCAGCCGCAGGCGCAGTAACGGCGACAATGTCGACCATTGAAAGTACAAGAGAATACAGAAACGATCTTTCAAAGCTTGAACAGGGCGCGGCAACATCAGGCAATAGTTTTTCGGCTATGAAAAACGAGCTTGTAAATCTTACCGCCCTTACAGGTGAATCAGATTCAAGTATTGAAGCTCTTTCTAACCTTATGTCAACAGGCTTCAGCGACGAGCAGGTTACGCAGGCTGTCGACGCTTTAAGCGGAGCCGTAATTAAATTTCCGGATACGCTTAAAATAGAATCTTTGGCCGATAGCTTGCAGGAAACTGTTGCGACAGGGGCGGGAACAGGGCAGTTTGCAGAACTTATTGAACGAAACGGCGACAGTCTTGACGATTTTAACGCGGGACTGGAAGCGTGTACGTCAGAGGCTGAAAGACAGCAGTACGCCCTTGAATATCTTGAAAAATCAGGACTTTCAAATGTAAATTCCGCCTATGAAAAATCGCATAAGACTTTATTGGATTATGAAAAGGCGGAACAGGCTGTTACCGACGCCAATGCAAAAATTGCCGAATCAGCCATGCCGATTGCTACCGGATTTAAAAAAGGTTACGCCGGCGTTCTGTCTGCGTTTTCAGACGTTTTAAGCGGAGCGGATAAAATCGGAGCGAGATTCGGGCAAAAAATAACGTCGTTTATTAATAATATATCTAAGACAATTACGCAGTATGCCCCTACTATGCTAACGGCTGTCAACACAATTATAACGACTGTTATAGCTAATCTTCCGACGCTCATGAATGCGATTCTGCCATCCTTATTAACCGGATTTAATCAGCTTATAACAGGACTTATTGCAATACTGCCCGAGCTTATGCCATTGTTGCTCGAAGGCTTTTTAACCTTGTTCGGAAGTCTTATAGATTCAATAAACCTTGTATTAGAGCAGTTAATGCCCATGCTGCCGGAAATAATAACGCAGATAACCACGGCTCTTATTGAAAATCTGCCTTTACTGTTAGAAGGGGCGATGCAACTGTTCTTAGGTCTTATACAGGCGTTGGATCAGGTGGTAGAACAGTTAATGCCTATGCTGCCAACGTTAATTACAAATCTGTGCGATACGCTGATACAAAGTATTCCGGCAATTATAAGTGCGGGTTTTGACTTGCTAATTGGATTGGTTGAAGGTATTACAAATTGTATTCCTACATTAGTTCAAAAGATACCTGAGGTAGTCGGCAGTATAACTAATGCTTTTTCAAATAATATAGGTCAATTGATAACCGCCGGAATCGAATTGATTGTCGCGCTTGCAACGGGCTTGCCAAAAGCCATACCGCAACTTATCGCGGCAATACCGGAAATTATTACGTCTATTATAAGCGCATTTATGAATCAGGACTGGCTGCAGGTCGGTATTGATATTTTAAGAGGTATAGCAGACGGTCTTGTTGAGGGCGTAAGTTTTATATGGGATAAAATTTGCGAAATGGGCGAAAAAATAATGGATAGCGTAAAGAGCTTCTTTGGCATTAAATCCCCGTCAAGACTATTTCGGGACGAAGTCGGAACGTATCTTGCGCAAGGTATAGGCGTCGGCTTTGAAAATGAAATGTCCAAAGTAACAAAGGATATGCAAAAAGCCGTCCCCTCTGACTTTGATACGGTTGTAAACGCAGATATTAATAGTTTCAGATCTGCGCCGAGCGCACAAAGTATTACTAAAAACAGTAATATGACCGTTAATTACATCTTTGAAAACGTAATCATAAACAGCGATGCAGATATAGAAGAGCATGCATATAAGCTTGAGGCAATGCGGCAGAAAGCCGCTTTAGCTATAGGAGGCGTTTAATATTGAGTTATTTTATATTTAACGGTATAGACAGCCGGCAGTTCGGGATAACTTCGAAGCTTACAATTCCGCCTATCGCCGAACGTACTTTTAAAACTACGGAAATACCGGGCAGAGCGGAGCCGCTCAACAGACTGGAGATCATGAGAAAAAATATTCAATTGCCATTGACTATAAGCATGCCTGATCTAACCAAGATTGGCGAGGTGTGCGCGTGGCTTCAAGGCAAAGGGGATTTAATTTTAAGCGACGATTTATCTAAAAAATATCACGCTTATGTAAATCTCGGAATTATCCCGGAGCGATTAACAAAACGGTTTGGAAATATGCCCATAATTTTTACAGCAGAGCCTTTCCGATATTCCGTCACAAACCCGTTTGTATCAACGCCTATGGGAATGGACGACGATACGCTTACAGGCTCGATGACGATAATAAACAACGGTACCGCTGAAAGCGAGCCTAAATGGTATTTCAGCTTTGCGGGAAAGCTCAGGGTTACGGTCAACGGCAGCGAAAACCCTCTTGTTATTACAACGCCCGGAGAATATACCGGTGAATATGAGGCGGACGTTTCAGGCGGTACGGCTAAGTATTACTACGATTACAAGCAGCAGAATATCTATGTTGACGTTTCGTCAAGGCTTGCGTATATGTTTTCAGGCAGTAAAAAGCTTGTGGTAGTAAACCAGACTGCGGGAATATTCCCCGAGCTGAAACCCGGAGAGAACAGCATAGTCGTCGAGCTGGTCCAGGAGGAGTGGGAGCACGACGGAAAAATATACAAGTCTCATAACCAAAAGCTCCAGTATTTGGGTTACAACAAAAATGAGAGGTGGTATTGATGTATGACTACATAAGCGTGTTTGCGCCCGATGAAACCGATTTTTCTCACAACGGCTTGCGTATACTTGTGCCTACCTCTTGTGAGATTACAGAGGTTTTAAACGGCGAATACTCATTAACAATAACACACCCGCACGATGAGTGGGGTAACTGGAAATATATCCGAGAAAACTACATCATAAAGGCGCAGGGACAGCTTTTCAGAATATACCGGAAATCGCTTTCAATGTCGACGGACGGAAATTACGAGGTCAAAGCGGACGCTATGCACATCTTCTACGACCTCAACTATTATTTCATAAAGGATACCAGGCCTATGATGGCTACGGGCGAAAACGCGCTTGAATGGATAACCACTCATACGTATGCCGACAGAGGAAGCAGTACGGCGGAACAGCCTGCCGAACGCTTTCTGTTTTCAACGGACATAAAGCCCTCCGGAGAGTTTCCGTCCGCCGACGATTTAAAAACGGCTTATTATGAAAAAATGTCGGTTACCAAAGCGTTGATCGGGGCGGATAACTGCTTTATAACCGTTTGGGGCGGAGAGCTTTTAAGGGATAACTTCAATGTTGTAATTAACAGGCGGAGGGGCGAGGATAACGCCTTTTCCATACGATACGGCTTTGACATGACGGAAATTCAACAGGAGGTCGATTATTCGAATTACTGTTCCACAATCTACTACGAAGCGACTATTTACAATGAAAGCATTGTGAACAATGAAAAACAGAGAAATGAAACGGTACTGACGGGTACGGCTTCGCTTAATACTCTTGATATGGCGGTCCTTCCAGTTCCGCCTATGCAGTTTTACAGCTTTGAAATCAATATTAAAGATATAAAGCGCATTGTTAAAGGTACTGTAAAAAAAATAACCGATCTTCCGGTTGAAGGCAACAGCATGGGCGATATTTATTATGTTGAAAAACTCGCGGACGGCACAGGCGCATATTATGTGTGGGCAAACACATCGCTTTCAGAATCGCCCCAGTGGACATTAAGCGAAATTCCTACGATAGCGGAAATGAAAACCGCCTGCGAGGAACGCGCAAAGGAATATATGCTCATCAACTGCCAACCGAGTATAAATTACCGAGTAAGCTTTGCCGACCTTAAAAACTATGATTTATATAAAAGCTTTATAGGCTTGCAGGAATGTAATTTAGGAGATATAGGGACGATTTATCATGAGCTGTTAGGAATAAACACAACGCAGCAGATCGTCAAGAAAACAATCGACGGCATAACGGGCGAAGCTATCGGTATAGAGCTTGGCTCTCTGCGTAAGTCCTTTACAAGCGACGGCAGAATAAACGGCGGTATAAATTCAGTACAGTCCGAGCTGATAAAAAATGAAATAGCCGCTGAAAACACATGGGAGAATCTCGGTAATTTAGGCTATGAAATGCAGGACTTAAACCTTTCATGGACTGAGCTGACGGGAAATCCAATTGTAGGAGGCGTTGACTAATGCCGCTTGTTAATATACCGGCTAATCGAAACGTAGGAGCTTGTGTCGGAGACATAAACGCCAACTTTAAATACCTTGACAGAGAAAGCAAGGATAAAAGCGGAGAATATACGCAAGATACTCAAGCAAAGGTCTGGGTGATACTTCACGGCTTAAACAAAAAGCCGTCGGTTACGGTCGTAGACGATACCGGAGCGGTTGTTCTCTGCGATATAGAGTATACGAATGAAAACACCGTCACCCTTAGGTTTTCCGAGCCTACGGCGGGAACGGTTTATTTAAATTAACGCTTGACATATTTTATGAAAAATTGTATAATAATAAAAAAGGGCATACCGATAGACGGTCGCTCCCAAACTTTAGGATTATACAGGATAACCGCTTAAGTTGACAGCTGTGGGCGGTTATCTCTTTTTATTGTCGTTTTGAAATATCTGAATGATATTGCATACAACAAGCGCTAATGTCAGGAAATCGTTCCATGTCATTGGCTTTCACTCCCTTCCGGGAGCAGGATTGACCGCCTACCGTTTTAGGTATGCCTTGATACAAATTATACAATATTATGTAATAAAAGTCAATATTTTACAAAGCGTTCCGTAAGGGGCGCATTTTTTATGTCCAAATTTAAGAAAAGAGGTTTTATTATGAGTGTAAAAGCGAAAACTGGAATTGATTTATGTAACAATCAGCTGCTGAACGCGGTACTGGAAAACAAGGCGATGTCGTCCGCTCCGGATTCTCCCGTTGCGGGAAGCTTTTTCTGGGACACAACGAACAACTGCCTTAAAATTTACAACGGCTCCGACTGGATAAATTACAACCCGCTTGACGCCTTTGAATTTTCAAGTACTTCAAGCGGAGTTTTAACCGTATTGAAAAAGAAAAACAGCAGCCTTTCGCCGTCCGTTCAGAGTATTAAAGTAATTGATCCGAATGCGTTTGAAGAGGCGGGAGCGGCCGCACAGGCTTACGCAAGCGCAAGATCGTATACGGACGCAAAGGTTTCCGCACTGCTTGGCGGCGCGCCGTCGGAGGCTCTCGACACCATATTCGAGCTTGCGCAGGCGGTGGAGGATAACAAGGACCTTATAGAAAGCCTGCAGTCTCTTGTTACAAACGGAGTACACAAGGCTAAAATACTATGCCCTGCTCTTACGCCTGCAAGCGGCGTATGTACTTGGGCGTGCAATCACGGTTTATCGCTTGCTGGAAACGATACCGCCGTACTATGCGACGTGTATACGGCAAGCGGTGAAAAGGTGATGTGCGATATCACGATAAACAGCAGATCAAACGTAATAATCAAAATATCAAGCGACACTACGATAACGGCTGGCTCTTATTACGCTGTCGTCGTAGGATAAGGAGGAGCTTATGAAAAATCTTTCCCCGATAAATGAAAGTGAAGACGTTGTAACCAAGGAGTATGTTGATAACAAGAACTTTGCCGGCAGTACAACGCCGGGCGGGGCGGCTGCAAGCGCAGAAAAACTTACAAAAAGTGTAGGCTCACCGACAGTTCCAATTTATCTTGATAATGGCGTGCCTATGGTAAGCAAGTATACTTTAGGCAGTATGGCGGCTAAGAATGCAGATGATTATTCCAAGGCAAATCATACCCATGATTATCTGCCTCTAAGCGGCGGAACTATGAATCCTGATTCAGAGATAGTCATACCCTACGGAACGACGGGAAGAGCCGCGGGACTCGGAAAAAACGGAGTGAGGGTCTATACCACAAGCAACGGGTCTCCGTGGGCTTCGGGAGTGAGCTTTTATAAAACCGATAAGGAAACCTCGCTCGGAGCAATAGGAGCATACGGACGCACCGACACCCTGGAGTATTACTATATAGGCAGTTATCAGAATCCGGTGGTAAAGATAACGCCCGACGGAAAAATAACTACGGCGGCAGGCGGAAATCTTTTGTATGACGGCTCTATTCTTGGTACAAGCGGAGAAGCTTCAATTTCAGGATTAGCCGACTACTCTGTAGTCTTGATAAATTTAAACGGATCCGCAAGTACCGGCTTTAAATATGGAGTATCGTCGATGATACCGATATCGTATTTATCGAAATCCGCCGATAACATATATCGCATATACGGCGGAATCCCGTCCTCTTCGTATATCACATCAAGCGGTCCGCAGGCCGCTAAGGATATGGGAGGCTATATAACGGCTTCTATGCCGGACAATAACACGCTGGAGCTTGCTATGGATTCAAGCGGTTCCGCAATAGGAAGCGTACAGATATATTCAATAATTTAAAGGAGGATTTTTTAATGAACGATAAGATAAAATACATACTTTCCGTTATCGGAGGGTTTATAGCGACGGCCACAAAGCAATACGGGCTTATACTTCTTTTTGTGGTGATAGGAATAGTATTCGATTTTGTTACGGGACTTGTCAAAAGCAAAATAACGGGCGTACCCTGGTCAAGTAAAAGAGGTTTTATCGGTTTCTGGAAAAAGATATCGCTTCTTGCGGCGTTGTTTTTCGGGGTATTTCTGGACTACTTCATACCCATGTCTCTTGAAAAAATAGTATCTGTCGAAGTACCCTTTGCTTTGCCCTTCGGTTTAATCATCGGAAGCTACATAGTGCTTAACGAATGCATATCTATATGCGAGAATCTCTACGAATGCAACCCGGATATTATTCCGAAATGGATAGCTAATTTATTAAAGAACGCTAAAGGGAAAATTGAGGATAAAAACGGCCAAGACGGTTGACACATACGGTTAATTGTTGTATAATAATAAAAAAGGGGCATACCGATAGACGGTCGCTCCCTCATGAATGATTAAATAAACCGTTCAGTTGGTGGCTGGGGCGGTTTATTTCTTTATGTTCTTAATTACATTATCTAATGCAACAAGAAGCACGATAGCCAGAACTATGTAACATAATTCCATGTCTATCACCTCCTTGCCGGCTTATTTCGCCTGCCCTTAAAGGGGACGATTAAAGTATCTTATGGCGTAAGGAGGTAGCAACCGCCTACCGTTTCAGGTATGCCTTGATACAAATTATACAATATTATGTCATAAAAGTCAATATTTTACAAAGCGTTCCGTAAGGAGCGCATTTTTTATATCCAAATTTAAGAAAAGAGGTTTTATTATGAGTAAAAAAGTATTTATAGGAGTAGGACACGGAGGAAATGATCCAGGAG
>ERZ827186.1018-NODE-1018-length-25540-cov-3.802629_pt1 | contig 25540 bp, 22 predicted proteins | sample MGYA00519918_ERZ827186 | MGnify/ENA primary metagenome ERZ827186 (study PRJEB31778, sample SAMEA3449275) | human gut metagenome | biome: human gut; feature: human-associated habitat; material: faeces | place: United Kingdom | collected 2010/2012 ...
GCACATTTATTTTCCAGCACGCTGAAAAACGCATATGAAAGGCCGGGATAGAACAATACCGCATCCGTTGAATAGTCCTTAATCGTTGTCACGCTGACCGGCTGTCGAAAATCTCTCCGTCGCTCTGGGCAATTCATTTTCTTCGTTCCGTCATTGCAGCACACCATATATTTCCCTCTTGTCTGCAAATCATTGATATAGCGACGGATAAATCCCTCGGTTATCTCCGTTACATTCTCAATCAGCATTTCATCTCCACACCATCTTTCAAACAGATGAAGTGTCTGCTCATAGCTCTCCATTGTCTTTTCGCTGAGCTGTTTGCTTTGGCAATAGAGCATGTACTCGTCAATCTGGCAAATCATTTTGTTAGTAAACATAAAAAACTCCCCCAATTCATCCGGTTTTGTCACCCAATGAATTGAGGGAGTTAGTATCTTTAAGGCGAAAGATTTATAGCTTTTTCAAAGCGTTTTCATTGTATTTTGGCCTTGTTCATCGCTTTGAAAAATCCCTGACTACTCGGAAAAAAACTTGTACCGCCTATACTTCACCTCACACCCTATAGATCTTCCGTTGTAAACGGATGCGGTCCGCGATCATGGCGATAAACTCGCTGTTGGTCGGCTTTCCTTTCGTGTTGGATACCGTGTAGCCAAAATAGCGCTGGAGCGTCTCAAGGTCGCCGCGGTCCCATGCGACCTCTATCGCATGACGTATCGCACGCTCGACGCGCGATGTGGTGGTCTGATATTTCTTTGCCACGGTCGGGTAAAGCACCTTTGTTACCGAGTTTATCACGTCATTGTCGCGCACCGTCATAAGAATTGCCGTGCGCAGGTACTGGTAGCCTTTTATGTGTGCGGGAACGCCGATCTGATGTATTATTTTCGTTACCTGTGTTTCGATGTCCGGTGTACGCTCGGGGTCTGCTGTCGTAACGTGCCCCTGCGCCTTCTCCGAACGTGCGCGTGCGAGACTCCGTATGTGGTCGGCAAGGCTGTCGCAGTCTACCGGCTTCAGAAGACACATAGCCGCGCCCGCGTTCATAGCCTCAACAAAAACATTTTGATTCGATACCATTGAAAGCACAACAAGCGCCGGCGCCTCGTCCGGTGTAAAGCTCATACTGCGCACGCCGCGCACTACGCCTATGCCGTCGAGCTTTGAAAGCCATACGTCCAAAAGCGCCACTGCGGGATGAATCCGTGAAATGAGTTCAAGCGCTTCCTCGCCGTTCGATGCCTCATATATCGCACCGAAGCCTGCACGGCGAAGGCCGTCGCACATTGATCTGCGCATTTGCGCGTTTTCATCCGCTATTATTATCTTTGTCGTGTTATCCATTCCTCTTCCTCCGTTATATGCTGGGATTTGACAATAATATTATACCAAATAATACCAAAATTTGCAACAGAAAATAAAGAAAAAGTTGCACAAAAAATGTTCGCATGAACTGTCTAATATAACCAAAAAAACTTTACAAAACCTCTAAATGTGCCGTTTTTTGAAGCACGTGATAACTATATGTAGTGTTATGTTGTATTATGACGAAACCCGTTTTGGGGTGACATTGCGGGTTTTTCCGGGTAGACAGCGCATATTAATCTGTATGGACGGTATAATTCATCAAGCGTTCACAAAAATAGATTATAATAGAATCTGCCGCCGAGCGGCGGCTTGAAAGGAAAATTGTAATGTCGGAAAAAAATAAAAAAGACCCTGTCGCCATAAAGACATCAATAGGAGGTCAGGCGCTTATCGAGGGTATAATGATGCGCGGACCCGCCAAGACCGCGATGGCTGTCCGGCGTCCGGACGGAACGATATGTCTTGAGGAGTGGCAAAACAAGAAAAACACACGCTCGCCCATCACAAAGCTTCCTATAATACGCGGCGTGTTCAACTTTGTTGATTCAATGATAGTGGGCTATAAAACGCTTATGCGTTCCGCAGAGATAGCGGGTTTTGAGGAGACGGCTCCCGAAACGACCACCGAAGGCGGCGAGGACGCGGAAAAGAAAGCGGAAAAGGAAGCGGACGGTAAAAAGGGAGGCTCCTCCGGTGCTATGACCGCGCTGATGGTAGGCGCGTCAGTGCTGGGAGTCGTGCTTGCCGTCGTGCTTTTCAAGGTGATACCCGAGGCGCTTTACGAGCTTCTCACACGTGCGTTCCCGGTCCTCAACAACTCCGGCTACGGCTGGTCGCTGATACGCGCTGCGTTTACCGGAGTGGTGAAGATCATAATACTCGTGGCGTATATGGCGCTCATATCGCTTATGAAGGATATAAAACGCACGTTCATGTATCACGGCGCAGAGCATAAAACTATCTTCTGCTACGAGCATGGGCTTGAGCTTACCGTTGAAAACGTAAGGATACAGCGTCGCTTCCATCCCCGTTGCGGTACCTCGTTCCTGATACTTATGGTGCTCGTTTCGATACTCATCACCATGTTCATTCCCGCGCATATCGTTGATAGCCGCGTGCTGAACGTTGTGCTTCGTTCCGCTATCGGTATCCTCCTGCTCCCGCTCATAATGGGTGTGGGATACGAGCTTCTCAAGCTCGCGGGCAGACATGATAACCTCTTTACACGCATAATATCCGCTCCCGGAATGTGGCTCCAGCACATAACCACGCGCGAGCCGGATAACAGCATGATAGAATGCGCCATTGCCGCAGTCAAGCGGGTCATTCCCGACGACGGAAGCGACAGGTGGTAACAAAATGGTGGTGTTAAAAAACTCAATTTGAGTTTTTTAACACCACCGGTTTTTTATTAGCTTATACCAGTGTGTTCTGGTGAGACGCGGGAATATTCTTGAGTATGGGGGTGTTGTCTGCGGTATCGACCCACACCTCGGGATCGAGGTTCATGGCTGTGGAGGCGCCGACACCGGTGTTCACCTCGGGAGCGCCGCACGCGGGCGTGAAGGCGTTCGTGTTTTCGGTCTCGGTGTTCCAGATCAGCACGCGTCCGGAGGCATACACATTTTCCGCATAATCGTCGCCGCTCTTGGTCGCGCAGGAGGCGCTCAGCTCCTTGGAGTCCGCGCTCATCGTGTAAACGTTTCCGGTGCTGTAGCAGTTCTTGATCACGCAGGTTGCGCCGCTGTCGCCGGCGGTGTTCATTCTGCCAACGATGCCCGCCGCGGCAGACGTACCGTTGTTGGCGCCGGCGTTGCAGCTTATGACATCTCCCTTGTTGTAGCAGTCGATTATGCTGGCGTCACCGCCGCTGCCGCTCATGACGCCGGTAATACCGCCGAGTATGGCGCAGCCCTTTTCGGCGTAGGAAGCGTCACCGACGATACCCGCCGAAACGGTGCCGAAGTTGGCGCACGACTTTACGTGAACACCCACAACGGCGGGGATAATGCCACCGACATAAAGGGCGTGTGATTTCTTTGTGGCTGTAACGTTACCGTGGTTGACACAGTTTTCGATAACAAGTCTTGCGCTGGCAGAGGAATTATACTTGCCTGCAATGCCGCCGACGTATGCGTTGCCGGTCACGTTGGCGTAGTTGATGCAGTTGCGTATCACGTTGTTTTCGCCGTCAAATTTGCCGACGAACGCGCCGACGTTCGAGTCGGCGGAGCAGATAAGGCCTTCGCCGATGATAAGGTTCTCGATCGTAGCACCGTTGATGAAGCCGAACATACCGGTCTCACCTGCGCCGTATACGAACAGACCGGTTATCAGATGTCCACCGCCGTCAAAGGTGCCGGAGAAGGGGAATGCCGAGTTGCCGATGGGGGTCATTGTGTTCTTCGGAGTGTTTTCGATGGTCCATTTTTCATATCCCTCTGTGAGGTTGAACTCAATGTCCGCGGTGAGAAGATATTTGCCGTCAAGCGGACCCTTCATGCTGACCCAGATAAGGTCGTCGGCAGAGGCAATCTGATATACGCCGTTTACCTGCGCAGGCTCGGGAACCGGAGCTTCGGTCACGGCAGGCTCGGTGCTCGTTGCGGGAGCTTCGGTCGCCGGCTCGGTGGGGGCGTCGGTCACAGGTGCGGTGGGAGCATCTGTGGCGGGAGCGCCGGTGTTTTCGGGCGATACTGCCGATGTCTTGTCGGCGGGAGTCGTTACGTTACCACTGTTGTTGCCGTTGCAGGCACAAAGCACCGCAAGCATCGAGATGGCAATAACGATAGCGAGAATGCGAGTGGTTTTCATTCTTTCTGTTTCCTTTCATATTCAATCCCTGTCGGTCACTGTGTCTCCGACATTGAAGGGAAGGGTTACTGTGTGAGTTTTCTGTGCGTCAAGGCAAAGCGCCTTTAGCGTGTTGGCTATATAGTTGTCAGCCTCGTAGTAGTAGGTGGATGTCGATCCGGAGGATTGCTTTTTCTGCTCCGCCTCCGAGGTCGGCCAGAATGCGAGCGGGGCTTTTATTTTTGCGTAAAGGTTCAGTCTTACGCCGTCATAGCCGTGATGAGCTACCTGCATGATGTCGCATTTTAAGAAATCCGTCTCGGTGCCGTCGGCGTTTTTGATCTTTGCATCGGCGTATCTGCGGTACATCCGGTCGGATGCCTTGTCGTTGGCGTCTCCGAATATCATTATTCTCTGACCGCCCAGCTCCGCAAGGGTCACCATAGATGTTTCATTGAAATAGTGTATGATGTTGGGGTAGCTGTCCTCCTGCGTGTAAAGGCAGGTGAGCGCCATATTGCGGATGTAGTATTTTTGCCCGCAGTGTATGACGTATTTCTTGTCGATCCCGGCTGACTGCATCGCTTCGTCAAGCTTTGGCTTTATGTAGTAATTGGGGTTTGTCGAATTGTATACCGACGATTCGGCAGCTGTGTTGAAGTAAAAGCCCTCGATCGTGACCTTTGAACCGTAATCGCGGCAGAACTGATAAAATACACTGAAGTGGTCCCAATGCTCGTGGGTAAGTATCCACCCGGCTATCACGATTTTTCCGTCGGGGCGCTCATTCAGCGTGCCGAGGAGCTTATACAGCTTGGCGGTATCATTGCCCTTTGTGCCTCCGCCGTCCACTATAACAAAGCTGCCGTCCCCGAGCGTGAATATATAGCACATCCCGAAGTTTCCGGCGGCGTAGTCGAGAGACATCTGCGTCATTTTCGGCTCGGTTATCTTCGTCACCTTTTCCGGTTCGAACCGCGGGAGCGTGTAGCTGCCCTTGGGGGCAGTCACTATACGCACCGCCTTTTCGCAGGCTATGTAATATGCGTGAAGCATGCCGTCCGATGAGGTGAGCGTCGTGTAGAGGTTGGAACCTATCGTGTTCTCCATATGGCGCACAAATCCTTTGCCGTCAAGCATGGAGATATATGCGCGGTATTCATCCGGCGTTGTGTCGGTGTAGTAGAATTCAAGATTGCCGTAGCCCGCGTCGTAAAGTCCCGCAAGGCTCCCGCCGGTATAGGCGGGGAAGTCGGTGTACCGCTCGGCTGCTGCTTTGGCGACATATCTTGAGCCGTCGATAAGCGAGATTATCGAGGTATCGGAGCCGATAAGCCCGACCACGTTCTTTATGAACATGTCAGCCGCAAGCCCCACATCGGTGTCGTTCCAGCCCGCAATGATGATCTTGCTTCCCTTTACGGCATATCCGTATTCATTGTATGCCAGAGTGGAAAGAAATTCTCCGTACTCCGCGCGGTCAACACTGCCTACAAGAATTTCGCGCATGGCTGAGGTGTCTGTTCCGGGCTTCACCCAGTCGTCAGAGATTGCAGGCTTCTCGCCGAGGTGGGATGCGAACATCTCGCGTATCTCGTTTGCCTTGGAGACGACATAATCAGTCCTGTCGGAGGTGTCGGCTTTTGCCGTGCTGTCAAGTCCCTCGCGGTAGACAACGGTATAGGTGCATTTTCTGCCTTCGACCACGTTGGCAACGGCAAGCGGATCGCTCATGTGCCTGTACCCGGCGTCAAGCTCCAGCCGTCCGCCATCGGCGGCAGCGGGGATGAGGCTCTCGATAAAATATTCGGCGCCGAGTATTACGGCGTCCTCGTTTGTGCCGTTTATCACTATCTTGTTGCCGATAACGGCGATCACGTACTGCGCCGAGCCGTTCTCACCCGCGGCGTTGAGCGCCTCGGCGGACTGCGGACGGTTCGTGGCGCCGATGAGTATCTCAAATGCCGCATCGTCGGGAGCGGTATCCGGTGGGAGCCAGTCCTCCTCTATGACGGCATCGGCGTTGAAGGCGTAAAGCGAGCGCCGCACCTCTATGGCGGCGGTGCGCAGACGCGCCGAAGCCTTTTCCGGACGCACCACCTTGTACGCGGAAAGGTCAAGCGTGACCTTTTCGGTCTTTTGCGGATCGTCCGGCTTATTGCAGGCAAAAAGCGAGAGTAGAGTTATTGCGGCAAGCAGTGTCGCAATAAGATATCTTTTCTTCATTTATGTATTTTGTTCCTTTCGGCGGTATTTTTGCGCATGAGGCGGGAATAATACTGTTGCGCTACGGCGCAATAAAATAACAGGAAGGCGAATTGAAATGCAACTTACACAAAAAGAGACCGGACTTCTTAAGGATCTCAAGGACCAGGAGCAGCTTTGTGTTGACAAATACCGCAAGCATGCCGAAAGCGCACACGACAGTGGGCTTTCCGGACTGCTGAATTACATCGGCGGCGTGGAATCGGAGCATTTGCGCGTTATAAACGAGATCTCCGCCGGCGGTACGCCCACACTTGCCGCAGCAGGCACGGCGCCCGCAGTTGAGGCGGCAAATACCGATGCCGAGGGCAAAAAATGCGACACTTTTATCTGCTCCGACCTCCTTGCGACCGAAAAGCATGCCTCGCACCTTTACGACACCTGCATTTTTGAATTCGGACAGCCGGAATACCGCAGTATTCTGAACCGTATACAAAAGGAAGAGCAGGAGCACGGCAAGCTGATTTACGATTATATGAAGAAGAACGGTATGTATTCCTGAGTATTTTCCGGGGGCGTTTCATTTGTTGGGAGCGCCCCCGGAAATGCATTTGCGTATATAAGACTCCGGGAGCCGGAGATCAGGTCTTATCAGTATACTCTTACTTCGTAGACCTTGACCGAGGGCGCACCGTTGGTGGCGATAAAGCGGATCTCGATCTCATTGCAGCCGGCGGGGTTGAGGGCTACCACATTGTGACGCTGATAGTTGCCGCGCACCTCGGTCCTGCCTACCTCCTTGCCGTCCAGCTTCTGTATCACGTCATAGTCGCGAACAAGCTCGGGCGCAACGCCTATGCGCTGCTGCGCCTGGCGGTTGGCGGACATGGTGACACGGATGGGATATGCAAAGTTGGAGTCGAATGTAAGGTCCACCTCGGACACAACGTGAGTGCCGTCAAGGGTGAGCGTCAGTGCCTCGCCGCCGTCTGCTATGCCGTCGGATATCCAGGCATTCTGATTATCGCCTATCTTGCGCGATATACCGTTGATAACGTTCGCCGGCTCGCCGCCGGCAATGCTTGAGGTGGCGCTGACGCTCGCGCGGAGCGCCATGTCTGCGGCGTCGGTGTTCTTTACGTTGGGCAGATAGCCGTCGTCGCGCAGTATCATCTGCTGAAGCTCGCCTATGTGCGGCGCAAGACCGCGCGGCTCACAGCCGTACTTGCGGCAGAGCGACGCCGCCTTGCCCACCGCCTCGCCGCCTATGGCGCAGCAGCCGATGATGCGCGTTGAGGCAAGTCCGAGCTTTGAGGTGCTTATGTCGCGTCCCGCCATGTAGAGGTTCTTTATATTCTTGGAGTAATAAGAACGGTACGGGATAGTGTAAACGCCGAGGAAGTGATGGCAGTCGGAGGGGAGCAGGTCAAAGTCAAGCAAACCGTGCGCTGCATGCAGGTCTACGCACCAGCCGCCGTACGCCACCGCGTCGTCAAACATGCGGTGCTCAAGTATGTCGCTTTCGGTGAGAACATAGTCGCCCATAAGGCGGCGGCTCTCGCGCATTCCGGGCAGCGCTCCCACCCACTGGAGCGCATAGTTTTCCGCGCCGTGGTCTCCGCCGTTCTTTATGTGATCCCAGATGCCGTAGGCATATGCGTAAAGATCGTCACGTATGGTCTCGTAATCAAGGATTATATCCTCGCCGTCGCCCATAAGCTCAAGCCACCAGTAGCCGTAGTCTACCGCTGCACAGCTGCACGCGGAAAGGCGGAGCCATTCCTCGGGGTCGGGAGCCATGCTGGCATCGACCTTCATCGTCTTTGAATGTACACGGTAGCGGAGCTGATGCTCGGTCAGTTTTTTGGCGAATGCGGGAGGCGTGAATTTTACGGGATGCCCCATGTTCACCGCCTTCATGAGGATGGTGTTGCCCATGCGCTCGTTGTTGGCTTTTTCGGGAGCGTGCGGTTCGCCGTACTCGTACTTCGACTCGCTGCCCTGCTTGAATTCCGCTCCGGCAAAGAAGCCGAGCGTGCCGTTACCGGTGCAGTCGGCAAAAATGGGAGCCGTCAGGCGGTATCTCATCTCGGTCGTTTCCTGGAAGCAACGGATCGCCGTAATGCGGTCATCTGCGGTCTCAACGTCGTACATAACGGTGTTGAAGTAAACGTCAAGCAGTTTTTCCGCCTTGGCTTTCTCAAACAGCACGGTGTCCCAGTATGAATAGTTGAAAGTGTCGTTGTGCGCCTTGTTTTCGGACATAAGCTCATACACAAGACCGCCCTCGGCGTAGTCGGGCTGCTTAAGGCTCTGGTCTGCGCCCGAGATATGTATCCTTATCTCGCTTGAGGCATTGCCGCCAAGCACCGGACGTGCGTGTACCAGTGCCGTACGCGTGCCGTGACGTGCGGCGGTTATCGCGGCGCAAAGCCCGGACATACCTCCGCCCACAACAATGAATTCGTAGTTTTTCTCTTCGTAGCGTATCATTTCTGAAATATTCGTTCCTTTTCTCCGGTCTTTTATCAAGACATAAATATACATTATTATTATCTCATATTCCGGTGGAGTTGTCAAGCCTTTTTGTGCATTTTAACGCTTCGGGGTTGACAAAATACAAGTGCGATGGTACAATATAAATCGTATAATAACTGCCGTTCCGCATGCGTAACGGCAAAACCGAAAAGGATTGAACAGAAAAATGAAAAAGAAGACCCTGTTTATGTTGCTTGCGGCGCTTGCGCTTATGTCGGCATTGGTGCTCTCTTCCTGCAACGGCGGAACGGTATCGGATGACGAAACAACGGTTCCGGAGACGACCGTGGACCTGAGCGCGATAATCGGCGTCACGCGCTCGCTGACAAGAGACGAGCTTGGCGGATGCACGCCCTTTACCGCCGAATCGGCGGACCCTTCTGTCGTTGAGGCGCGCGTGATGGACCGTGAGATCCAGCTTACCGCCACCGGCGCGGGTACCGCTGCCGTAAAGGTGAAGAATACATACGGCGAGAATTTTGAGATAACCGTCACCTGCGACCCCTCGGGAACGATATCCTTTGAGGGCGAATATAAGCCGGTCGAAAATTCCGTAAACGTGAAGGATTTCACCTCGTCCGGCAAAATGAGCACGACCGAGGCGATACAGGCGGCAATAGATTCGCTCCCGAACGGCGGTACCGTGTACATCCCGCGCGGACTTTACGTCATATCCCAGATACGGCTCAAACAGGGTATACGCTTAAGGCTTGAGGGACTTGTGCGCGATTACACCAAGGATTTTTCAAAGTCCGGCGCCCAGAACGCCTATACGCGCGGTGATTTTGCGGTGCTGCGCACGGCGGGAAGCGGGGATTTGTTCCTTAACAATGAGCTTCACGGCTACGGACGTAATGGCTGTTCTGATTTCGAGATCACGGGCGGCATGCTGGATATGCAGGGCAAGGTGCGGTGCTTCGTCTGGTGCTGCGCCGAGGACGTCCTTCTTAAAAATGTCATACTCAAGGACTGTCCCAACAATCACGCCATTCAGGTCACCGGATGCAAAAACGTGCGTATAACCGAATGTATGTTCGCGGGCTACAACTACGGCAGCAACAACACAACGGCAGAGGTCATACAGGTCGAGCAGACTCATCCCGGCGCGATAGGCGCGGGCGACAATCCGGCGATAAAATTTGATGCCGGCGAGTATTTTTTCTGCTCCGATGTTGAGATAAGCAACTGCTATTTCGGCAAAAGCGACCGCTTTGACGCTCCCACATATGCGATAGGACATCACGGACAGTCGTATAAGTCAGCCGTTACCGGTATCAAGATCACAGGCTGCGTGTTTGATAACTGCCGTTGCTCTGCCATCAGATACCCCGGATACAGCGACGTAGAGATAAGCGGGAACAAGTTCATCTCAAACCGCGATAACAGCGTGTCGCCCGAGTCAGTGCCGGGACAGATAAACATCGTCTCAAAGAATTCGAATATAAAGGTCAACGTCAAAAATAAAAACGGTACGATGGTGTCGGCTTATTACGCCAAAAAGTTTGCCTGCATAGGGTCTGTCAATACCGTTATCGAAAATAATGAATTCATCTTCGGCACTGCATCAAAAATGCGCGCCGCGGTCATAGCCACATCAAATACATACGATTTTGATGCAACTTACGAGACCGGCGCCATGTATACGAACTGGTATACCGAGACGGCATATGCCTCCACCGGCTACCGACTTGCCAAAAACCGCATCGAGAATCTTACAGTGCGCGGCAATAAGATAACGGTCGATGCCAACTACGCGGGCAACGGTTATTTCTTCCAGTTCTCCGGCGTTATCGGTCTTGCATGTGAGGATAACACCGTCGAGGGCAAGGAATACAACACGAGCGGAAATGCAAACGGTGTAAAGATGCCACATACTCGTGCAGTCGGCTGTACGCATATGACGCAGTATCAGCGTAAATACACGGTCACGGCGGCAAGGATATGCCCTGTCAATATCGTGCTTGAGGGAACCGGCGGAATGACACTGCGCTGCACGGCAAGCAGCGAGCAGAAACTCATCCTCAAAGCCGAGGGCGGCAGACTTGAGCTGACGACTGACAGCAATGGCGAGCTTCACGTAACACCGGTCGCGGACGAGGGCAAGGTCTTTGCGGGGTACAAGGTGACCTCCGGCTCGCTCACCCAGAACGGCTCGCGCTATGAGTTCAGCGCAGGTGTGACTATCACAGCGTACTTTAAGGTAAACGAATAAACGAATAAATGAATAAAAAACAGCCCCCGATGGTCTGCCGCGCAGTCGCGCGGTAGACCATCGGGGGCTGTTTTGCGGATCGTCACCCGAGAACGACTTTACCGTTCGATTTTGTAGTGTAAATGCTCCTTATCAGGCAGCTTGAAGGGTCATATCCGATCGTTACGAAAATATCGCCGTTTTCCTGTTCAAGCAGAAAATATGTGCGGTCTTTGGCTTCGTTTATGCAGCGGAATGCACGCACGGTGCTTTTTTTCAACCTTACGGGCGTATTTCCGTCAGCCCATACGAGGGTGTAAAGCGTATCGGTGGGATCGTATTCGTTGAGGTCTACCTGCGTCAGCTCTCCCGCGCATGTATATGCGCCGTCGCCGATCTCGGTCGTGTAAAGCATGCCGCCCGAGACGAGAAAACGTATACGCTCCCCATCCCTTGTCGGCAACAGGATGGATGAAAATCTGCCGTCGTCATATATCAACCGGTCAAGCACAAGCTCGTTGTCGCTGAACGGATATACCATGCATATTTTAAGGTCGATATACGCAGTGTAATGCTTTTCGGAGTCGCCCGAGGGGGTCAGAGTGAATTCAAAGCGGTATAGCTTTTCCGGGTCGAGTTCGTAGCCGCTTATGTCAATGGTGATGTCGGTTTTTCCTTTGGCGTCGGAGACGACCATAAACGACGGCTTCTCGGCTACTTCTTTTTGCGGCTTTACCGTCTTTCCGTCGGCAGATACCACAGGGTTCGGGTCGAAAATGAGCAGCTCGTTGCTTTTGTTGACGAGCTCGCAATGGATCTCCCATGTGTCTGCCGACTTGACTGTTATCGTGAAATCCCTCGTGTTCGGAGCCGGATGATAAGCTCGTTCATTACGTTTCACCTCACTGCTTTTTGTGTGTCGGCAGCCTACCGACACATTTGTCAAGCCCTTTTCGGCAAAAGGTTTCGAATTTACAGCGCGTTCATAAAAACGGGCGCCGGAAAGCTCAAAACGAGCTTTTCGGCGCCCCGTGGGGTGAGATCATATAACATAGTCGCCCGCGGAGGGATTGCCCAAAAGCTCCGCAAGCGTTATTCCGTCAAAAAAATCAAGCGTCATATCATAATATTTCTTCCACATCGGCAGTGTGCGGCAGAACGGCGCGCGCGAGCACGGCGCTGCGTTGCAGCTCAGGCATGCGACCGGCGCAAGATCGCCCTCGGTCGCGCGCAGTATTGCTCCCACCGTGCAGTTCTCCGGCTCGCAGCAAAGGCGGTATCCGCCTCCCTTGCCGTGAGTGCCCTCAACAAAGCCGTGCTTTGTGAGGTCGGGCATGATCTTTTCAAGATATTTCGGAGATATCTCCTGCCGCGCCGCCACATCGCGCATCGGTATGTACCCTCCGCGGTGCTCGGCAAGATCGAGCATTACACGTATCGCGTATCTTCCGCGTGTTGATATCAAGATCGCTCACCTGCTTTCGTTTTATTAAGGATAACGCCGCCGCCAAGCACGTTGTCCCCGTCGTAAAATACCGCCGCCTGCCCCGGAGTTATCGCCCTCTGCGGCTTGTCAAATGTGACCGTCACCCTGCCGTCGGGAGCCGGCGTGACCGTTGCGGGCTGCTCCGGCTGACGGTAGCGTATCTTCACATTGCAGTGCAGGGGAGAAGACGGCGCCTCGCCGGAAATCCAGTTCACGTCTCCCACCAAAGCCTCGGAGCCGTAAAGCTCCGCGCCTTCGCCGAGTACTATCGTGTTGTCGGCACTGCGCACGGCGATGACGTATCTTTTTCCCGGCAGCGGAATCCCCAGTCCTTTGTGCTGACCGACGGTGTAGCGTATTATCCCGCTGTGCCTGCCAAGGACCCTTCCGCTGCTGTCAACAAAATCACCCGGCTCCGCGGCTTTTCCGGTGTAAAGCTCGATCACACGTGCGTAATCGCCGTCCGGAACAAAGCAGATATCCTGACTGTCAGGCTTGTCCGCATTGAAAAAGCCGTGCTCGGCTGCAATGCGGCGCGCCTCGGTTTTTGTCATGCCGCCGAGAGGGAACAGCGTGTGAGCCAGCTCATCCTGTGTCATAGAATAAAGAACATAGCTCTGATCCTTTGAGGGATCAACAGCCTTTTTGAGAAGATACCTGCCGCCGCTGTACTCTATGCGTGCATAATGCCCGGTCGCAATGTGATCGCAGCCCAGTATTTTTGCGCGCTCATAGAGCTTTCCGAACTTCATATACCTGTTGCAGTCGATGCAGGGGTTTGGCGTCATGCCTTCAAGGTAGCTGTCAACGAATTTATCTATGACCTTTTTCCTGAAATCATCGGAGAAATTAAAAACATAGTACGGCATTCCGAGCCGGTACGCAACGCTGCGAGCATCCTCTACATCGTCAAGCGAGCAGCAGGTGTGCGAGCGTGATATCCCTGCGTCCTCGTTGCTGTAAAGCTTCATCGTACAGCCGATGCATTCATTCCCGGCGTCTTTGAGAAGCCCGGCGGCGACGCTGGAATCAACGCCGCCGCTCATTGCGACAAGTATCTTCATCGCGGCTTTCTCTCAGTCCGCAAACAGCGGAGTGGAGAGGTAACGGTCGCCTGTGTCGGGGAAGAGGACGACAATGTTCTTTCCGGCGTTTTCGGGACGCTTTGCAAGCTCGATAGCCGCCCACAGCGCCGCGCCGGAGGAAATGCCCACAAGCACGCCCTCGTTTTTGCCTACCAGCTTGCCGCCGACAAATGCGTCCTCGTTTGCAACGGGAATAATCTCATCGTAGACCTTTGTGTCAAGCACGTCGGGAACGAAGCCCGCGCCGATCCCCTGTATCTTGTGCGGTCCGGCTACGCCGGTCGAAAGCACTGCGGAGGTCGCAGGCTCCACTGCCACGACCTTGACGTCCGGCTTTTTGGATTTAAGGTATTTGCCGATGCCCGTGATAGTTCCGCCCGTGCCTATGCCGGCAACAAAAATATCAACGGCGCCGTCGGTGTCCTCGTAAATTTCGGGTCCGGTGTGTTCAAAATGCGCACGGGGATTGGCAGGGTTTACAAACTGACCGGGAATAAAGCTGTCGGGGATATCCTTTGCAAGCTCCTCGGCTTTGGCAATGGCGCCCTTCATGCCCTTGGCGCCCTCGGTCAGCACAAGCTCCGCTCCGTAAGCCTTCATTATCTGGCGGCGTTCTACCGACATGGTTTCGGGCATTACTATGATTATGCGGTAGCCGCGTGCGGCGGCTACGGATGCAAGTCCTATGCCGGTGTTGCCGGAGGTGGGTTCGATTATCACCGAGTCTTCATGCAGAAGCCCGCGTGACTCGGCGTCGTCTATCATCGCCTTTGCGATTCTGTCCTTGACCGAGCCGGCGGGATTGAAATATTCGAGCTTGGCAAGTATTTTGGCGTTGAGTCCGAATTTCTTTTCGATGTGAGTGAGTTCAAGCAGCGGTGTGTGACCTATAAGCTGGTCTGCCGAAGTATAAATGCGTGACATTGATCTTTCCTCCGTTATGTCATGTCCAATACCACCAACAGAGTGGTTTGGTATGTTGATTGAACATATTATATCACTCCAATGCGGGTTTGTCAATAGGTACTGCAAATTTTTTTGCTTTTTTATTCCGGCATTGTTGCTTATTGCGGGATGCTTCGCGGCTCCCGCCGGTGACATATATAATTTACAATATGTATCTTGAAGCGGCATGGCAGATAGAAAAAATAGGAAAACAAAAATCAGTATGTTCTATGCGGAACAAGGCACGCAAAAATGATAAGAATACCGTATAAGCTCGTAAACGGGATAATGCTCATTCCCGTAGCGGCGAATGATAAGGAAGGCTTTTTTGCCTTTGACACAGGCGCGATGCAGACAGCCGTAAACAAAGAATATTTTCCGGAGCTGCACGGGGAACAGATCGACATCGCAAAATTTTCGGAAGGAGTAAAGAAAAGCTCTGCGGACAAAGGAGTTTTGAATGCTTTGCGCTTTTCGGATATCGCTCTGTCGGATATGCCGGTTCTTATTATGGATTTGATGTATGCGGAGAGGGCATTAAAAACACTTATGCCGGACCTTAAGATGCTCGGAACGCTTGGGATCGATGTGATAGGGAATTATACTGTTCTGCTTGACTATAACGCCGCCGAGATCGTCCTTGACCCGGAGCAAGGCTTTGAGGATCAGGTGACGATCCCGATGAGATATGAAAATCTCCCCATTATCGAGGTCGAAGTGGCAGACAAAACGTGCGATTTTGTTCTGGACACAGGCGCAAATACATGCTTGCTGGGGCAAAGCTTTCAGAATGACCCGCAATTGACGCCGGTCACCGAAGCGCCGAATATCGTCTCCATTCCCGTTGTCCGTGTGGGCGGAAATGAATACAAAAATATCAACGCTGCGATCTCCGATATAAGTGCGATCCGAAAAAGGGTCCCCGTAGAGGGCGTGATAGGCTATCAAATATTGTCGACGCAGCGCTCCGTTTTGGACTTTAAAAACGGTCGCCTCATCATGGAAAAGACGCAGACGGATCAAACGCCTACGCCCAAAAAGTAGGAGTCATAAATACAGAGCCGATACCCGTCAGCCTTTGCAGGTACAGGATCGGCTCTTTTTTGTGCTTGCTTTTCGCATTGCATCGGGCTTTGCCGTTATCGGTCCGAACGCTTCGGCTATGTCGTCCGTTCCGGATACGGCGCTCTCCATCGGGCAGGGACCGTCCCCTGCGCGGTTCATTATGCGGTCGGTCAGCGTTTCCCGCGTTGCTTTTACTCCGTGAGCCGCCAGCGTGTGCTCTTCAAGGCTTTTTCGCGCAAACTCGATATCAGTCATAGTTTTTACCGAGCAGACGGTCAAGACCGACTACCGACAGCGGTACGATATGATACCTCCGGCAGACATATGATATATCCCCCGTTTTACGATAAAGCTCAACTGAATGCAATTTTGTTGTGATTTCGTGTGGACAATATCGCTTTTTTGTGCTATAATCTTTCATGGGGATTGAGGCCTTTCCGGTGAGTTGAGTTAGGGGTAATTCTATTCTATCAGATCTCAATCACTTTTTCTATACTTTTGCCCTTTTTTTCTTTCTCTCGGTCTCACATCAATTGTAACATTACATAAAAACATCTCCAAATTTCACGTTTCCTATTGATTTTCCTACATTTGTGTGTTATAATACTTTTGATTTTAGAGTTTGAATTGCACTTATGGAGTGACATACTCTACGAAGCGTTTTGAAAAAAATAAGTTCGGCTTATCGATTCCCCGCGTTGTGAGCCGTTTTTTTTTGAAACTCGTGTAGTGATTACTTACTTTATGAAAGGGCCTGTTGTATGAGAAGTTTAAATGAAGTGCGTGAGGCTTTGCTCAACAGCACCGTCCGAATTGTATCGCAGTATGGTCTGGAGCGGACAACAACAAAGCTGATCGCGGCAGATGCACAAATCAATGAGGCATATATTTATCGCTGTTATGACAGCAAGGATTCGCTTCTTCAAGCAACATTTCATATGGAAGATGTGGGCTTGGCTGAGCATGTGCGAAAATCGCTTCCGGTTATGCGGATACGCGGACTGAATTGGAAAGAGCGTTGTTTCCTTTTACGGAAGTCTTGCTGGGAATTCATTCTCCGTAAACCGGATGATTGCCGGTTTTACCTGCAATACTACTATTCTGCCAGTTGCCGACAACATGCGTATGATGAGCATCTGAAGTATTTCCATTCATTGTTTAATGAAATCCGACCGGTATTTCGTCCTGACACAAATGTGGACATGCTGCTGCATCAGATTTTTGATACGATGCTTTCTTTTGCAACCCGAGTACTGTCTGGTGAGATCAAGGACAGCGAAGATACAACGAGATGGACTTTTGAGCAGGTGTACAGCTTCGTCCGTCCCAATGCAAGAGAATATTTGGTGGAGACAGCTGACAGCGAAAATGAATTAGAATGATACGATGGAGGTGAATTATGGTGGATACGGCTTCCTATCAAACCACCGAAAGAGCCAGAGAACGAGATACCGTTTATATTGCGCTTCCCCGCATTCAAGAACGATGGACATACCTTCTTGTGAAGAGGCTCTTTGATTCTTTCTCCGCTCTGATAGGACTTATCGTATTAGCAATCCCAATGGCGATTATTGCATTGCTCATCGAGCTTGATTCACCCGGCGGTGCAATTTTCAAGCAAGAGCGCCTCGGAAAGAATGGAAAACCATTTTTAATTTACAAATTTCGAACAATGTGTCATGATGCGGAGGTGAACGGCCCCCAGTGGGCGGATAAAGAGGACAAGCGCTGTACCCGGTTGGGCGCCTTTTTGCGCAGGACGCGGCTAGACGAGCTGCCGCAGTTCTGGAATATTCTAAAGGGAGACATGAGCTTTGTCGGGCCCAGACCGGAGCGGCAGTATTTCTACGAGCAGTTTGAAAAGTACATCATTGGATTTTCAAATCGGCTGGTCGTAACACCGGGATTAACGGGATATGCACAGGTCAATGGGGGCTATGAGCTGGAGCCGGAAGAAAAAATCGTCTATGACATGGAGTACATAGAAAAACGGTCAGTGCTTTTGGATATCAAATGCCTTGTAAAAACGGTGTCGTTAATTTTTACACACGAAGGAGCGCGCTAATGGAAACATCACAGAAAACCTCTGCCTGTCACGGGCAGGCAGTGATACAGCATCCATTGGTCTCCGTTGTGATGCCGGCATATAACGCAGAAAAATACATAGGGGAAGCAATCCGTTCGGTACAATTGCAGACATATGCCAATTGGATCCTGTTGGTTATTGATGATTGCTCCACAGACCATACCGTTGATGTTGTTCAAGCCTTTTTAAACACCGATGATAGAATTCAGCTTTTTCGGAACACTCGCAATTTGGGGGCGGCTAAAACCAGAAATCGAGGTTTGGAATTATCCGAAGGCGAATGGGTCGCACTGTTAGACGGTGATGACATATGGCATAGCGACAAGCTTGAAAAACAGCTCGCGGTCGCGTTGAATTCCGGCTCGGAAATCATTTATTGCTCGTACTCGTTAATCAGCAGTGATGGGCAAAAAATATCCGACTATATTGTGCCGACGCAGACTTCCTATGACGATATGTTGAAAGAAAGCGTATTTAGCTGCTCTACGACTCTTTTGGCTAAAAGCGTAGTCGATAATAACCGCTTTTCCGCTGACTATTATCACGAAGACCTGGTGTATTGGCTTCAATTACTCAAAAATGGCTATTCTGCATCGGCATGTTGCGAGCCGTTGGCAGACTATCGGATAGTGGAAGGCTCAAGGTCACATAGCAAGCTCCAATCGGCAAAAAACAGATGGGAGGTCTACCGCAAGGTTGAAAAACTCTCACTGCTAAAGTCACTCTCCGTATTTCTATCCTATACGGCGCGGGGTATCAGAAAGTATAAGAGGGTTTGACATGGATGTACTGTTCCTTTGCGGTGTTTTTGCAAAAGAGAATGAAGCCGAAGTGATTGCTCAGGCAAAGAAAAGTGTAGAATTCTCAGCAAACCAAATGCAGTTAAAGCTGATCAGCGGCTTGAAAGAGGTCGCTGACACCCAAGTAATCTCCGCACCTTTTATCGGGCATTATCCAAATCAAAGCCACAGCCTGCAATTTTCCGGTTTCACAAACCCTCAGCATATATGCCGGTATGTTTCGTTTAACAATATCTGGGGCTTCCGGAATTTGTCCAGGGCACATGCTTTGAAAAAGGCAGTTCGCACTTTCGCGTTGGATGACAATGAAGAAAAACTGATCATTGTATACAGTGCACACGATCCGTTTTTAGCGGCAGCAGCCTACGCAAAAAAACTGAACCCGAAAATAAGAATCTGCCTTATTGCTCCCGATCTTCCGCAATATATGAATCTCGAAGCCAAAAGAGGTTTTCTCTATGACTTCTTTAAGCAATTCGATATCAAATCAATCCAGAAACATATTAAGTCAGTTGATACATCTGTTGTACTGACAGAAGCTATGGCAAAAGCGTTGCGGTTGACGGACCGACCATATGTTATTGCCGAGGGAATCGTGGATTCGATTTCCAAGACCCCCGGTAGTACCGCGCATGAAGAAACCGTCAATATCGTATATGCCGGCAAGCTGTATTTCAGATTTGGAATCCGTTCTTTGGTGGAAGCGTTTTCCTTGCTGAAAGACAGCAATTATCGTTTGATTTTATGTGGGAACGGTGATGCGGCGGAATATCTGCAAAAGTGTGTCATGGAGGATTCAAGAATCATTCTTCCGGGGCAAGTATCGCCTGAAAAGGTGCAGGAATACATTTCCTCCGCCGCAGTGCTTGTAAATCCCCGGCCGAACAATGAGGAGTATACGAAATATTCTTTTCCTTCCAAGGACATAGAGTATCTTTCGAGCGGAAAACCAACGGTTGCCTTTCTTCTGGATGGTATGCCGAAGTGTTATCAGGATTTTTTGTATGTCATTGACCGGAGCAAGGATATCCCTTGCGCCATTTGCGACGCCTTAAAGGCGGCGATTTCCGCGCCAAAGGAAGAAACAGAAAAAAGGCATACGCAATTTCTGCAATATGCCGCAGGAAACCTCTTGGCATCTGCCATAGCAGAGAAAATAATCAGAATGAACTTTAACGAGGATGCTTGACATGCGAAGGGCTCGAGTTGTTCAGCAGTATGTAACGGCCGCCGGCAACGGCGGATTGAAAACAGAATATAAAGCGCTGATCAGTCGGGAAACACTGTCGGACCACTATGAGTTTATCCCGGTGGTGCTGAACAACTGCCACTGCGGAATCAGCCTTTCGGATATCCGTTTTTACCGCAACGCCATTCGCGAAGCGGATCCGGATATCGTCCACATCCGGGGCGCAGGAATGGAAAGTCTAAATGCTGTTCTCGGCGCAAAACTTTCCGGTCGCGGGAAGGTCCTTGTGACCGTTCATGGTATGTTCAGCGATTTGGTGTACTACTCGCCGATAAAGCGCTGGATATGCAGACATGTGGTGGAACCCATGATCTTTGGCTTATCGGATGGCGTTTCCTGCGTATATGAGCGGGCGTCACAGCGTGATGTATTTCGACGATACAAGAAGAAAATGCTTCCGTTTGTGTATAACCGCATGCCCCAATACCCTGATTGCAGTGCAGAAGAAAAGCGCGCGTTGCGCACGGAATTGAACCTTCCGGAGAATGCAAGAATCGGAATCTATGTCGGCAGGGTCACGAAGGAAAAGGGACTGGCTTACCTGGTCGATGCGTTGAAGCAGCTGGATACGAGTTGGCCGCCGGAGCTTTGCCTATTGGTCGTGGGGGATGGCGATTATCTGCGGGAGATGCAGGCTGAATGTTCCTCGTTGCGGCACGCGCAGCAAGTGATTTTCACCGGTCAACAAGAACAGGTTCAAAAATATCTGAATGCTTCCGATTTCTTTCTTTCCCCTTCTTTGCATGAAAATCTCTCCATTTCTATTTTGGAAGCATGCGCAGCAAAACTGCCGTGCCTTGTGTCGGATGTAGGCGGAAACGGCGAGATCATCGAAAACGGAATGAACGGCTTTATGATCGAACCGTATTCGGCTAATGCAATCGCTGATGGCATCAGAAAAATGTGTTGTATATCCACATACGATATATTAGAAAAAAACATACGCAAAACAGACTATCGAAAATTCAGTGACGAACAAGTAGACAAGCAGCTTGAGTCTGTATATGCGTATTTGTTGAAATTGTGAGGGCGAGCGATGGTGGATAGAAAGGCAAACATAGATTTATTGCGGGTGATTTCCGCAGCTGCCATTGTCATACTTCATTCTGTGACCGCTCCAATGGGTAACGCATCCTCTCCGATTCCGCTCTTAACAGAACAGATATTGACGGTTATTCATTCTCTGACCCTGTGGGCTGTTCCCGCGTTTTTCATTATCACAGGCTACTGCCTGCTTTTAAAACCGGAGTGTAGTTACAAATACTGCTTTTTACATATACGGAAATTTGTAATTGTGCTCTTTACAGTCGGACTTTTCTATGCACTACTGGAGGAGGTTTACTCTACCGGTATGGTTAACGGTCCTGTTGTTCTGGCGGCAGTCAAAAATGTTATTGCAGGGAACATCTGGGAGCATATGTGGTTTGTATACGCCATTATAGGTATTTATCTCGTGATGCCGGTTGTTCACGGTTTTATCAAGCGAGAGAGAAAGGATTCTTTTATATTAACTGCGATACTGTTCGCATTTAACATTCTGTTCCCTATATTTCAAAAATGGATTCCAATTGGTATAGAGCTTCCTTTCGGCGGATATTTGTTCTATGTATGTTTTGGAGGGCTGATAGCTAAGTACGGGATTCGGAAACGGGAAATGATAGTTATTGTTATTGCCGGCCTGATATCCGCAGAGTATCTCGGTTTTCATTATAACGGAAAAGTTGCTGAGTCAATTGATTTGCTTGCAGTGTGTATTATGTCTTTAGCTGTCTTTTTAATATTTGAACACATGAAAATTAAGCCAAGCAGACTATTACTTGCACTTGCTAAATGTTCATGGGGTATATATTTACTCCACCCTTTGATTATAAATGTCGCTCTGAAAGTTCTGAAGATGGATTTTGTTTCCTACATGCCATATGTAAAGATTCCTCTGCTGGCAATTTGTACATTTATACTTTCCTTTGCCATTACATATTTGCTTAGAAAAATTCCGTTTGTCTCGGAATTGTTTTAACTGTTGCTGCCATCGGCAATGAAATGAGGCTACCGTGATTAGTATTGTTGTGCCGGCTTATAATGCCGCAGGTGTGATTGGAAGATGCATAGACACAGTTTTGCGGCAGACCTACCCGGATTTTGAATTGCTGATTATTGATGATGGTTCCACAGACGAAACAGCAGAAATTGCGGCAGCAAAAGCTGCTCAAGATGCTCGTATCCATCTAATTCGTCAGGAAAATGCCGGGGTCAGTTCTGCACGGAATACAGGAATAGCAGCCGCTTCAGGGGAACTGCTTTGCTTTATTGATAGTGATGATACGGTATCGGCAAATTATCTGGAAACATTGCACACGCTGTACAGTCCCGGCGTGCTCCCTGTAATCGATGTCGTTCGCAGTGACCGCAACGGTTCCGCGCTAAATCCTATGCCTGAAACCTTTACATTGGATGGTAACTGGGTCGATTCATATTTTTGCGGGCAGCTTAGATATGGAATTGCTTTTTCCGTCTGGAACAAGCTATTTTCTCTACAGACGCTTCGCAGAGAGCATATCGTGTTCCTGCCGGAGCTGTCTATCGGTGAAGATATGCTGTTTGTTTTTCAGTATCTGCAGCATTGCCGGTCAATTCGCTTCAGCAAGGATGCCGGTTACCATTATACCATTGCACAGGGATCAGCCATGTTCTCCTCAAGGGATTACACGCAGCCATACGAAAAGACCTTCAAGGTCATGTCTGAAAAGAAATGTTTTTCCTCACTGATCGCCGACAGGACATTATCCCGATGGGCATTTGACGCGAGTATTATCATTATTGCCAATCCGTTTATCATCGACAGAAACTATACAGAATTCAAAAAGTGGTGGCGCGAATTTCGTCAGACGGCGTTATACCGTTCCGCCGTTGCTTCGGAAAAGCCATCCGGTTATAAACGAAGAGTTTTGCATTTTGCCTTGCACTCTGAGAACACGCTTGCAATATATGTGCTTTTCAGATTGCTGAGATTCGGAAAGAAGAAGTAGAAACGAGGTGAACCCCATTGACTGAACTGCAAGAAATCGAGTTTGGATTGCTGCAACAGTTCTTGTCTATATGTGAACAGTTGAATCTGACCTACTATCTCGTCTGCGGCAGCGCATTAGGCGCAGTGAAATATGGCGGTTTCATCCCGTGGGATGATGACATTGATGTTGCTCTTCCGAGAAAGGATTATGAAATATTCTGTAGGGAAGCTCCCGAAATATTGCCGGAATGGTGCTTCCTGCAGAATTATCATTCCGACCCCCAATACTATCTCCTTGGAAGCAAATTACGCGACAGCAGAACGACCTACATAGAGATGATGGCGGAACACCTGAAAATCAACCATGGGGTGTTCATTGATATATTCCCGTTGGATGGACAGTGGTGCACCGAACGCGAGCACCAAATGTTCCGAAAAAAGCGGGCAATCTTTGAGGCAGCGCGGCGTGTCAGACTGAACTATAACCGCTTATCACCGCAAAACCTCGGTATGGTACGGACCAATTGGTATTGGCTGCTCTTCCGCCTTTTTGGGTATAAACATGACACCGCTGCGGAAATAGCCGTATTTGACCGTTTTATTTCCTCTTTTTCTACTGACGACAGTGCTGTCTGGTGCAATCATGCGAACTCAACTTCTCCGTTGGAATATGCGCCCAAAGAGCAATATGGCGATGGAATCTGGATGAAGTTTGAAGGGATTCCGGTTCGTGTTCCGGCTCAGTATGACGCCTATCTCACCCAGAAATACGGAGACTGGCGAGGCGGAATACCGCCGGATCAGCAGTATGGGCATCATCACTATGTGAAATGTGATTTGCACCGACCATTCACGGAATACATCGATACCGGAGAGAAAGGGGTGGAGAAATCATGATATACCGAGCCATTCGTAAATTGAAATCGGTTTTATACCACGCAATCGTTGAGCCGGATATCAAACGCTCATTTGCCGAGTGTGGTAAAGATTCGCACATTGATTCTGGCGGTGACTTCTTCCCCCTGTCGAACATTCATGTTGGAAACCATGCCTCTATCGGAGTAAATGCACGCTTCTGGACAACACGGGCGAAAATCTACATAGAGGATTATGCCTTGTTGGGTCCCGGCGTCACGATCATTACGGGAGATCACCGCAAGAACATCATCGGTAAGCACATCATAGAACTGACGGATGCGGATAAAACCGCAGAAGATGATCAGGATGTGGTGATCGGAAAAGGGGCATGGATCGGAGCAGGAGCGATTATTTTAAAAGGTGTGCACATCGGTGCAGATGCGATTGTGGCGGCAGGCAGTGTTGTAACAAAGGATGTTGCGCCGTACACCATTGTAGGCGGCGCACCGGCACACTTTATCAAAAATCGTTTCTCCGAAGATCAGCTTAAACGGCATATTCAAGCCACCGAAGGCGACGGCTCGCCGCTTTTGGCTTCAGTGAAAGGCGGTGATTCTATTGCAAGATAAAATTCCGCTGTTGATTCTGTTGTCGGTCGGCGCAGCATTTACTGCAGTATGGCTCGCACTGCTGCGGAAACGGCTGAATATGGCATGGTATGTAGCAATCATGATTGCGATTGCACATACGGTCTACGGCGTTCTGACAGTGAAGGCGTTTGCTTTCCTCGAAACCGGCTTTGACAAAGTCAGCCTTGGAAACATGAGCCTGTTCGGCGGCATCTTCCTGATGCCGCTGGCGTATTGGCTCGGTGCAAAAATTTCAAAGAGACCGTCCAAGGAAGTCTTTGATGTTTTTACTCCCTGCATGGTCTTTACGGTCATGTGCGCCCGGATCAACTGCATTTTGTCAGGCTGCTGCCGCGGGCTTCCGATTCCGGGGACAAACGGGATGCGCTTCCCAACGCGTGAAGCGGAGATCGTGTTTTACCTGATCCTGCTTGCCGTCTTGTGTCCGCGAATTTGGAAAGAACGGCTGCAAGGACGCGCTTACCCGGTCTACATGATGTGCTATGGAGCATTTCGGTTTATCATCGAATTCTTCCGCGAGTCGGATATTTCCGGACTGTTCCATCGGGCACATCTGTGGGCACTCATTACATTATTACTCGGCGTAAGCATTTACGCTGAAATGAAAACAACAAAAACGAAACCGAGAAGGAGAAAACAATCATGATCCAACGAATATCCCAACGGTTCCTATCTCTGCTGCTGGTGGCAGTTATGGTGCTGGCATTAGCGCCTGCCATTACGCTGCCTGCATTTGCAGCCACCAGTGGTACTGTGACAGGCTTAGCTGACGAGAACATTGGACTGAGTTTTACGGGCGGCGCGGACAACGCGTGGAGTGCCAGCGGCACGCAGATCATCGGTAAGGCTCGGTCTACGTCTGGGTCAGGCTGCAGCGGTGACAGTAACTATCGTTCTACGCTGACCATCACCAACAAGAAGACCACAAAGGCGACGCTGTCCTTTGACTATACCGTCGTGGTAAGCGGAGGTACGATTCTGGTGGACAACACCACGACCACCACAGCCGGCAGCTTCAGTCAGGAGCTTGCAGCCGGCGGCACCGTTGAGGTGGAGATCACATCCGGCAGCACCAGCGCCGACACCAAGATCACCATGACCAATGTGAAGCTGGTGGCCGATGTGAGCGCCACCGTGACCTTCCGGCCCGCCGAGAACGGCTCCTATACCGTGGACGGGCAGACCATCACCGAGGTGTACACCCACACCCA
>ERZ827186.1043-NODE-1043-length-25082-cov-5.023015_pt1 | contig 25082 bp, 19 predicted proteins | sample MGYA00519918_ERZ827186 | MGnify/ENA primary metagenome ERZ827186 (study PRJEB31778, sample SAMEA3449275) | human gut metagenome | biome: human gut; feature: human-associated habitat; material: faeces | place: United Kingdom | collected 2010/2012 ...
TCACAGGGCGCGTCTAGGCGAAATGTGGGAGTGAATCAGAACTGATTCACTTTTATGCCTTACCCTCTGGAAAGTGAATCAAATCTGATTCACTTCCAATAAATTTCCCGAAAGTATACGGTTCTGATTCCCTACTTTTATTAGACTGGAAAACGTGAATCGGTTCCGCATATTTTCGGGATAACTTTTCGACTTACAGCTGCATTTGCCCACCTTGCCCCAGCTGCGGGGACGACTCGCAAGGCTGCCGTTCGGCTGCAACGGCATCATGGGTATTTTTACCCCAGCCAGGTTCTCTGCCTGCCGCCCTCATTGTGTGAACTATGACTGGACGGAAGTATCTTTACGACCACATCTGTCATTGCGCTCCACTCCGCCACGGGGTGTTTACCAGAGACTGAATCGCTCGTGCCCGGTGGCAGTCATGGCGCGTACTCTGTCTGCGCTGCCGTACTCGTAAGTTGACGGCAATGTGGTGAATGTACCTTGCTTGTCGGATATGCAGTTTTCAAGGTGCCGAATCTATTTAAGACGGGGAGGTGCTCTTGCCAAAATCAAGGTCGCTCCTACGCGCTCACGCGCTTCTGACCGCACGGACTTTTCAGAACATAATTGATCACATTGATTTTGGGGATTTTGTAGGCGTTTCCCAGCCGGATGCAGCTGATTTCGCCCTCCCCCAGCAGGTCATACGCCGCGTGGCGGCTGATGCCCAGCATGGCTTGCAGATCCTTGACCGTTACAATGTCCGGGTACTCCGCAAACATGAGCTTGTACATTTCTCTGATTTCTTTACAATCCATTCGATCACCATCCTTATATCAGTATTTTGCCTTCGCCTGCAAGCGAAGTATACATATAAGATACTTCGCTCACGAGCGAATGTCAATAGAAGTCACAAAAAATTCATTTTTTGATTTTTCACTTGCGCTTTCATGTTATAGTGTGTTACAATAGAGAAAATTTATGGGAGGACTTTTTTATGGAAGTAGGTCAAAAAATCAAACTAGTACGACTTCATAGAGGTCTGACGCAAAAACAACTGGGTGACCTTCTCAATCTTGGGGACGGCGGCGCAAATCGAATCGCACAATATGAAATAGGATACCGTGTTCCCAAGCCATCTCTACTAAAAGAAATCGCAAAAGTTTTGGATGTCAAAGAAGAAACATTTTTCGTGAGCGACAAGTTTCTTCCGGATATTCTGCGGACAATTATGTGGTATGATTTTGAACATAGAAGATCTTTCAAACTGGCTGAAACCACGCTTGATGCTTCGATTGCGCCGATAGAAAGTAAAACAATCGAACTGCGCGGCAACGCCTGCACCACATGGGGCGACTCAATCGCACCCGCAACCGTACTGTGGGTGAATGTACCACTCTTTAATGACCTCATGAAGGAGTGGCTTACCCGAAAGCAGGAACTTGCCTCCGGCACTATCACAAAATCCGAGTATCTCGAATGGTTGCTCCAATGGCCCGCTTCCTCCGATATGGCCGGGAAGCGCGAACCGAAAAGAAAATGGAGAAAAGCCAAATAAAAGGTATCACCGCGTTCCATAACCATCCATAAAATCATATACCAAGAAAAGCACACACGACCAAATCCGCTGAAAAAATCAGATGGATTAGTATCGCGTGTGCTTTCCTTAGTTTTAGATGATTTTGTGTGAGGATCCTATTTGCGGCTGTTATTCATTTTCCGTTTTATAATATGTCTGCTGTTCCAACAGAACATCCAACATTTTATTTACGCTTACCAGAGGATATTCTTAAGTGAAATCCTCAAATTGCCAGACGGTGTCTGGCAATTTGAGATGTCGCACCACGGTGGAATGCTGTTAACTTTTGATAAGAATTATGGAATTGAATTATCTTATTAGAAAAGCGGTATAATTATTGCAGAACGATAGCGTTCGGATTACACGCCGTGAAAAGACTTTGTCGCAATCATATCTTAACTATTAGATTTTCCAGTCAGTGTCTGGAAAATTGAGTTTGATGCCACATTCTATTTTGTGAGGGCATGCATTCAACATTACCGATTGTGGAAATTCTATATTGCTGATACAGTGACCTGTAAATTCTAGGCGGCGCTAATTATCAATTAAGTCTTAATCTTGTCGTTTCTTGCCTAATGGCTCGCTCTGCCCCGCATTCAATCTATCTAACAAGATATCCGTAATGCAGCATCTGGCGGCGTATAAGAGCTTCGCAGCGGTCACATATCTCTTGGCTGTATGCGATTCGATAGCTGTCGATGAGCACCTTTACATCGTTTGTGTTAAAGTTGAAGTGAAGCTGTATACCGTATAATTCCTCTGCCGCATCAAGCTGATCATCAAAATATCTCGATAAAGACTTGACTTCAACGGCCTTTAGACAATCCTCTAAGCTGCGTTCAAGGGGAAAATCCATATTGGTATTCAACGGTACGATCACCGGCACCCCCGCGCTTGCCACCGGCAGCGGCACGGAGAACGACCCCTATCAGATTTCCACCGCCGAGGGGCTGAAATGGTTCCGGGATAAGGTGAATAATGCCAAAACCCCAGATGAAACCAAAATCTGCGCTGTGCTGACTGCGGACATTGATTTGAATAATGAGGAATGGACGCCCATCGGCCCGAGTGAATCCAGTGCCTATACCGGTACCTTTGACGGGCAGGGACACACCGTCAGGAATCTGAGCATAACCGGCGATGTCAAGCGCGCCGGTCTGTTCGGCTGCGTAATAGGCGGTGCCATCCGGAAACTGACGGTGGCAGGCTCGGTGTCATGTACTGTTGACCAGGGGTGGTGCGGCGGCATTGCGGGCTACGCTGAGAGAGAAACCATTGAAAACTGCGCCAGCCTCTGCACGGTCTCCTACACAGGCAAAGATGCCAGAGTCGGCGGAATTGTCGGATATGTCCCCAGTTCAAGTTCTATGACAATAATCTGCGATTGCTATAACATCGGCAACATCACCGGCAGTAGCGACACCGGCGGTATCTGCGGTTATAATCTTTCCGGACGAATTTTCAACTGCTATAATGACGGCGAAATCACTGGTGGCAATTATGTTAGTAAAATCGTAGGCTACGGCCAAGCTAATAACAACCCCACCAACTGCTACTATCTGAGCGACACAGATACAGATCCCGCAGCCAAAACCGCCGCGGAATTTGCTGACAGGACAGTAGTGCTGAAGCTGCTCAAGGCTGGCCGCAACGATTCTCCATGGGACAGCTGCCAGTATGTGGCTACGGCAGGAATAACCCTGCCCGTGTTCAATGGACAGGGCGATGCCCATAATGCCAATGGGGGTCGGCAAGAACAGCTCCGGGTCACGAAACAGCTTTTCGTAGTGTCGGAGCTGCTTGTCGGTCAGGCTGCAAAATTTCTCCCCGGAAAAACCGCAAATAAAGAAATTGCCCGCGATAATATCATAATCCTCAAGGGAACGGTTCAGCGGCAGACCATCCACTTTGCCCGAATCGTTGCAGATAAGCGCCACATCGTCCTTTGACCATGGGTATACGGCTTGCATATCCCCACCGACAAGCTGCTGAAGAGTGCGCAGCTTATTCATAGCGAACCGTTTTTCCGGATGCTTGCCCGGCTGAACATACAGAATACGGATTTTGTTCTCGTTTATCAGGTAGAAAACTCCTTTTTGATAAAAAAATACCGCTGTATCGGGTGATACAGCGGGGGGTGACAAAGAATTTGGGGAATTGTACCGTAATCTCCTATGATATATATCAAAATGCTCATTTTTGAATAGTTGTATTCACTGATAATAAAGATGCCGGGATGCCACAGTGTCCTGCCGGAGAGCTTTCCACGCGTGTAGAAAAAAGAACGGCAAAAAACGGGAACACATATTTAAGATATATATTTAGCAAAGTAAAGTGCCGGAAATGCCCTCAAAAAGAAAAATGCCGTGCGGGAAGATCAAACGCTAAGACACGAAGCTACAGCATCACGCAAGCAAGCGAGAAAAATCTTGAAAGGCTTAAATTTGAAGAAAGCGAATATTTTCAGGAGCGAATGAAGATCCGGCACAGGATAGAAGAAAAGAATGGAGAACTAAAAGAAGCTCACGGTTTGCGTAAAGCAGATTCGAGAGGTTTATTTGCTATGCATCTGCAAATGTATTTTACGGCATTTACAGCAAATGTAAAACGAATAGTAAGATTAGAGGAGCTGGCTATGGAGTAAACCATAGCTTTTTTGTAATTTTTCTAAACAAAGAATTGAAAATAATATAAAAGAAAAACTTCCACTTAAGAAGAAATGGAAGTTTTTCAGTGCCCTTTTTTATTATACCATTTGATCAAAAAATAGTAATTTCTGAAATTTATGCAAATTTAACAATAGAAAACATGGAAATTATCCCAGGATGAACAAGAAAGCATCCGGCGGCGCAGGATTCTCCGCCTGGGGCGGAATCCGGTGCACGGCGCCACAGAGAAAACGGCTGGCAAGAAAGGCCGGTATGCTCCGAAGACCGGGAAGAGATCAGGGGCGGTCCGGCGGCCGGAAACGACCTGAAGTTTCGTCCGCAATTCAGTGAAGTTTGGTTGATGAAGAGCGTTTTCGGAGAGGATAAAATAGAGGGACAAAGGAGGAAAAACAGATGATCAGATATTTTATGGAAGAACCGGAAAAGAAGTATCGGCCGGAGATACGATGGTGGCTCGCGGAGGGAATGCATACGGACGGAACGCTGCGCCGCGAGATGGAAATGCTGGATGAGATGGGCATGGGCGCGGTGGAGTTTCTGGCGATGGAGGAACCGGGAGCGGATCCAAAACTTTACGGATGGGGATCGGAAGAGTGGGTGCATGATTCCCGGCTTCTGATCGGAGAGGCGGCGAAGCGGGGACTGGGGATCAGCATGACCAGCGGTACCAACTGGTCGAACGCGAATCTGACGTCCATCACGCCGGATGACCGCGCCGCTTCCAAGGAACTGGACTGTGTGATCATACCGTTGGAAGCGGGGGAACGATTCTGCGGCGCATTGCCGAAATGCGAAATTCAGACAGAGCATGTGGAGGCGCAGGAACTGGTGGCAGTGGTAGCGGCCAGACGGATGTGGGAAAAGGACGGTTGTGTCTGCCTGGATCCGGAGACAACGGTGCTGACGGATCTCGTCGCGGAGGGACAGCTGGACTGGACCGCTCCGGCGGACGGAACGTATGAACTTTTTGTGTTCTGGCTGCATGGAACCGGGCAGACGGCCAGGCCTTCCTGCGGGATTTCCTATACCGTCAATTATCTGGACCGCTATGGGGCGGAGGCGCTGATCGACTATTGGGATCATGAGGTGATGACGGAAGATCTGAGGAAGACCCTCAGGGAGAGCGGCAGGGGAATGATGTATATGGACTCCCTGGAACTGACCGCGTTCGGGGCGTGCAGACAGTTATGGGGATATCATCTGAATGAAGAGTTTCGCAGGAGGAGGGGGTACGGTATTGAGCGCTATCTTCCCTTCGTCATCCGCAGAAAAGGGGGTATGCCCGGGCGGGATGAATATCGCTGTACCCTGGAGGATACGGTATTTCTGAACAAATTTCACAACGACCTGTATCAGACCATGACGGAACTGTATATGGAAAATATGCTGTGCCCTGTCCGGGAATGGCTGCACGGGCTGGGAATGGAACTGCGGGCGGAAATTTCCTATGGGATGCCCTTTGAGATCTCGCTTCCCGGCAGATATGTGGATGGAGTGGAAACCGAGTCCCTGGAGTTTGGCTCCCAGGTGGAAAGCCACAGGGGACTGGCGGGGACCGCCCATCTGTACGGCAGGATCTTTTCCAGTGAGACGGGGGCGACGCTTCTGAATTATATGATGCCGTTGGATTTCTATAATCAGATCTGTTTCTCCCAGTTTGCGGCAGGGGTGTCCAAAACCGTTTTTCACGGATACGCCAGCATCTGCGGATCGGAAGAGGCGACGTACTGGCCGGGACACGAGGGCATGTATCCCCTGATTTCCGAGAGGTTCGGGTGCCGTCAGCCCGCATATCGGCACTACAGGGACTGGACCTGCATGCTGGGCAGATTTCAGAAACTGCTGAGGGCGGGAATTCCCCGAATGGACCTGGGGATTCTCCGGCTGGATTACCATTACAATAACGCGGTCTTTGCACCGGATGGCGAGGAGGCGTTTTACAGTGAAAAGGGGATGAGAGGCTGTGAGGGCCTCTACTGGAAGGACATCGGTCTGCAGGCAGCGGGATATACCTGGGATTATTTTGCTCCGCAGATCCTGGAAGAGGACTTCGTTGTCACGGACGGCGCCTCATTGTGTCCGGAGGGCCCCGGATATCAGGCGCTGATCGTGTATCAGGAGGAAATGCCTCTCTCCTCCGCGAAAAAACTCCTCCGTCTGGCCGGGGAAGGGCAGAAGATCCTCTTTGTCAACGGCGTGACAGAGGAGAATCTGCCGCTGGGAGGATGCACGTTTCATAAAAAAGCGGCTTCCCGGACGCCGTACGTTATGGAATCGGATGAAAAACTGAGGGAGATTGTCTCCGAGATCAAGGAATTTCCGGGCGTGATGGAGATGGATGGCCAGACAGGCGTCGTCGCCTGCCTGGAAAAAATGGGAGTGAAGCCGCGCGCGGCCTTTTTGGAGCCGAATCCGCAGATCCTGACCTGCATGAGAGAGGACGGAGATCGACGTTATGTCTTGGTCTATGACATGCAGTATACACGACAGACCGTTTCGAAGGTATCGCTCTGCGTAGAGGGAGGCGGAAGACCCTACGAAGCGGACTGCTGGACAGGTGAGATCAGGGAAATTTCCGGGACGGAATACGAGGGCGGCACAGCGGTATCCCTCGCGCTGAATCCCGGAGAGGCGACGATGCTGATCTTTGACAGGACGGAGAAACCGGAGACGCTTCCGGAGGAGACCATATACGCGGAGAGAGAACTGCCGCGCTGGAATCTGCAGGTGGAAAGCTGGACGGCGGGAGAGAAAAGGGAAATCTCGGAAGAACGCCGGGCGGGCATCGTGACCAGGGAAGTGTACTATGAGACGAAGAAGACGATGATCGATGCCGGGGAGACGGAATTGATCCCATGGAAGGACATTCCGGCCGTAGGTAAGGAGGTATCGGGAATCGGGTATTACAGAACGGTGATCGAACTTCCGGAAGAATGGAGAGAAGGAGATGGAGCGAGGCTGTGTATCGGTTCCACGAACGGTGAGACGGCGGCGGTCTACGTCAACGGGAGAAAAGCGCCGGCGTACAATATCAACAGACGGACGGTGGAAATCGGCAATCTGCTGCGCGCCGGCAGGAATGAACTCGTGGTGGAGGTATCCAGTTCGCTGAACAACTGTCTGAAAGCCGGCGGATACTATGACACCACCTTCCCGAATACCGTGGCCCGGATGATGGGAGCCAACAATGGCAATGGAGCAATGGAAGAGGCTATGGCGGCCGGAATGTCGGCCGGCGAAAATGCGTCGGAAGACGCCGCGCCGGGACCGGATCTTTCCGCGATCGTGGCCCTGATGACGCGTCCGGCGCTGTGGAGGGATTACGGGATGACCGGCAAAGTGTCGGTACTGTTTTATAAGGGAGAAAGATAAATTGCGCGGGCGGCCTGACAAAGGCCGCCCGTTGAATTCTGAGAATGTTTCGGCGCCATCTGACAGAGGACAGCAAAAAATTGTCCTGTTAAAACGGCAACTTTGCCGGATTCTCCCTCGAAGGCCGCTTTGACAGTGGCTCCGCCGACCTGGAAAGCCTCTGTCACATCCACCCGGGAAGTCATGTACGCGGCGCAGCGCTGCAGGGTGTTCAGTTCGATGGCCCGGGTTTTTACCGCGAGTTTTTCCGCGATCAGGTCCGCCAGGAATTTTCCGACGCCGGACAGCTGCTTGTGCCCGAAAGCATCGACAGCGCCTGCGCTTGTTTCCGAATCGGATTCCGCCAGTTCAAAGACATATTTGCCGTCCGCCGTGGTAATGCCTTCCGAGACGGCGATGACGACAGATTTCTTTTCCTGCAGCAGATCCTTTACCCGGGAGAGGAAGGCATCGGGATCAAAGGGTACCTCCGGAAGACAGATCAGATCCCCACCTTCGCAGTCCTCGCCCTTGGCGAGAGCCGCCGCTCCTGTCAGCCATCCGGCGTTTCGTCCCATGATTTCCATAATGGTAACGGAAGGAATGTCGTAGACCAGACCGTCCCGTATGATTTCCTTGGCAGTAGCGGCAATGAATTTGGCGGCGCTGCCGTAGCCCGGCGTGTGGTCGGTACAGGACAGATCGTTGTCGATGGTTTTTGGCACACCCATGAAGCGGATGTCGCTGCCGATCAGGTGGCCGTAATCCGAGAGCTTCTGAATGGTGTCCATGGAATCATTTCCGCCGATGTAAAAGAAAGCTTCGATCTCGAGCTTCTGAAGGAGGGAGAAGATCTGCTCGTAAATTTTGTGATCTTCCTTGATTTCGGGGAGTTTGTAGCGGCAGCTCCCGAGGAAGGACGAAGGGGTTCGCTTCAAAAGGTCGATGTCCAGATCCGAGCGGATGTGTTCCGAGAGATCTACATATTTATGTTCCAGAAGGCCGTGGATGCCGTAGCGCATTCCGTATATTTTCCCGGCGCCCCGGTCCTTTGCCGTCTTGAAAACGCCGGCAAGGCTGGAATTGATGACGGCGGTGGGGCCGCCGGACTGGCCGATGATGATATTTCTTTGCATGGTAAATCCTCCGTTTGGTTTTGATTATGCGTAGCGCTGGCAGCCTGTGAGCCAACGGTTCTGTGGTTTTCCGCGCCCGGAGCGGCAGCCGCGCCGGCGGGGAAAGCATTTTCCGCATCCCGCTTATCTTATCACAGTGGCGGGGGAGAATCCATAAAAAAAGAGAGACATAGGTATGTAAAAAACGGGGCTGTGTTTTGTCCTTCCGCCGGGGGCTTTGTTTCCGGTTGTTCTGAAAATACGGATGGGGTATAATGACAGAAAAACATCGTTTTTTGGGGGAGCGAAGGATGAGGATAGCCATTTGTGATGATGAAATTCTGGCGGCGAAGCAGCGGAAGGTTCTCAGGTACGGATCTTTACCTCCGGCGCGTCGCTGCTTCGGGAGATCGAGAATTATGATATCGTGTTCCTGGATCTTAGGATGCCGCAGATGGACGGGATCGACGTGGGAAAGGAAATTCTGCGACAAAATCCGGGCTGCCGGATCATTATCGCCAGCGGAGAGTGGGAAAGATTCAAGGAAGGCTATGTGATCCGGGCAGTGCGCTTTGTGACGAAACCCTTTGATGAGGAGGAGATCGCCGAGGCGTTGGCGGAGGCGTCCAACATGTGGCTGGGAGAGGGAGTCATTGAAGCTTATTTTGAGAACCGAAAATTGGCTCTGAGGCAGAAGGAGATCCGCTATATTCTCTCCTATGACGGGTACGTGCGGATTTATACCGCAGATAGAATGTACCGGCGGGAAACCAGCCTGGAGAAAATGCTGGAGCTTCTGGATGAGAGACTGTTTGTGCGGATTGATCGGGGCACAGTCGTCAACATGGCCTATGTCGAGAAGGAAGAAGGGGATGCTTTTGTTCTGGAGGGTCAGAAATTCAGGATCGCCCGGCGCAGGCGTGAGGAAGTCCGGCGGGCGTACATTGATTTCAAACTGAAATACAGGGGGAGGATGGGAGTATGGCAGTAGTATTGTGGGGATATTTGGAGGAACTGATTCTGTATCATCTGGGAGCTTACGCCTGCTTTGATCTGAAAACGCGGATGCCCTGGCTGCAGATGGTCGGAGCCGGGGTGTGCGTACTGCTTGCCTGCGTATCCGACATCCCGTCTTCGATTACCTCTTACGGCGTGATGCTGTGCGTGGTGTTTTTCGCGCTGAAGGAGGAGTGGAAGAGGCGGTTCTGGCATGTAGGCGTTCTGTTTGTTCTGATCAGTGGAATGGGAGAAATTGTGGAACGGCTGGCAACGACATCTCGGTCCAGAATAAACTCCCATGCATGTTTCAGATTCAAAATCTTCTGTACATCAGTTGCAGTCATACCGGAAACTTTGCCGTTTTCTATGATTTCTTCTGTCTGTGGGAACGATGTAGCAACACCCTCTAAAACAGCCTGATCATAGATATTCATTTTCATATTGGCACGTGCAAATGCGATGTTGTTTACGACATCAACAGAAAGCTCGTCTTCTGAATATCCAACTGCGGCAAGTTGTTTTTCAATGCTGCGAAGGGATTTTCTGATTTCACGAGCTTCTCTGGCATTTCGAAGAAGCAGATTATATAGTTCTTCGGTATATACACCTACATAAGTAGACGTCTGCTTGACCCATTGGTTAAGACGCAGCTGCCTGAAAGCGTTCTCCTCGGCGGGATTTTGCTGCGCCGATTCGCAAGCGGCCTGCACCTTGTCGATGCCTACCGTAATACCGAGAGAGGGATTTGCTTTCTTCCGGACCTCCGGGTCTGTCCAATCAACCGTCAATCTGGATGCGGAGTCCGCCCACGATACCATTTTCTCGCTGAAAAAACTGATGGAAGGACGCACGACGATCATGGCGGCCCACAATGAGGAATTGATGAAGGCGGCGGATTGCGTGATCCGTCTGGAAAACGGAAAGATCATGAAACAGGAATAAGGAGGAGAGGAACTACTCCTTCGCGTACAGCCCGTGCTTCTGCCGATACTCTTTTGGGGTGCAGCCGTATTTTTCCCTGAATTTCTGGAAAAAGAAACTGGTGTTGGAATATCCCACATGGTAGCAGATGTCGTTGACAGCCATACCGGTGTTGCGCAGAAGCCGGGCGGCCTGCTGCAGCCGCTGAGTCTGAATCATTTCCTTGAAGGAGGAGCCGGTGTGCTTCCGGATATAGGTGGACAGATAGTTGGGGTTCATGTGGAAAAATTCTGCGGTGGATTCCAGCGTGCAGCGCTGATAGTTGTTTTCAATATAGCGGACAATGGGGAAAATCGTATTGTTTCCGGTCTCCGTTGAGACCAGGGAATGCTCGAAAACGTTGATCAGTTCACAGACAATCAGCGTCATCAGGCTGTCCAGCATGTGGCTCGCGGCGATGGAGGGCGCATAATATTCACAGAGAAACTGGGTGGCAAAATCTGCCAGCCGGTTATTTTTCTGCGGGCGGAATACCAGATAATTATTGTGGGCGGCCTGGTTGTTCAGCGCTTCGATAAAAAAGGCGGAGAGATAATTGTCCTTTCCGATGCGCTCGAAAAAGGCTGCATTCAGGTATTCTCTGGAAATCAGGAAATTGATCAGAATATCGTTCTCTTCGCAGCGGGATACCGCATGGGGAGCGTCCGTGTTGATCAGGACCATCTGTCCCTGCGACAGGGTGATATCCGTCCTGTTCACATATAAGGAGCAGGAGCCGGAGTAAACATAATTCAGTTCCAGCCAATCGTGCACATGGAGAGGAACCTCCTCGAAGCGGTCCTGTTTGATCACGGAGAAATTATAGTATTCCACCAGAATGTTTTTTTTCGCGGCGGTGCTGATATATGTCTGCGGATCATATACAAAACGGTAGCAGGGCTGTCCGCGGTCATAGCCTGCCACAGGCATGGCGGAATAGTCCATATGGATTCCGGAGAGGTGTTCTTCCTCCTCCGGCGTCAGTCTGCGAAGATACTGATCCAGGCCGTGTTTGTTCATATCGCTGCCTCCTCGATTTTCCTGCGGTCGCTGCAGAAACGCCTTTTCTTTCACGGGCCTGCCCGTAAAAACTTTCTGCTTTCACTATAAAATGTTTCCCCTGCCCCGTCAAGAAAAAGATGAAGTTTCGTCGGTAAATGTGTAAAGTATGGTTGATGAAACCGAAGGAAACATCATTTATAATCAGGTCATAAAAGCGAAGGGAGGAGAGACGCAATGGGGAAATATAAAGGTTTTTTTTGGCCTGCTCTCATTGGAATGAAACATATGCCAAAGATCAGGGATTCGGCGTATTATGATGACGCCGGCGGCTATCGAAGAGCGGCGCTGGACGACAAACTGGCATTTTTCATCCAGCATCCTGTCTGGGAAGGGCATCCGGAGTACTTTATGAAGAACGGTTCTCCAAAGGAACTCTACGCGATTTCCGGCATGACGATAGAAAATATGCTGCGTCTGGCGGGCATGGGACAGCAGGCGATGAACGTTACGGAGGGATTTAATTATCTTGTAGAGCAGAGAGCCAGGGGAAACGTTCACTTTATCAGCGGGCTCTATCCGGAGAGCGAAAGAAAAAAGGATCCGGAGAAAGAAAAGACGCGAGGTCTGTTATACCAGGGGAAAGCCGGAAAGCCCCTGGCTGTAGTCATTGCCGGAGGAGGTTTTGCCGGCGTGGCTTCTTACGTGGAAGCAATTCCGATCGCGATGGAACTGCACAGAAGAGGGTACAGCGCTTTTGTTCTCGTCTATCGCGTAAACAAAGAACTGCATCAGACCGAACATCAGGCGAAGGGAGAGGAGGCAGCAAGGGATGTGATTCCGGCGGTACGATGGCTGATAGACCATCAGAAAGAATACGGCTATACGATGGATGGGTTCTCCATGTTTGGTTTTTCGGCAGGGGGATTGATGACGACAGCTTACGCTTTTTCTGATTACAACGATTGCTGTCACAGATATCGCCTTCCCAGACCGGCGGCGATCTTTCCCATTTACGGCCTGCACTGGGAGATTCGGGTTCACGACGAGGATAAGGGACTGGCGGTATTTTCCAGAGTGGGGCGCGACGATCCTACCGGATTTGCGGCAGTGGAGGATAAGATCCCCTATCTGAAAGAAGAACTGGGAGAAGAGAATGTGGATATCATCATGTATGATAAACTGGGCCACGGTTTTGGACTGGGAGACGGCACGGCCGCGGAAGGCTGGCTGCCGGAGGCGGTTGCATTCTGGGAAAAACATCGGTAGGAAAAATAGTGATGGTAGGAAAAATAGTGATATTAAGGAGGTTGACAAATGAACACGAAAAACAATCAAAAAGTACGACTGTCAGAGAAACTGGGATTATTCATGGTGTACGCCGGCAATATTCCCATGATGACATTGCTGTCAGCGTATTTCCTGATTTATTACACGACGGTGGTGGGGCTGGATCCTATGGGCCTGTCCACTCTGTTCCTGATTTCAAAGGTGGTGGATGGAGTCAGCGACCCGGTTATGGGATTTATCATGGACAGATTCCCCGTGACGAAGAGAGGCAAGTTCCGTCCTATGCTGGTTCTCGGGACGATCATCTGCGTTATTAACTACATATTGCTGTGGTTCGGCGCGGCCTGGAGTCCGGTGGGAAAATACGCCATCGTCTATGTCACCTATCTGCTCCTGGGCTGGACGTTCGATATCATGGACATTTCCAAGAACAGCCTGGTTCCGGTTATGAGTGCAGACAGCAAGGAAAGAAACAGCCTGTCCCTGTTTGCCGCTCTGGGAACCATGGCGGGAGCCGCTGTGCTGGGCGTTGTGTCTCCTCTGATCGTAGCGGAAGCCACCCTGGAAAATTACTACATCCTGATCTTCGGCTCCATGGCAATGGTTCTGGTTCTCTCCCTTGTCGGAGTAACGTTTGTCAAGGAGAGGGTAGGGTTCGAAGGAAAGAAGGAAGAAAAATACAGCCTGAAAGAACTGGTTTCCTTCCTGCGGTATAAACCTGTGTGGTCGTTCTTTATCCTGGCGTTGGTGGCAGGAACCGGAAGCACCATTGCCGGCGGCGCGGGCACGTTCTTCTACACTTATGTCATGGGTGACCTGACGCTGGCGTCGGGTGTGACGGTTATCTCGCTGGTGGCGGCGCTGATCGGCATTTTTCTGGGACCGATCCTGGCGAACCGGATGGGAAAGAAAAACGTTTACCTGCTGTGTATTGTCATTTCCATTATCTTTACCGCGCTCCGTCTGATTGATGTGAGGTCCATGACGCTGATTTATATCAGTTCCCTGTGCGGCGGTATAGCGGGAGGATGCCTGCAGCCTCTGAATACCAGTATCCAGGCGGACAATACCACTTATGTGCAGTATAAAACCGGAAAGCGCGCAGAGGCCGCCATTGCCTCTCTGACGTCCTTTATCACAAAGGTTGCCCAGGGACTGGGCGGGGCGATCCCCGGCTATGTGCTGGCTGCCTTCGGATTTGTGGAGGGATCGGTTCAGCAGCCGGAGAGCATCAATACGGGAATTATCTTATGCGTATTGATTCTGCCGATGATTCTGACCGGATTGGGAGCGATTCTTTTCGGAACGCAGTATACGCTGGATAAGAAGGCGGTAGAGGAGATGCACGCCAGCCTTGCAGAAGGAAAGCAGGAATAAAGCAGCATGGGGAAAATTTACGCGGCAAAAATCAATCACATGACCAATCCGATGGGATTTCTCATGGAACGGACGGTCTTCTCATGGAAGGTAAAGGACTGTCGGGGAAAAGAGCAGAAGTGGGCCAGGATTGTTGTGGCGGAGGATGCATCCTTTGAGAAAACGGTCTGCGATACCGGAGAGGCGGATCTGGACAGCCGGGCTGCAAGGCTCAGCCTGAAAATGAAGCCTTGCAGCAGATATTACTGGAAGGTAACCGTGGCTACGGATGCAGACGAGATCATCACGTCGGAGACTCAGTTTTTTGAAACGGCAAAAATGGAGGAACCCTGGAAGGGGAAATGGATTACCTGCGACAGCGCGGAACCGAGACATCCGGTTTTTTCCAGAGAGATCATACCGGAAAAGCAGGTGACAGGAGCGCGTCTTTACATTTCCGGTCTGGGGCTGTATGAAGCGTATATCACTCCAAAGGAGGACGGCAGTCCTCAGAGGATCGGGGAAGAGTACCTGACTCCCTACTGCAATGATTACAAGCGGTGGATTCAGTATCAGACCTATGATATCACGCGGCAGATCTCGGAGGGCGGCACTTTGTCCGTCCTCCTGGGAAACGGCTGGTATAAGGGCCGTTTTGGCTTAAACAGCGAAGGAAAAGGCGGCTGGTACGGGGACGAGTGGAAACTGATCGCGGAGATCCGCCTGGATTACGCCGATGGAACGCAGGAGATCATCGGGACGGATGAAACCTGGACGGTGACGAGAAGCCGTCTCACTTTTTCCAATCTTTACGATGGGGAACACAGGGACGATACCCTGGAAGACAGGGAGCCGGAGCAGGCTGTTGCGGCGGATCCGCCCGGGGGAAAACTGATGGAGCGCCTGTCCCTTCCGGTGAAGGTGCAGCAGGAGAGAACGCCTGTGGAACTGATCCGCACGCCCAAGGGAGAACTGGTCTTTGATCTGGGCCAGGAGATCACCGGATCCTTCCGGCTCCGGGTTCGGGCAAAAAGAGGGGCGCAGGTTCGGATCCAGACCGGGGAGGTGCTGCAGGACGGCTGTTTTTACAATGAAAATTTAAGGACTGCAAAATCCGAATATATTTACATATCAGATGGAACGGAAAAGGAAATCCAGCCTCATTTTACGTATTACGGATATCGCTACGTGAAGGTCAGCGGCGTGGAGGAACTGAGCGTTGACGACTTTACTGCGCTGGTGCTCTGCAGCGATTACGAAACGGCAGGGTCCCTGCGGACGGGACACGAACTGGTGAACAGATTGATCTCCAACGTGGAGTGGGGAATGAGAGGGAATTTCCTGGACGTGCCCACCGACTGCCCCCAGAGGGATGAGCGGATGGGGTGGACCGGAGATACCCAGGTGTTTTCCGCCACAGCCTGCTATCTCGCGGATACTTACGCGTTCTATAAAAAGTATCTGTTTGACCTGTATCAGGAGCAGAAGGATCTGAACGGAATGGTACCGGAGACCGTGCCTGTCTATGGGCAGACGAAATGTTCCTGCGCCTGGGGCGACGCGGCCTGCATTATCCCCTGGAACGTATATGTGTTCAGCGGAGATGTGTCGATCCTGGAGGATCAGTTTGACAGCATGAAGGATTGGGTGGACTACATACGGACGGTGGACGGCGAACATCACGGCTGGCGCCAAATGTTCCATTACGGCGACTGGCTTGCGCTGGACCGGGCGGGAGCCTCCGAGGGCAATGCCTACGGCGCCACCGACGAGGGGTATGTGGCGGACGTTTACTATGCGGCCAGCGCGGACATTGTGGCAAAGGCGGCGGATATTCTGGGCAGGAAGGAAGAGGCCGGAGAATACCGGGCGCTTGCGGACCGGCAGTGGCAGGAGGTAAGACGCGAATACTTTACGTCCACCGGCCGCTGCGCCGTAAAAACCCAGACAGGACTCCTGCTGGCTCTGAAATATCATATCTCTTCGGATGAGGAAAAAACCCGGCAGATGCTGAAGAAACTGCTGAGGGACAGCGGGAATAAACTGAATACCGGATTTGTGGGAACGCCTCTTCTGTGCAATGTCCTGACCGATAATGGAATGACGGACGCGGCTTACCGTCTGCTTTTAAACGAGGAATATCCGGGCTGGCTCCGGGAGGTGAAACTGGGAGCCACCACGATCTGGGAGCGCTGGAATTCCCTTGGGGAGGACGGAAAAGTTTCCAGCACGGGGATGAACAGTTTTAACCATTACGCCTACGGGGCGATTCTGGAGTGGATGTTCCGCCATGTGGGCGGCATTGACGTGAGGGAAAATGCGCCGGGAGCGAAAACGGTGCGTATCGCCCCGAAGGTTCACGCGGACGTAAAGAGCGCGGAGGCAGTTTATGATTCCGCCAGCGGAACGTACCGGTGCGGCTGGGAGATTCTGGACGATAACCGGATTCGGGTTTCGCTGGAAGTGCCCTTCGGCGCGGAGGCGGAGGTGCAGCTGCCCTATGCCGATACCAGTGTGTATCTGGATGAGTCCAATCCGTTGTTCGCTTCCGTGCGAGACGGCGTCTGCCATGTGAAGGCCGGTTCTTACCGGGCGGAGTATCCTGCTTCGGAGCAGCTGAAGAAGACCTACAGCACAGAGTCAAGCATGGAGGAACTTCTGAATCATCCCGCTGTCCGGGCGTTTCTGTCGACTCTGATCGAGGTGGATATGATTCCGGACGCGGCCTATCCCATGTCTCTGCGCACCGTCGCAGAGGTGTTCGGCGGCGGAGGCGATGAGGAGCAGTTTCAGATGCTGGACGCGGCGCTGGCGAAGTTTTAGATAAGAGACATTCTTGGGGAAAATATCTGGAGGAAGGAAGATTGAAAATATTGGCTGTGATCCTTTTGGTTCTGATCCTTGCGGCTGCGGGATTGACTTTTTACGTGTACCGCAGCAAGGCGATGTTTCTGCCGGCCCTGCTCGGGCTGGGGAGATTTCCGCAAGTGAAAAAAGAGTCATATTACAACGGGGACGGAACGTTCCGCCAGGCGACGGCAGATGACAGTATGGCATTTCTTATGCAGCATCCGGTGTTCGGCGGCTATAAGCATATGTTTTTTAACGCGGAGGATAACGTGCTCAAATCCATCGTCCCGGCAAGTTATAGCGCTTTTATGAAGGCGCAGGGCAGAGAGGAACAGTTGGAAAGTTCTTTGGAGTCTTTCAATTATCTGACCGCTCAGGTGCAGCAGGGCAGGGCCTGGCTGCTTTCGGATCTTTATCCGGAAGAGGATGTGGAAAAGGATCCCTATAAGAGCCATCTTACCGGCATGTTTTATCAGGGAGAGGAAGGGAAGCCTCTGGCGATCGTAGTTCCCGGCGGCGGTTTTATCAGCAATGTGACGGACTGCGAAGGGTATCCGGTGGCAATGGAACTCCACAGACGGGGATATTCGGTGCTGGTGCTCAGTTATCCCATCGGAAAACAGCTGGGGCAGACAGAACAGGTCAAGCAGGCAGAGCAGGCCTGCCGGGAACTGGTGCAGGCGGTACGTTACCTGAACGATCATCAGGAACAGTTGAACATCAATATGGAGGATTTCGCGATTTTCGGATTTTCAGCGGGCGGAATGATGACCACCTCATACGCTTTCGCCCACTATGCCGACAGCTGCCATAAGCATGAACTTCCGAGACCGACGGCGATCTTTCCTATTTACGGTCTGGACTGGAATGTGGAGCCGCTGCCGATGGACCGGGGACTGGCGGTGTTTTCCGTCGTGGGACGTGAGGATCCCTATGGTTTCGGGATGATAGAGGAAAAGATACCGGCGCTGACAGAAACGCTGGGAGAGGAAAATGTGTCGATCCGGGTGTATGATCATCTCGGTCACGGTTTCGGCCTTGGAACAGAGACCGTCGCGAAGAACTGGCTGCAGGAAGCGGTGGATTTCTGGGAGGCTCACAGATAGGAAAAGGGGCGAAGAAATGGAACTGGTCAGATTAAGGGCAAACAGTCAGAACAGGCCGTGTGTAGACCAGCCGCCGTATTTCTCCTGGGTCATTGTCAGCGAAGGCCAGAACGTGATGCAGGAAACCTATCGCATCAGAGTCTGGAGCGACCGTGGGGAGAAGCCTGGGATTCGGGTGTGGTAAAAAGCGACCAGAGCGCGTTTGTGGATTATGAGGGAAAGGCGCTGGACAGTCTGACGGATTATATGTGGTCGGTGGAGGTGACGGACAATGCCGGACATTCTGCTTCGGCAGATTCCGTTTTTGAAACCGGATTTATGAACGGGGAGTGGCGGGCTCAGTGGGTCCGCTCTCCCCGTCCGATGAAAAAAGCAAAAAAAGGTAACGGCGGACAGAATCCGGCGGAATATTTCCGCAGAGAGTTTTCTGTGCAGAAGGAGTTAAAGAGAGCCAGGGTTTACGCCACCTGTCACGGCGCTTACCAGCTGAGCGTGAACGGAATACGGCCGGACGACAGGGAACTGGCGCCGGAATTTACGGTTTATGAGAAATACCTGTGTTACCAGACCTACGATATTTCGTCTCTGCTGCGCGCCGGAACAAATGCGATCGGTATGCTGGTGGGGGACGGCTGGTATAACTGCGGTTATTTTAAACCTCCCGGCAGAAAATTTCGTCCCCATCGCGCGGTACTGTTTCAGATTCGCCTGGAGTATGAGGACGGAACCTCTGAGGATATTGTTTCAGACGATAAGATCAGGGTGGGAGAGAGTCCGGTTCGCTCTTCGGATCTGTTTGCCGGCGAGTTTTACGATGCCGGAATGGAACAGGACGGCTGGGACTGCGCTGGATTTAACGACAGCGAATGGAAACGCGGCGTTCTGATGGAATCGGAATCTTTTGGGCATTTATCTCAAACTGTATAATAAAGTAAGGGAACGAAACGGAGACGACCATCATATAAAGTCGCTTCCCGCCCCAAACAGCAAGGACGTTTACAGGAGGTTGCTTATGAACAAACAATTCGAGCCCTTGTTTACTCCGTACGATGCGTGGCTCTGGGCGCACCCGCCGGTGTATGCCATAGCAAACGGTGGTCTTGGTGCGATCCGCGCCAAGACCACCGTTTTTATAGTTTCAAAATGCAACAGGAGGCACCCATTTTGGGTGCCTCCTGTTGTGTCAAGAAGGAAAACGCGGCCCTTTATTGGCCCAGATAATCGTACAGGTACGCCTCCATCTTGGGGGTCCACCAGTTCAGGTAGCCAGCCTGCGTGGGATGGATGCCGTCGAACATATAGAGCTTGTAATCTTCCTCAGAAACTTGATTCATCTCGGCATCATTCCACAGGTCGATGACCCCGATCTCATACTTTTCCTGCAACTTCAGCAGCTGCTCCACCATCTTGCCGTAGGCGGGGCTGTCGTACTGGGTGCCCGTATAGAACACCACCGGGCAATGCCATGTGGTGTCGGCATATACGATGATGTATTCGAGCGCGCCAAGGACGGTTTTGGTGTCAAAGTCCTCCAAATTGCGGGAACTGCTGATTTCCCCCAGCGGGATCGCGTTGCTTGCATCGTTGGTGGAAAGCTGGCAGATGAACGCATCAAACTGTGCGTTGGGGTCGATATTGTGCAGCATCCGCTGGATGTAGGAGGTCTTGTCGTTGTCGGCCAATGTGGTGCCGCCGACAGCCTCTTTGACATAGGTGCAGTTGTTGCGAACGGCAATGTACTCCGCAAAGGAGGTTTCCAGCGAGGCAGCCCCCTCGGTCACCGAGGACCCCAAAAAGCACAGGTTCATACCGCTCAACGGGCTGTTCTCCACCGGCGCCACGTTTTCGGGGCGGTAGATCTCGGCGTTGCCGGGCAAGCTTTTGAGGTACATCGTGTTCAGGAAGCGGAACGGCCCATGGCCCAAAAGACCTTGCAGAGCACCATAAGCCAGCGCTAATAGCAGAACCAGGATCAGAGCAATGATCAAAAGAACTTTTCCTACTTTTTTCATACAAACTATCTTCTTTCTTCACTTGAGTTTCCGGATGTCCCGCGCCGTGTAACAGGGGATCACGAGAGAACTTCAGATACAAAGCCCTTTACTGCGCCAGCAGCAGGTTCATCTGCTGGATCAGCAGCTCGACCTGATCACCGGGGATCACGCTGACCAGAGATTTCAGCGGCATTTCCATGATCATCTTTTTCATCATGTTCATCGACCCTTCATCCAACCCGTCGGTACCGGCGCTTTGCGCAAGCGGGGCCAACAACTGCATGATGGTCGGCGCGGTCTTGGGGCAGGTCAGCAACTCGCCTAGTGTGGTGGTCAGTGTTACGACAAAGGGGAGTTGTTTTTCGGTGGTAAAGGACAACTCGGCCGTCAGGCGGATGTCGTCGCTGGCGCGACCCACCATGACCTCATACACGCCGCTGGGGGCAAACCAGTCGTGCAGGCGTTCCTCATAGTAGCTCAAGTCGCGTGCCGCCAGCGTCAGGGTCACCGTCTTGCACTCGCCCGGTTCCAGCAGTACCTTGGCAAAGCCGCGCAGCTCTTTGCTGGGACGCTCCGGTGTGCCGTTTTTGTCGCGGACGTAAAGCTGGACGACCTCGCGCCCGGCCACCTTGCCGGTGTTGGTCACATCCACACTGACGGTGACAGTCTGGCCATCCTGCAATGCGGGCGCGGAAAGCTGCAAATTGCTGTAAGCGAACTCGGTGTAGGACAAGCCGTGACCGAACGCAAAGCGGACAGGGACCTGCTTGGTATCGTAGTAGCGGTAGCCGACAAAGACATCCTCGCCATAGGCAACACGCTCGTCATTGCCCGGAAAGTGCAAATAGCTGGGGTTGTCCTGCAAACGGAGCGGGAAGGTCTCAGCCAGATGTCCGCTGGGGTTGGCCTCGCCGTACAGCAGTTGGTCGGCGGCCTCACCGACGCCCTCGCCGCCGAGATACAGTTCCAGAATGGCCGAGACGCGGTCGGCCCACGGCAGCTCGACCGCGCTGCCGTTGTGCAGGACCACGACCACATGGGGCTGGACCTTTGCGATCTCGTCGATCAGGCGATTCTGGCAGGCGGGCAGTTCCATCGAAGTGCGGTCATACCCTTCAGACTCAAACGATTCGGGCAAACCGGCAAAGACAACGGCGACATCGGCGTTTTGTGCCGCCTGAATGGCCTCGGCCAACTCTGCGTCGGTCATCTCGTCCCGCATCGCCGAGAAGCCCTTGGCGTAGCAGACGTTGCGGCCCTTTTGCTGCGCAACTTCCCACGCGGAGGTCACGCGGCTGGGATGGATGTGGCTGGAGCCGCCGCCCTGATAGCGCGGTGCCGCGGCAAACTCGCCGATGTAGGCGATCTTCTGATCCGTGCCCAGCGGCAAAACACCCTGATTGGTCAGCAGTACCGCGCACTGCGTCTCGACGGCAACGGCCTCGGCGTGGTCTTTGGCGCGGTCGAACACGGTGTCGGGGCGGCGGGCATCCACATAGGAGAACACGACCTTCAGGATGCGCTCCACCGCGCGGTCCAGTACCGCCTCGTCCAGCGAGCCGTTCTGTACGGCCGCGACGATCTTGGCATCGTTGTAACCGTTGGAGGAAGGCATCTCCAGGTCAAGACCCGCTTCCAAGCCTTTCACACGGTCATTGGCGGCACCCCAGTCACTGACGACGTACCCCTCAAAGCCCCATTGGTCCCGCAGGATGTCGGTGAGCAGCATCTTGTTTTCGGAAGCATACACGCCGTTGATCTTGTTGTAGCTGCACATCACCGTTTTGGGCTGGGCGGCCTTGACGGCTTCCTCAAAGGCGGGCAGGTAGATCTCATGCAGCGCACGCTCCGAGAGGTCCGAGGAGATGGTCAGGCGGCGGGTCTCCTGATTGTTGGCGGCAAAGTGCTTGATGGAGGTCCCCACGCCCCGGCTTTGTACGCCGCGAATGTACGCAGCGGACAGCTTACCGGCCAGATACGGGTCCTCAGAAATGTACTCGAAATTGCGGCCGCACAGCGGGCTGCGCTTGATGTTGACGGCGGGTCCCAACAGGATGCTGACATCCTCGGCCTGGCACTCGTCGCCCAAAACCTGACCCATGTGCTCCAAAAGGTCGGGGTCAAAGCTGGAACCGGTGGCGCACCCGGCCGGGAAGCAGACAGCCTCGACGCTGTCGTTCAGGCCGAGGTGGTCCGCTTCACCTGCCTGCTTGCGCAGACCGTGCGGGCCGTCGGTCACCATCACGGCCGGGATGCCCAGCCGCTCGATCCCCTGCGTGTGCCAGAAATCCGAGCCGGAGCAAAGGCTGGCTTTTTCTTCCAATGTCATTTGGCCGATCAATGCTTTCAAATCGCGCTTCATATTCTATTCTCCTTGTCTGTTATTTGGCAACGGCATTGTACCGCGCATTCCATACTTGCTATTTTACACAGCAAGACGTATAATGACTATATGGTATAAACTATCTCAACACGATTTCAACGAAAAGGTGATTTTTTATGCGGCCCGGTATCTTTGAGGAAAAATCCAACAACCACTTGAAGGAAGTCACGGTCAAGATTCGTGAGCGTTATCGGGCGAGCACCTACGCACAGTTGGAGGAAACGGCAAGTGGAGACTCGAATCGCGTCAAGGAAAAACGCTTTCTGTCGTTCATCGCACTGGGCAACGCCGTGCTGGCCGATGAGTTTCTGGCTCGTGCTTACAACAAGCAGGAATCGTTTCGCTTTGGGGTGATGAGCACCTCGTCGATCCAGCAGGCGCGATACGCCACCGTGGCTTCGGTCACGCTGTTTTGCCGCACGGCCATCGACAACGGCTTGCCGGAGAATCTCGCCTACAGCATCAGCGATTCCTATTTGCTGCACTTAGACGAGACCGAAAGCATTGAGGAGATCCAGTTCTTATCCCTCAGCGCGTTCCGGGAATACTGCCAGGTCATGCAGGACTGGCGGCTGCAATCCTGCCGCAAGGAGATCAAGCAGTGCTGCGAGTATATCCTGATGCACATCCACGAGCCCATCAGCCTGACGGAACTGGCCGAGCTGGTCAATCTTTCTCCCAATCATCTGTCCGCACTGTTTCTTAAGGAAACCAGCTTTCGCCCCACCGAGTACATCCGCGCACAAAAACTGAACTACGCCCGCTATATTTTGGACAACTATTCTCCGACCATCGCCACGCTGGCCAATCTGTTGGCGTTCCCCAGCCCGAGCGCCTTCGCCCGGCAGTTCAAGCAGCAGTACGGCCTGACCCCTACGGAGTATCAGCGACGAAAAGAATGAACAACGTCCCGGCAGTTCAAAGGATGAACTGATATAGTTCCCTTAGAGTAGACATCTAAAGAAGCAAAAATTTTCAAGTCTACACTAAGGGGGCTTTATTATGTCAAGAAGAAGGAACAAGTACTACGACAGGAAACTAAAGCTGCAAGCAGTGCAAGATTATCTTGGAGGCGGTGGCAGTTTACGGACTATTTGCAAAAAACACGGGATTAAAGACAAAAAGCAGCTGCGGAACTGGATAAAGTGGTATAATGGTCATAAAGAAATCAAGGAGAGGCGAGCAGCCGGAACGGAGATTTATATGACCAAGGGCAGAAAGACAACAGAAAAGGAACGCGCGGAGATCGTAGCGTTTTGTATTGAACATGGCAAGAACTATCCGCTGACGATAAAGACTTATGGCGTATCGTATCAACAGATTTACGCATGGGTACGAAAGTACGAAGAAAAAGGCGTTGCAGGTCTGGTGGATGGCAGAGGCAGGGACAAGCCGGAGAGTGAAATGACCGAAGTCGAGAAACTTCGTGTGCAAAACAAGCTGCTTCAAGCACAGATCAAAGACAAGGAGATGGAGATTGCTCTGTTAAAAAAATTGAAAGAATTGGAGAGGTGGGATGTCTGAGCGGAGTAAGGCAAGAGAAGAAGCATCTTGCAGTCCGCAGTGTACATGAGGAGAAGCACTATTCGGTCAACCGATTATGCGATATTCTTAATCTTAATCGATCTTCCTATTACAAGTGGTTACGGCGAAAGGAAAGCCAAGTCGAAACAGAGAACAGACGAATCATCGAATGGGTCAAGGAATTGTATGAAGAGCAGAATGGAATCCTTGGCTATCGGCAAATGACGATAACCATTAACCGTGACAAAAATACTCAATACAATGTCAAGCGGATTCGCCGGCTGATGAGATACCTTCGCTTAAAAGTCTGTTTGCCGCAGAAAACGGGCAAGCTATATTCCGTCCACACCGGAAACAACAGCAGAAAACATTTTGAATCGTGAATTTTACGCAGACAGACCCAATGAAAAGTGGCTGACCGATGTCACAGCGTTTAAGTACTATGACGGTCCCGTGATAAAGAAGCTGTATCTGAGCGCTTTTCTTGATTTGTATGACCGCAGGATCGTTGCATATAAGCCTGTTGTATTGGGCTATCTAATTTACCAGACAGTGTCTGGCAAATTGAGTTCTGCATAAAAGCTGAATATGCCTTGGGAGATCTGTCTAACTAGATTTTTGGGCTTGCATATCTTAGACATCCAATTTTCCAGTCAGTGACTGGAAAATTGAAATGGGAACCATATCAGACTGATGGAAGCAGTCTTAAAGTGTTAGCGTTCACATGAGGTCGGATAGTCATCTTATCTGGCTTTGCGTGAGCTGCTGATTTCCTTGATTGCGGCATAGTGTTTTCCACATTTTCGGCTGATCTCGTTGAAAAAATCGGACGCCACAAATTCCAGCAGCCATACCTTGGGAATCATATACTTGGGTGTCTGCAAGATGGTTTTCAGCAAGCCCTTGCTGCACCATTTCAGAA
>ERZ827186.1044-NODE-1044-length-25049-cov-4.770985_pt1 | contig 25049 bp, 24 predicted proteins | sample MGYA00519918_ERZ827186 | MGnify/ENA primary metagenome ERZ827186 (study PRJEB31778, sample SAMEA3449275) | human gut metagenome | biome: human gut; feature: human-associated habitat; material: faeces | place: United Kingdom | collected 2010/2012 ...
CCCAACCGACCCCTCGTGCGGCCAGTCCCAACGCCCATAGACCGCTATCAACTTCCCAGTGATCGGTGTTCACGATGCGGGGCGCCACAGCATCGGGGTCACGCGCATAGACCACAATCTGACGGTACCGCCTTAAATCATCGACAGTGGGATTTTCCAAAGCGGCGAGCGGATGATTTTTAGCCACCACAATCGACAATGGAGAGTGACCGAGCACCCGTTCATCACTTTCAAGTGCGGGTTCAGAGGAGAAAACCAACGCCAGATTCATGCCGGTTTTCGTAAAAAACCAACGTGCCTCAGATGCTGAAATGTTTTCCACTTGCAATCGTACTGATGGGAAACTATTCGCAAAAAGTCTCAGCCAATCGATCATGACGGGGGCTTCAAGCGCCAAGTCAATCCCCATATATAGAGAGGGAGTTCGGGCATCGGACAAAGCCAGGGCACGATTTTGCAGACGATCGGCTTCAACCAGAACACGTCTGGCACTGATTAAAAGTTCCGCACCTTTTGCGGTCAGCACAGGCTTGGGCGTTCTTTCAAAAAGCTTATAACCGAGCTCGGCTTCAAAACCCGATATATGCATGGACACTACCGATTGAGCCCGGTGCAACAATCGGGCGCCAGCCGAAAATGAGCCCGTATCAGCCACGGCCACAAACGAGCGAATCTCATCAATTTTCATACTCATGACCACTTTTCCAATCTATCAATATATTGATAGATTCTAACTCGAATATTCAGATTTTTGATGAAATAATCCCTCTCAAGATAAACTCCGTTTCAAGTGTATATGGCTCTCGACTCTTTAAAACGCAAACCGGCCGGTGTCTCCAGTGCCGTTGAGCACGACTTATCCGCTCTTCACACTCATCAAGATGACATTCCCTTCAGTGACAAAACCCATGCGGCTAACCGCTCCGCTTCTCAAGCAGTCTCAAAGCGCGAACTTTGGGCTGCCCGTATCGGTTTTTTCACAGGAGGCTTTACTGTTGCGTCCTGGGCTCCTTTAATTCCGTTTGTCCAGTCCCACCTGGCGCTGGAACCTTTTGTATTGGGGATTCTGCTCTTAGGCTTGGGAGTGGGCTCTTTTGTCGGCATGCCGTTAGCCGGAACCCTGACACAAAAAATCGGCGCTCGAAATGCTATCGCAGCCTCAGGACTCCTTTCCTGCCTACTTCTGGTCCTATTGGCCCTCATGCCGGGGTTTTACTTTGAATGTGCAGCGCTTTTACTTTACGGTGTAAGCCTGGGCTGCCTGGAAGTGAGCGTCAACATTTACGGCACCTATCTGGAAAATCGCAACAAGGCCCGATTAATGAGCGGCTTACATGCGGCTTACTCAATAGGGGAAGTGGCCTCGGCCGCTGCGTTAACGGCACTTTTTGTGAGCGGTGCCACGCCCTTGGGTGCCGTCACCACGTTAATGCTGATCCTGGGTATTGCACTCATTGCGATCCTTCGCCGGATTAAAAATCACAAAATTGACACCCCTAAAAAGGAAAAGAAACAAAAGAGCGCTTTATCTTTAAAAGGTCCGGTCGGCATTTTGGCCATTATCTGCGCAGTCATTTTCCTGACCGAAGGCGCCATGCTTGACTGGAGCGCCATTTACCTTCGGGATAACGCAGGTGTTGCCCAAGAGGCGAGCGCTTTCGGCTATACGTTGTTTGTCATCGCCATGGCATTATCGCGTCTGATCGGCGATCGTCTCACAACCCGACTCGGTGCTCTTAATATGCTTTTGATCGGTATGACGATCATGTTGGCAACGCTCTTAACCTTGGTTTTCATTCCCAATGCCGTGACCGCTTTTGCCGCACTATTTGTCATGGGGCTGGGCATTGCCAACCTCGCACCGATTCTCATTTCTGCCGCTTCAAGAAGCACGACGATGGATAGTGTGAAAGCCATCACGACTGTCACCACCGTAGGCTACGGTGGACTCCTTGCCGGTCCTGCTTTGATCGGTGCCATCTCATCGGCCATTTCTTTGCAAGGTGCGTTTCTCTTTATTTGTGCCCTGTTAGTAACGGGATTGGTACTGATTTCGCGCCATCGAACGGTTTTTAATTAACGAACACATGGCTCTCTTTCTGATGATCGGGAGCCATTTTTCGATACCTCTCTGATTCAGTTAACATTTCTAAACAACTTCAACAAAAAATAGCCTTTTGGTCAGCTTTTTAACTTGGTACTAACCCTAATATTTTTTATACTAAAGGCAATGGAATGATCCAATTCCCCCTCATATGCCCCCAAAGTCAAGCGAAGCTTTGTCGGGGCATTTTTTTTTAGCCTTCATAGTCTTCTGTTGGAGCTGAATTTTCAAAATTTTCCCAAAAAATTAAACGACCGCCTCCTGCCGGAAACGCGGTCCCATTAAGAAAAAACAGACAAATTCAATCCCGTACTGACAGACCGAAGCGTCGAGCAGCCTCAGGATAGCCGGAAGCTTTAGTCATGGAGGGCGTTCCGCAGCCGGCGCCCAGGATCATGCCTTCGTCCCTGAAGTTCAGATAGCGCACCAACGTTAGATAGTGCGCTTTAAGCGCATCAAAGGTCCAATCAGCGCTATTCCATGCTGCTGCAATCAGTGCCGAGCGCATATGCTTGGCGTGCAACGAGGAATTAAACGCACAAAAGCGGTCAATTACGATTTTGAGTTGTGAAGAGAAGCCGTAGTAATAAAGTGGAGTGACAAAAACCAGCATATCTGACTTCAAAATGTCTGCTTTGAGTTTTTTCATGCCGTCTTTTTGTGCACAAGGTCCTTCGTATCCGCAATGAATGCAACCGAGACACGGATGAATATTGGCATGGGTCACGTCAACAAGACGCACGTCGTGTCCGGCTTCGCTCGCTCCGTCCGCAAAAGATTCGGCGAGTATCGCAGACGAGCCGTGGATATTCGGACTGCCTTTTAACATCAAGATTCTCATCGTCGCACCTCAAGCGAATTAAATATCGAGCGACCGGACCCACTGCGCCGCCGCACGACTTGAAGTTAAAAGCTTGACGCTTTCAACATGGAGTCGGGGGTAGCGGGACTTAAGGTCTTTAAATGCCTCCGAAGAATCGCTGCCACCGGAAGTACAGAAAGCTATGACACGTTTTCCGTCCGTTTGAATACTGTCAAGGAATGTATCCACCGGACGGGGCGCCACGCCCCACCAATCGGAAAACCGACGATCAACACGTCATAGTCGGTCAGGTCAGCCGTCTTAAAGGCCAGAGCCGGGCGACAGTCAGGATCCTTCATCTCTAAAGAGCTTCTGCTTTGAGGATTGGTCCAATTTAAATCAGCCGAGCTATAAGCTTGAGCAGGTTTGATTTCAAACAGATCCGCCCGACAAGCGTCCGCCACCGCACGAGCGTCTTTAGCCGTCGTGCCGGTCGCGGAAAAATAAGCAACCAAAATCTTGCTCATCAGAGGCTTTCCTTTAAAACCTTAACGATTTCGCCATGATCGAGCACCTTGTAGCCGCCTTTGAGAATCAATGTAGCGCCCGCAATGCCTTCAATCATGTCTTCAGTTGCACCCAATTCCGAGATGCTCATCGCCAGACCCAATTCACGCATCCAGCTTTCCATAGCTTTCAAACCTTCTTCGGCCACTGCCTCATCGGTCTTACCGTCAGCGCTGACACCCCAGACGTTGATGGCAAAGCGCTTGAATTTAGCCAAACCGTAAGGCAGGATGTGACGATAGTAAGGCAGTGACACGGCAGCAAGCGTCATGCCGTGCGTAGCATTAGTATGGGCACCAACGGCCTGACCCAACATGTGAACCATCCAGTCCGTGCTCTTACCCTTGGCAATCAAAGTATTCAATGCCCACGTGGCCGTCCACATAATGTTGCTGCGGGCTTCATAGTTTTGGGAATCCTTATTGGCAATACGGCTTGAATGCACAACAGACTTCATTAAAGCTTCGGCAATGTAGTCGCTTGTATTGTCATCGGTGCCCGAAAAATATTGCTCACAGATGTGGTTGAAAATATCGTAGATACCGGCCCCCATCTGGTAGTGGGGCAGGGTGAGCGTGTAGCGGGGATTGAGGATAGAGAAGCAAGGCATGATTTTTTCATCAGAAAAAACATGACCGACTTTCATCTTCTTTTCGGTATTGGTAATCACCGAGCCCGCATTCATTTCTGAGCCCGTGCCTACCATCGTCAATACGCAACCCACCGGAATCGTTTCACAATCAGGCTCTTCAAAACGAACGAAATATTTTTCCCAAGGATCGTCAGAGCAATTGACAGAAACCGAGACGGCCTTCGCGTAGTCGCAAACAGAACCTCCGCCCACGGCGAGCAGTAAATCAGCCTTATGAGCACGGGCAATTTCAATGCCTTCATAAAGTTTAGCCAACGTCGGATTGGGCATTACGCCTGCAATTTCTGCAACATTTTTACCGTTAGCCTTCAGGATTTCGATCACTTCATCGTAAATGCCGTTTTTCTTAATCGAGCCGCCGCCGTAAACCAAAACCACATTCTGACCATACTTTGGCAATTCAGTATTCAGATATTGAAGAGATTGATCACCGAAATAGAGTTTGGTCGGATTGCAATAAGAAAAATTGCCTAACATCAGTTATCTCCCTAAAAATTGTTTCGTCATTGTGTATTACCAAACGACTTTAAAACTATAGTCTGTAGCTACTTTTTAACCATGATTATTTCTCTAATTTTTTTGCACAAATGAGGCAAATTGAATCGATCGGTTATTTATTTGGAAAATGAATGGTTTTATGTATTGATAAGTTATTGGAAAGATTGTCGTTAGGCCCATAGACAATCAATTAAGAATTAATCGTTATCGAAAATCAGCAGTATCGATCAATAATTCGACAATGACGAGAAAGAATTGAATGCGGGATTCAGCGACAATTCTTTTGTAGATAACTTAAAAGTAGTCTGCCGCAACCAATGCGGCGAGACCGATTTTTAAAGGAATAAAGCTGATGATCAAATTTGCAGTCCCTTTCATGATCGGTGCGCTATTAGCCGGAGAAGTCGCTATGGCTGAAACAATTGAAATGGTTGTCAAAGACAAGGTTTTCACAGTTGAATTGGAAAATCACGACGCCGTGCGCGATTTCACCTCAAGACTACCTCTGACGGTAACCTTTGAAAATTTCGGCAGTACGGAACGCATTGCCTATCTCAACCCTGCTTTAAAGCTTGGCAATGCACCGACGTCCACCAATCCTCGAGTCGGGGACTTTGCCTATTACATCCCGTGGGGCAATATTTGTCTATTTATCAGGGATTTTCGTCAATCTTCTGACCTAGTCCCGATGGGAAAGTTTTCCGCCGAGGCTACTGATGCGATTAAAAACAGCGGCAATTCCCCCGTGACATTCCGTCATCCGCAAAAGTAATGCGGTAAACGAAAGGAATTTTGACCCGTGGAGGTTCAATATGAAAAGACGAACTTTTTTGAAGACTTCAGCTCTTTTGGCCGGTTCTTCAGCAATGCCAGGCATCGGTCTGGCAGCCGAAAAGAACTTTTTAACACCTGCCGCTTTGACTCATCGGGTCACTGACAAATCAGCCCCCGAAGTGTTCTTCGTACCTACGGTTTCGGGTGAAAGTCTTATCAAGGTATATCAGGCGTTAAAGCAGAGTCTTAAAGGCAAAGTCGGCATCAAAATGACCTTTGAAACGCCGGGCGGACCTTTTTTAAATCCTCAATTGGTTAAGGCTCTGGCCGATCATACAAAAGGCACTTTGATCGACAACAATTGCTATTCGCCGCGCGATACCACAGCCAAACATTTGGCTGTAGCCAAAGAAAACGGCTTTGATGAAAAAATCGCACCGATCGATATTTTGGATTCGGACGGTCACATGGATTTGCCACTCTCCAAGGGCTACCACTTGAAATTTGCCCGCACCGGGAGCCACTTTGCCAACTACGACACACTGATTTCCATCGTTCGCTTTAAAGCACATTACCTCGATATTTACGGGGGGACGCTCAAAAATCTCTCCATCTGCATGGGAACGGGTGTCGAAGGCAAATGCCTCATTCACAGTGCAGGCAAAGTCATGGATCATTTTGTGTCCTCAGACAAGAAAACAACCTGTGAATCCATGTCCGATGCCGTTAAAGCTGCAATGGAAGCCAAACCCGGAAGGTGGGCATTTATCAACGTGATCGACTCGTTTGAACCGACAGACGGCTGCGAACGAGCAACGAACCTCGGCAATATCGGTATTCTTGCCTCTTACGATCCGGTTGCCGTCGACCAGGCCGCCATTGATATCACATTCGGTGCAGCGCCTGACAGTCAAACCCGCGCTACTTGGGAAGAACACCATTCAACAATGCTTACCGCTGTTTCAGAAGCCAACGGAGTCGGTAAAACACATTACCGACTGACTGTTATTCAATAAGAGATAGGAGGTCGCGGTTTTCCGGAATCTGCGACCTCTTTACTTAACAATTTAAATTTCGTCGCGTTGCGGTTCAGGCAAAAAGAAAGCACCGATTGTACAAAGGGCCGCAATCACTACCAACAACCACATCACGAGCGTAATACCATAGGCGTCAGCCACCATACCGAGCAGGGGAGTAAAGATTCCGCCTAAACTGCTCGATAGTCCCAGCGTCACTCCGGAAGCCAGGCCGACATTTTTAGCCAAATAGGATTGTCCCAACACTACAAAAGCGGCATAGGTACCGTTAAGGGTAAAGGCAATCACAACAATGATCGGGTACACCCACCAGACTGACGGTGCAAACAAGAGCATGGCAAAGGCAGGCGCCATCAGAATGTAACCGTATTTACAAGCCCGTACCAAACCGATACGGTCAGTGATCCAGCCGCCCAAGACCGTCATGAAAATGCCGACAATGGAAAGAAACGACAAAAGGGTACCGGCCATGCCTTCAGAGATTCCAAAGCGGTAAATACAAAAGAGGGGAAGGAAGGCCAAAATACTGGTGCTCGCCACACTTCTGAAAAGAATGGTGATTGCTAAACGGGAAAAACCATGCCAATCATTTTTGGTTCCTTGTTTGGTTTCTTTGGTCGCTGAGACCTGGTTAATCTCCGAAATCTGAACAAAACCGAGCATCTTGGGTACTGCCCAAAGCATCACCACTGCCATCACAATACCAAATACTGCAAAAATCACCGTAGCCGGTGTTCCCCAGGCAGTTAAGGCTGCTGCAGCAATCAAGGGGCCTACACCGAAACCGGCATTTCCGCCCACCGAGAATATCCCCATACCGGTCGCGCGGCGAGCACCGGACGTGCGATTGACAATGCGAGCCGCCTCAGGATGGAAGATTGAACTGCCGACTCCCATGAGCGTAATAGCCAGAAAAAGGAACCAATAGTTTGTCACTAAACCCGAAATACCTAATCCGATACCGCTCATGGCGATACCCAAAGCCATAAACCAATGTTTGGAACTTTTATCGGCCCAATAACCGAAAGCCGGCTGAACAATTGAGGAGAGAAACGAGGAGGCAAACATGAGGCCTGCGACTTCCGTGTAAGTCAGGCCATTGTGCAAAACGAAAAAGGGGAGGATTGCAGGCAGCGCTCCCGGAGCCAGATCAACGCATAAGTGTCCTAAAGACACCAAATAAACAAAAAACTTTTGCACAGGTAAGCCTCTGATATAGATGACTCAATATTGCTAGATTAGCAAAAATTTCAAAAGAGAACTCATATTTTTAAAGAATTTCAGCATATTCTAAAAGAATGCTTAAATTTTATTTGACTTTTAGGATCAATTTGTGATACAATTCTATCAAAAGAAACAGGAAAAGAATAGTCTGAATCAGATGGATCCGAAGAACAAATAATTTTCAGTCCGCTATGCGTACAATTGAACGATATCTTGGACTGAATCAGCCTGACTGCCATTTTGTATGTCTAATATTAATAAGAACCTGTTAACTGAAAGTTTTCGAAACCTGTCAGTTTGCCTTTGTTTGTTGCCGTTAAGCGTCGGACTATCGTTTGCGCAGACTTCAGAACCTCAAGCGGAGCCGTCAGAGGATGTCATTGAAGTCACGGTTCAGAATGCACCATCAACGGTTTTCAATTTAATTAATACCAAAACGTACAAAAACTCTGAAGTTCGAGAACTTCTGGATTTGATTCTGACATTTCCAAGACCCGAAGTCGGAGAAATCCAAATGGCCGAACAATTAAATAGCTACGGAACAAAGGCTTTCAGTGAAAAGAATTATTCATTAGCCGCAAAACTTTTCACCCGTGCAGTAAAAGCCAATCCTTCGAGTACGGCCTTTTGGTGCAACCTGGCAACAGCCTCTATAAAGGCCGGAGATTTTCAGACAGCACAGTCTGCAGCTTTGCAAGCTCTGGTTTTACATCCGTACCATCGAGACACTTGGGACTTGATGAGACAGGCTTGCGAGGGTACAGGCAATGAAACTTGTCGGAAAAATGCAGAGCTGATATTTCAAGCGATGCAACCGGTAAGTTAATACTTGATTATTGACATAGGAAAAAGTTTCCTACATACAATTAAAATATCACCTAATTCAACGCAACATAATAATAGTTATGTTGAATTAATGATTGGATTAGTCCAACTCTCTGACGGTTTTTGAAATGACTAACGTGCTGCGAGTATTTTTTTTCAAAGCTTTGCTTTGGGCTTCTAATTGTTCCGGGGCCACACCCTGAAGTTGTTTAATTGTGTGCTCGTATTCTGTCAAAAAAGCTCTTTGTACTGTTTAAAGTCGCCGGTTTCATAATAGTTCAGCAACGAGATTAAGTAGCCCTGCACAGCCCCTTCTCTTAAAAAAATGGGAGTAACTTTATGTGCAGCCATGATTGCTGTTTGAACCAATCTCGCTGTACGCTTGTTGCAGTCTTTAAAATACTGCAGATAAGCTAAATTGCAGTGAGCAAACACTGCCTGTTCAAACGGATCATTAATCGTTAAAGCCACATCCAGCAAACGTTGTAACTGTTCTTCCAATAAGTAGGGATTATCCAACGGCACATAGTCGGATCCGGATATTGTCACGTAATTTCGGCGAACTTGTCCCCTATCATGAGACTGCAAAAGCTTTTTGGTGACATTTTCGCTGTGTCAACCCCTATGACAAAGTCGCTTTGTCAGATGTGACAAATTCGCTGTGGGTGACGTGACATAATCGCTGTGGCGTAACAACGGATTCAATTTTTTCGTCGGACGACAATGTAACGTCAACAAAAGCATCCCTCAAATTGATCAGCATCATTGCGTCTTGCATCGTTTTACCGTTCTCGGTAAACCCGTATTTCAACAGTAACGTAGCACCTTTTTTCGAATACTGATTACCTTCAATCTTGCTGGAGACAAAAGCATAATAGATAGAACGTTCTTCAAACGTTTGATGATCTGAAACAAACTGTTCAAGTGAATACTGTTTTGACAATGCCCGCAAATATTGTTTCTCTTCAGAAGAGAAAATCGGACGATAGTCAAAATACTCGGGAGAAAATTCCATCATTCTTTCCTTAAAACGCTCCGCACACTATCGTAACTTGTTTGAATGTACTTTGTCTTGAGGTCTATTTCATTTTAATTTGAAATCAATTTTGCAGACTTCACTACAATAATGGGACATATCAAGATTGCTACTTTTGCGAGCGAAAATAACTCTGATAGGAACTTTTTGGGAAGGTTATGAAATGAGAATCCTGATCACCGGTTTTGATCGGTTTGGCGGAGAGAAGATTAATCCCGCCTGGGAAGCTGTCAATGCTCTACCCGAAAAAATTGACGACGTTGAGATCATCAAAGTTCAGTTGCCTACGGTTTTTAAAACCTCTACGTTAAAGCTTTTTGAGTCAATTAATCAGCTCAAACCTGACGCTCTCATTTGTGTCGGTCAGGCCGGCGGTCGCTACAACTTTAATGTTGAACGTGTTGCAATCAATATTGATGATGGCCGAATTCCCGATAACGAAGGCTATCAACCGATTGATGAAACTATCTTTGCAGACGGAGAAAATGCCTATTTTTCCAACCTTCCGATCAAGGCGATGGTTGAAGAAGTTAAAAAAGCCGGCATCCCCGCCTCCGTTTCCAATACAGCCGGGACCTACGTCTGCAATCACATTATGTATTCTCTTTTGTACTATATCCAGAAAAATCAATTACCTGTACGAGGAGGGTTTATCCATGTCCCCTATATTGCTCAACAGGTCATTGGCAAAAAGAACGTACCTTTCATGGAATTGACGACCATTACAAAAGGCCTTGAAGCAGCCATCCGTGCTATTAAAAATTACGAAGTTGATCTTAAAGTCTCCGGTGGCAAGGAGTGCTAAAGAGCAAAGACATTAAATCAACGGCCTTCAAACTTCGGAGGGTCGTTGAAAGGCGGATAGAGATTTTTCTAATTCAAAAGTGGGAAAAGACTGTTTTGAAAACTATCTAACCACGTTTTTCGGTTCTCTTATTTGCTCAGGCGAAAATGTCTTGTCTGAAAACATCTGCCCCTCCCCCTTGCTGAGATTAGCACTGCACACACAGTCTACCGAGGTTAGTGTACTAAGATTGCGTTTTTCTCAAAGTGTGCGCCAAGCTTTAAATCGCCGTTCTTCTTCAGAAAAGACCAACGCTACTTGAATGAGTTTCTTACCATTAACATTTTCTCCATAGTGCCTTGATTTGATTTGATCAACTGCAATGGCAAGTAATCGGTCTACTTCAGAAGATTTCTGAGCATACTTAAACTCAAAGACCCAATGTCGGCTATCCACTTCGACTTCCATATCGCTACGTCCTAAAGCGTTGTGCACTTCCACTCTGGGTATCATCGCTGCACCAATCAAAAGTACTTGAAGGTAGGCTTTACAACTAGCCTCATCGGTGATTGGATAACGTTGATAATCAATGGCGTTGACCGCGTTATTAAATTGCTCGACAACTTCGTCAGTCGTTCCTTGAGCCATCACAGTTGAAAGAGGAGAAGTGCCTGGAATACGAAGACGTTTGCCGTTGAGCAATTCATCGGCATAGAGTTGAGCCATAGAGACTGCGACCTCTTCATTCGGATAACCTAAGACGGCATATTGATCCTCAGTAACTTCCTTAATCGTGTAGTAACCTGCTTGAGTTAACAGAACATCTAAACCAATTTCTTCGTACTGTCGTGCAGAACCTAACTCAGAAAGTCTCAACTCTTTATGTTCGCCGTAAGAAATGGGTCTGGCCAAAGCATGATTGACAAGATACTTCATGAGTACAGCAGGTTGACCACCACTCGAGTACCAGTAATTCTGAAAACCACGATCCGGGCGATTAAAGAAATTCAAAACCGACCAAGGACAATAGACGCGATGTTGTGCTTTTTCATCAAAACAAAACCCATTGTAATTTTGTTTGAGTTTGTTTAAAACGTCCTCTACTGATGTCTGCAAAGTTGACGATGCATTTAAGAGATAGTCGTGAAAATTCGTTTTAATTTCTTCTTCGGTGTACCCGAGCAATGAGCCATAGAGAGGATCTAAAGAAATATCTTGAAGATTGTTAAAAGCCGAAAAGATACTGGTATTGCTGAACTTAGTGATCCCCGTCATGAAGAAAAAACGTTGGCAACCTTCGTTAGATTTCAAAGTCAGAAAAAATTGACTCATAAGCGAACGCACGCCTGCAAATAATTCCGGTTGATCCAGGCACGCCGTAAGAGGCGCATCATACTCATCAACGAGAATCACCAATGAGCTTGGTTTAAGACCGGAGAGCCAGTTGGAAAGCTTAAGGATTAAGAAAGGTTCATTTTTCTCACACAGAAAACCTGCAGCAGAGAATTTCAAACGAAGCATTTCAGTAAAGTTCGTTGAAAATTGGGCCACACTGTTAAATTCTTTAAGTTCCGAAAAATCTAACCGGACTACTGGATAGGTTTTATCGTTCCAAAGCTTTTCAATAGCTAAGCTCTGGAAGTCTTTGAGACCACTTTTAAACAAGGACTCAAAGGTAGAGACTAATAACGACTTACCAAATCGTCTTGGTCGAGCTAAAAAAATCTTCCCTCTGGTTTGAGCTAAACGGTAGACCAAGCTGGTTTTGTCTACATAAATCTCGTTGTTTTCTCTCAGGGTGCTAAAACTTGATGTTCCAAGAGGAAGGGCTCTCATGACTAATCTCAACAAACAAAAGTTATCATCGCCTCAATTGTATCGTAGCTGATTTGAATTATGAACTAGCTTGATTATGAGGATTGAGATAACCTGACATCGAAATCCAATTTCGACTAAAGACAAAAATAACTAATGTTTAATGCCAACCAATTCAACGCAATGCAAATGTTTAATTTTTTTTTGACATTTGATATTTCTAGCAAATCTCAAAAATTAATTTTTCCACAATTTTGCCTTAATACAAGCATTTTTTACGAAAGAATTCTCATTTTTTTGAATTTTTTCAATACGTTGGGCCCGTTCACATTCCCAAGCGTCTACCGGATACATTTTGTCCCATGCCGTCATAAGTTTTCTTTGTTGATCACTTAACCGGAATCTCGGATAAGCTGCCGCCATATAAAGATGTGTTCTGGCAATCTGTCCTCGAGCTCTTTCGGGCGGCTCGGCACGTCTTCCTTCGATTTTCATTTCACACGTACCGAAACTACTCTTGGCGTGAGGCAGCATTTGGAAATTGTAATTTTGACGGGCTGCATTCACCGCCCCGATGGCCGGATAGAGGTTATACATATCCGCCTGCATGAAACGATAGTCAAGATTGGCTCGTTCTGCGCATCGCCGACCCTTATAAGCCTTCCCCTTATTGTTGATGCAAACCGGATCACCCTCTCGCCACTCTTTAAACAAACGCCCGAAGTTTTCCGCTGCAACAACGTGTTCCCATTCGACTCTTGTTGCCCGCTTCTGATGCTTTTGTGCAATAAAGCCGGCAGGCAACGTTATATTTTTCTTTTCGTCAAATTCCGCTCCGCAATAAAGCGTGACACGATGATCGTAATAAACCTGACGCTCAAGCAACTGCTTGGCTTTGTTAAAGGAATCATTAACTGTATTGCCTTGGGAAAAACTTAGTGTCGGAATAAGCGCAAAGACAAATGCGGCTAGTTTTAAAGATGATTTCATTTCAAATATTTTAAACTTTTCAAATGGTTATACAATTCAACCCAAAGCAAAGAATCGTTGAGCGATCCGTGTTTATTACGATCGATCGGCCGTCCGAAGACGGCTGAGATTTTAGTCGTCATAGGTGGAAATAGCCGTAAACAGTACTTCCGTTCCTAACATGAAATCATCCAACTTCATCTTCTCCTTCCAATTGTGCGAACCGTCCTGATTGGCCACAAAAATCATCGTGATGGGAACACCCATATCGGCCATAACTGCAGAATCGTGTCCGGCGCCGCTCGGAATATCCATGACTTCAATGTCGGCTTTTTTGGCGGCAGCCTTTAAGTGTTCAAACAGTTCCGGATCCACATCGGCCGCTTTGCAAACAAGCGTACGGTCAAATTCAAATGTGACGCCCCTGTCAGCCCCCGTTGCATTAGCTTCAGCAACCAAAAGCTTATGGAAGCGATCAAGCGTATCCATGGATAGACTTCTCATGTCCACACTGAAGCTCACCTCTCCGGGGATAATTGCAATGGCTGCCGAAGGTGCAGTATTAAAGACGCCGACCGTGAATACCAGATCCTCACCTCTGACCAACCACTCCGCCCAGTGACGCTCCATCTTCATTAAGAGATCACTCATGGCCAACACCGCATCGTGTCGATATTGTTTGTCCACCGCACCGGAGTGCGCCGTCACACCGATACAACGACACGTTTTGTGCCGCAGGTTACCGCGAATACCCGTCACGATACCTACGCGGGCTTTCTTTTGAGAGTCCAGGGTCGGTCCCTGCTCGATATGAAGTTCAGTGAAAGCTGCGATCTTAGAAAAATCGATAGCCGGATCCGTGCGGACCATATCCTCCGGATTAAAGCCTGCTTCACGCACGGCCTCAGCCAAGGTCTGATCTTTTGAACGATGTTTCAGAGCCAAGTCTTCTGCAGTCAATTGACCGGCCATAGCTAATGAGCCGACATAGGCTTTGCCGAACCAGGAACTTTCTTCCATACGGAAGACAACCATTGTCACGTCGCGTTGAGGCTCAAAACCGATCTTTCTCATCCACCACAGAGTGGTTATTGCGGCCACAACTCCTGCCAGACCGTCATAATGTCCGCCTTGCGGCACACTGTCGGCGTGCGATCCGGTCATATAGCAAGGAAGCGATCGATCTTTACCCGGCAGAGTTAAGAATAAATTGCCGCAACGATCAACCTTAATTTCCAGGTTGAGCTCTCGGGCTATATTTTTCAGGTATTCATGAGCCTGATTTTCAAGAGGCCCATAACCTTGACGGGAAATGCCTCTGACGGGATCCTTGGAAAATTCACGGATATCGTTAAATACCTTCTCAGCAAAAGCGCGTGCACCTTCGCGCAAACGTTGTTCAGACATAGCGGCTCTCCGCAGAAAGAAAAAACACCTTCTATTGTCCACGCAAAAAAGATCAAATACAAGTACTCGACTGCGTTGACTTCTCTAGGTTCTTATTTCTTAGGAAAGACATCCTCTAATCTCAAAAAAATATTAATTAAATATCAAATAACTGTTTAATTAATAGTTAATTAATATCTAGAATCTTTTTAATTTCTGAGAGATGCTCAATTTCAAAATCCGGTTTTATAGCGGTCGAATTGTGTTTGTGAGTCGGGTTATACCAACAGGATTGAATCCCGGCGTTTTTAGCGCCCAATATGTCACTTGTGAGTGAATCGCCGACAATCAGAATACGTTCACGATCGACGGTCGGGATCGTCTCAAACACCTTGTCAAAAAACAAAACAGAAGGCTTTTCTGCGCCCAGTTTCTCTGAAAGGAAAACACCGTCAAGAAGATGAATCAAACCGGCACGCGTGAGTTTCCCGGTTTGAGCAACAATGGTGCCGTTAGACGCTGCGTATTGAGGAATAACTCCCTTGAGGGACTTCACCAATTCGTAACTGTTGTCACGGAAAACGACAGTCTCCCCCAGCCGCTTTTGATAAGCTTTGTCAAATGCGTCGCAATCAACCGAACGAATACCCACCTGACTGAAAAAAGTTTCAAAGCGCTTGACGAGTATCTCCTTTTTGCTCATCTCGCCTCTTTCCAAACGTTTCCAATAGTCTGCATTAATGGCGCTGTAGAGACAAAGCATCTCATCGGTGCACACACCTAAATCAAAGTCTTTAAATAATGAGCGGATGGAAATGTCCTCGGCTGCTAGAAAATCGAGCAACGTTCCGTCAACGTCCCAAAGCAGGATATCAAAGGGTTTGGTCATCGGTGGGAATCCTTTCCTGAAAGATACCGACTATTGTACTGAGCGTTGAGAAGATTTTGTCTCGGGAGGCTCACCAGGCTGCCTCCCGAAAATTTCAATGCCAAACGCGTTTTAAGAAATCCGCTAATAGGCGATAATGTTGAGCGGTTTCCGGTGCTTTCGGATTCAGATAATACTGAACGTGAGATTGAGCCTCGTAAACGATGAGTTCACTGGGCACATGATTGAGCAACAGGCGTGTATGCATTCTTACCGTGTTACTTAAGAAAAGATCACGCGTACCGGACAAAAGAAGCGTCGGAGGAAATGATTTCAGAGCAGAATCAGCAGCATAGACCGGAGAAATCAAGGGATCTTTCAAATTGTGTCCGTTGGCGTAAAGTCGAGCGGCCGTTTTAATCAGACGGTCATAACTTCCGAGGACATTATCCACGCCATCGTTGACCCAATAGCTGTCACCGATCTTATCCATATCCGCCCAGGGGCTGCCCGCAATCAGCGCAGCGGGCATCTGAACGCCTGCGGCATGTGCTTGAAGCGCCAAAACCAGCGTCATGGCGCCGCCCGTGGAGCTGCCGAACACAGCAATATTGTCCGCACCGTAAAGTTTGACCGCTTCCCGATAGGCCGCAAAAGCATCATCGATAGCGGCCGGGAACGGAAATTCAGGCGCCATACGGTAGTCAACGCAGATCACCTTATAACCATTTTGTGCTGCCATCGGAATGGCTTCGCCGATACAGGACACGCCGTGCCCTAATATATATCCGCCACCGTGAATATAGAAAATGACTTTGTTTTGAGCTTCCTTGGCAATTGTTTTAGGTGTGAGGACGAATACCGGAATACCAGCTAGTTTGCTTTCCTCGACCTTTACCCCTAACGCTCGGGCCGATGCCAAATAAGCCTGCCCGGCACTCTGGGCATAATTTTTAGCTATCTGATGAACCTCTTCGGCAGTCTGGACTTTTGACTGCCACAAATCGGGAGCCGGAGCATTGACCGAGGCGGCCATTTCCTCACTTAGGGTTGGAGGAGCCGGAAAGTGACGGTTCTGAGGAAGAGCGACAGCTACCGCTGTCAACGATAAGCAACTGACGGCTACTAAAATTTGATTGATACGCATATCGACCTCCTGATATCAGGAAACAATGTAGCAGATGTTTGCTTTTGTATTGAGTCAGCAAGTGCTTGTTTTTTGCCTATTTCAGGAAACTGATGTTACAGACAAGACAAAGGCCTGAGTCTGACTCAGGCCTCGGGAAACACTTTAGCGGGTTAAACCGTTTTTGAGCGCCGTCGATACGGCGGCATTGATATAGGCTGCGCGAGACAGTCCCAGTTCGTGAGCAGCTTCATCAACCGAATGCAAGAGCGACTCTGAAATGGTGAGCGTGATTTGCTTTTTCTTTTTAGAGACAGCTTCCTTTTTGACGCCGGAGGCGGAATCTAAAAATTGATCAACCGCTTTCTCGTCGAGCTCTTTTCTGTCACCCTGCGGCTTTTTACGCAACATAGTAATGGCCATATCAAACCTCTAAGTAACCATTAATTCAGAATGGTTTTAATATTAAATTAATCACATTCAAATATCAATCAGAGATTGTATATTGCCTCAGCCAGCGCCTTTAATTCAGAGCAGGCTTTCGGATCTTTCGGGCGCATTTCAAAAACGCTCAACCCGGCTCCGCCCGCAGTCGCAAAGGCTTTTCGTCTGCCGATTGCGCGATCCAGGAACTTCATCTCCTCGCATTGCTTCATCACCTCGGCGGCTTCCTGGTTATCGGCCCCCTGACTGTCAGCACACGAGAGGAAACAATAGGCATCAAAATCCGCGCCGATATCCCTTGCATCACGGATGATATCTTCAAGCTTTGACAGGGCCCAGACGTCATAACTTCTAGGTTGCACCGGTACCAACAAAATATCGCAGACCAAAAGTGCCGCACGAAGAGCTCCAGTGTCACGACCGCCCACATCAATAATGATGTCTTCCCATTTATTGATCTGGGTCTCAATCTGGGATTTGAGCGTTCTCGCGTCCGAATACGCCGAACAGGCCAAGGCGGGTTTCACTCCGTTTTCAGAGCGGATGCTCACGGCCGTCAGAGCCGACTGCTGCTCGTCCCCGTCCACAAGCCAGACCTCATGTCCGAGACTTTGGCGGTAAAGAGCAAGCTGAACAGCGGTTGTGGTTTTACCCGTTCCGCCTTTGGTATTCGCAACTGCAATAATCATAATTGTCTTCCACTATTTATTTAATTGTGAATTAATATTAAATTAATCTTGTTTTAATTTTTTTATTGCCCATTGACGAGCGATGGAAAAAAGAATGTCGGAAGCCTTATCCATGCTCTCGGAGCGACTCGTCGCAAAAGATGTGAGCGCAAAAGCTTCGGAAAATCCCAACTTTTTGACCTCACGAGAAGGAGTCAGTATTTGCCCGGCAACCAAAATGACATCTTTGCCCAGTAAGCGCGAACGCTTTAACACCCCGAGTGGCGCTTTCCCGCCCAACGATTGAGCATCAAAAGAGCCTTCGCCCGTAATAACATAATCCGCATCAGCGGCATACCGATCAAAAGAAAGCGTATCCAAAACCGCCTCAATACCCGACCGGGTCCGGGCGTTAAAAAACCACATTAAGGCTGCGCCCATGCCGCCCGCAGCACCGGCTCCGCGTTGATCGGCCACACTGTGCCCAAAATGAGCAGTCAAAACTTCCGCCACATGGCTCATGGAGGATTCCAGTTGATCGAGTTCGTCTTCACGGGCACCTTTTTGAGCCCCGAACACACGTGTTGCTCCCCGCATACCCAAAAGCGGGTTATCAACGTCACACACGGCGGTGACATTAATGTTGGGATAGCGGCGATTGAAAAGATCGGTTGAAAGGGATCGGATTTTAGAAAGATCTCGCGCTTTAATGGGAGAGAGAAGTTCTTTTCCTTCAGAATCGAAAAACCGGACACCCAACGCCTGCATGCACCCCAAACCCAAGTCATTCGTGGCACTGCCTCCCAGACCGATGCGAAGCTCGGTTGCCCCCGCATCAATGGCAGCGGCTATGGTCTCTCCCAGACCGAAAGAGGTTGCCTCCAAAACGTGTCTTCGCTGATTGTCAACCAACATCAGGCCGCTAGAACGTGCCATTTCAAGAACTGCTTCGTTGCCCTTTATCAAAAAAGAGGCCGTCACCTCTTTTGCATCCGGGCCGGTTACTTTTACCTTGTGCTCTGACCAACCTTGAGGCAAAAGAGAGTCTTTGAGACAGTCAATCAATCCCTCACCGCCATCGGCAATCGGCATTTCAATGACGTCAACGCAACTTACCGAGCGTACCCCCTCGGCAAACGCATGACAGGCATTGCGGGCAGAAAGGCTGCCTTTAAAAGAATCCAGGACAATCAAAACCGACATAAATAACTCCTTTCGGAATCGTACCAATGCGAAAGCGATAGCACAAGAAATTAATATTATGTCAATATTGTTTTAATAGATATTATCGATTGAAATAGTTAAAAGTTAATATTAAAAAGGCAATTGTCTTAAAAGATCGCTCTTCTCGTACAATTAAGAAAACGGTATCGGAGGCCGATATGGTTCGGGAAGATTTTTTCAAAATGGTGCACGATCAACTTCAGGTTGAACCCGATTGTCCTTTTGAGGGCGATTTTGTCAGTACCGTTTTCAGACGTCCTGACAATCTCAAATGGTTTGCCATCGTTTTAACCGTTGATGCACAAAAATTAGGCATTGGTGCTTTCGGCGATCTGGATATCGTCAATCTGAAAATTTCTCCTGAGGATCGGGAGAAATTCCGATATTACGAAAATGTTCTGCCTGCTTATCACATGAGCAAAAAGCATTGGATCAGTATTGTTTTGGATGAGCAGGAAGATTTTGATGAACAGCTAATCGATTTAACACGAAAAAGTTTTCTGTTGACGGCGCCGGCTGCAAAAAGAAGAAAAGACTCTTCAAAAGCGGTGTAGGATAGGTTTAAAAATTCTCCGGGAGAATGACTGTGGATTTACTGAACATCGATACACCTGCTTTGATATTGGATGAAACCAAGATGGATGCCAACATCGCCCGAATGAGGGACAAAGCGAGACCCTTGGGCGTAACGTTAAGGCCACACCTTAAGACAAGCAAATGCTGGGAAGTCGCCAAGCGCCAACTTTGGACTCCGCAAGGCCCTGCAACAGTTTCGACGCTGAAAGAAGCCGAAGAGTTTGCGCTGCACGGGGTCAAAGACATGATTTATGCCGTAGGGATTGCCCCGCAGAAGCTTCCGAGGGTTGCTGCGCTCTTCAGACGCGGAGTTGATTTGAAAATTATTCTCGATAGCGTTGAAGCTGCAAGACTTGTGACTCAGTACTGTCAGAAAGAATCCCTTGAAATCAAAGTGTTAATCGAAATCGACTGCGACGGACACCGTTCGGGACTCACTCCGGATAGTGCAGAAATCATCAATGTCGCTCGTGCTCTTGAAGCCCCGGCCAGACTGGTCGGCGTTCTCACCCATGCGGGAGGCTCCTATGATGTCGACACGCACGAGGCTCTTTTAGTGCGATCCAGAGGAGAAAGAGACGGGATTTGTCGGGCGGCCAAGAAGCTCAGAGACGCAGGCTATGAGCTTTCCATCGTCTCAGTAGGCTCTACCCCCACGGCGCTGACCGATGAAGACTTAACGGGCGTCACGGAATTAAGAGCCGGCGTTTATGTCTTTTTTGATCTGTTCCAGGCCGGTGTCGGTGTATGTCAAATCAGTGATATCGCGCTTTCATTATTGGTTACCGTCATCGGGCATCAGATGGAAAAAGGATGGGTGATTACCGACGGAGGATGGATGGCTTTGTCACGTGATCGAGGAACAGCCAATCAAAAAATTGACCAAGGCTATGGCCTCGTTTGTGATGTGCATGGTCACTTGATTGACGACTTGTGGGTAAGCGGTGCCAATCAGGAGCACGGCATCATTTCTGCCAGAAACGGCAGAAAAATTAACCCCAAAGATTTCCCGATCGGGATGCGTTTGAGAATTCTACCCAATCATGCTTGTCCGACCGGCGCACAACATCCTTGTTATTACGTAGTCAATAACAGTTTGGAGATTAAAGACTGTTGGAAACGTTTCTACGGTTGGTAAAATCGTCATAACAAATCTTTCATTTTGATTTCAGACCGGACAAAAAACATGTTGTCCGGTCTTTTTTTGTCAATCATTATGAATTTAATTCAATGATATTTTTTGAATTTTTATTTCTACTTTTATCATATCTAAAACTTTAATCGGTCGTTGATTTTTTTCATCCGGCCAGAGCAATAGCTTTTTTCAATTTACATTTATTCAAATTATCCTTTCATTTATTGTATCAATCGTCCGTTGATTTTGAAGATCACTATTTAAAGTAAACAATCGGATCATACGCCGAGGCTTTGGAACAAAAATTAGACCTTTAAATTTTTGTTTATTAGTCTTATATTGAGTGTTATTTACGTTTTATCATTATTATCTTGCGTTTTATCGTTAACTTAAAGTAATAAAAATAGGATTTTAAATCCCTTGACTTTAAAAAGATGATCCTCTTGACAATAGAAGTTTTAACCATCATAATAATGGGTATTAAATGACTATTTCACCATTATTTTGAGAATAATATGCGTCCGTCTTTAGCCGTTGAAACCTCTTTAAAGGCTCTTGGAGCAAATCTGAAAATTGCCCGACTGCGCCGTCGTTTGCCGCAATCGCAGGTTGCAGAACGTGCCGGCATCTCGCTCAACACCCTAGCGAAGGTAGAAGCCGGTGACCCCGGTGTGGCTATCGGTAACGTTGCCGCGATCATGCAGGCTATCGGTTTAGGGGTTCCTATGGCCGATATCGCCTCTCCTTCTGATGACACTTCGGGATTGCGCCTCGAATCCGAGCGTTTACCCAAAAGAGCGAGAGCGCCTCGTCGCCTGATATAAAATGGCCTCTCAATTATTAAACCTTTACTTTAAAAGTTCTCTCAATCCCCTGCCAATCGGCCAATTGAGCATTGAGGATACGAGTCGTGAGGATTCTGTCTGCTTCTTTGTATACGATTCCCAATGGCTTGAATGCGGCTACAGTCTGAGCCGTGACTTACCTTTAATAGCCAAGGTTTATAAAACTGATCTCGCTCATCCCTATTTCGGGTTCATGTATGACTTGATTCCGGGCCTCGGAGCCCGTAAGGCTACGCGTTTTATCTATAAAAAAGACTTAACAAACATACAGTTATTGCTTTTATCTCAAGAAGTACTTCGCCCGGGTGCCATAGGCTTTAAAGAACCCCTTGAAGAAGCCCTCCAATACCGTCAGGTAGGTCCGGTTGCACTCGATTTAGAGCGTTTGATGATGGGTCACTTGAATATTTCCGACATAGATTCACTCTATCGAGGCCTTTCCTCGCTCCCCGGTACCCGTTTTAAGCTCGGTTATCAATCTGGTAAAAATAAAAATTTTATTTCAAAATTTAATATTCCCGATCCGCAGCGCAATTTAGTGATCTGGGAAGGCATTGCTTTGAGCTTGGCTAAACGTCTGGGACTCAATACCGTCTCGGCTGAGCTCACCTCGACTCGCGGAATGGATACTTTGATCAGCTCTCGCTTTGACAGAAATAAAGACGGAAAGACGATCGCAGCCGCCACCGCCAAAGCGCTTCTTGCTGCTCACAATGACGAACACTCCTATTTAGAAGTAGCCGATATTCTCAATCAGGAAGGAACCAAACCCAAGGAAGATTTGTTCGAATTGTGGCGCCGCATGGTCTTTAATATGTGCGTCGGAAACGTTAATGACACGCTCGATAACATCGCTTTTATCCGAGTCGACGACGGCTGGCGCCTGGCTCCGATTTATTCTCTTAAACCGGAGCCCGTCTCGGTAAACCGCCGCCATCACGCCACGGCCGTCACCGATGACTGTGATAGGCCTGACCTCGCCAAAACCGTCGAAGTGGCCCGCTATTTCGGCTTAAGTAAACGAAAGGCTGAAGAAGAAGCACTCAATATTTCGTCTTTTTGCGCTCACAATTGGGAAAAAGTTGCACGTGAATTCCAGGCCGATCCTCTGGAAATCGACAACATGCGTAAAGCTTTTGAGCAACTCGACCTCTGATTTTCTGGGAAACCCTTAAGCATTTTGATTGTCGGCAAGAGTTCACTCAACATTAACCCTTGCCCTTACGGCTTGTTACACATTGCAGAGATTTCCCTAAATCGAAAATATCTTTACAGGGAGTAAAATGCCTCCCGTCAAGGACTTCGCCTGATGCCGGTGAAGCCCTGTGACGGTGTTTTGTTTTAAAGCACCTGACTATAGATATATGAAATGAGCTACTGCTATGAAACTGCGTGCATCTCTGATGGCCTGCGCCATCTCGAGCGCCATGATTGCCTTACCGCTTTCTGCGATGGCCTGCTCGACCGTTATCGTTGGTAAAGATGCCTCTGCCACCGGTCAAGTGATCGTCGGTCACAACGAAGACAACGGCGGCCGTGTCTTTAATCCGCAATATTATGTTCCGCCTGCCAAGCACAAGGCCGGCACCATGATCACGTTCGAACCGACCGCTGCCAAGATCCCGCAAGTTCGCGAAACCTTGGGCTTTTACTGGTCTCAAACGCTTAACCCGAACGGCTCCTCTTTCTCCGACGGCTTTGTCAATGACGCCGGCGTGGTGATCGTTTCCAACGCCTGCTCGAACATTTTTGACAAAGACCAAAAATTGAAGGACGGCGGTATCGGTTACGGTATTCGTCGTTTGATGGCCGAACGCGCTCACAGCGCCCGTGAAGCCGTCAAGATCGCGACCGATCTTTTGACGAAGTACGGTTACTTCTCCGAAGGCCGCACCTACACGATCGCCGATACGAAGGAAGCCTGGCAAATTGCTATACATAAGGGCAACACCTGGGTGGCTCGCCGCGTCAAAGACAATGAAGTGATCTACATTCCGAATAACTTCATGATGGATAAGGTTGACGCCACGGACACCGAAAACGTGATCGTCTCCCCGGGTCTGATCGAACGCTCCATCAAGAACGGTCGCTACAAACCCGCAACCCCGGGCGTGTACAACGACTTTAATTTCCGCGAAGCCGTTCAACCTGCTGAACAACGCTCTGTCGGCTACAACTTCGGCCGCAACCAAGTCGCTTGGAAGTACATCACCGGTGAAAAGATCACCGATGCTGAAAAGTTCCCGTACTCCTTCACGCCTGATAAGAAGTTCACGGTTGAAGACGTCAAGAACATTCTTCGTCTGCATGAAGATCAAATCGGCGATGACAAGGACGGTTGGTATCACCACTTAGGCTTCGGCCCGTGCCGCGTGACCACGCACGAATCTGTTGTCTTTGAAATCAATGACATTCCGGAACTCATCACGAGCTACCGTGCATTGGCTCGTCCGTGCGAAACCCCGTACATCCCGTTCTATCCGTTGGCCAAGCCCGGTGCCAGCATGAGCTTCATGAGCGCCGCCACGGCTACGAAGGAACACTTCAACTCTCGCGACAGCCGCTTTGACTACCATCCTGAATGGGCCTCCGTCACCTTCATCAACAACGCCAACACGCTTGAATTCCAACGTGATGACCGTGATGACAACTTCGACATCATCGAAGATCTCGAAGAAAAATGGGACGGCGAACAAGCTGCTCTGCGCGAACAAGCCAAGGCTGCTTTCAAGGTGAGCAAGCAACACGGCCTCGACATCCTGCACCGCTACAACGTAGCCAAGTTGCAGGAAGCTCAAGGTGCCATCCAAGCTCACTTGGATGAAATCGCTCCGCATAAGGTTGTGATTTTGGCTGACTCGATCGACCCGAAGAGCACCGAAACGGTTAAGTTCGCCCTCTTGAGCGATGAAGACCTCGACGCTACGAAGATCGATCAAACGAAGACCTACGGTGGTGTGGGCCGCTCGAGCTTGACAACGTCCGGTGTGATGTCTGACCTCGCTCAACCGGTCAGCTACGCAACCGAAGACGTCAACGGTGACGGTAAGTTGGATATGGTCATGACGTTCGTTCAAAAGGATCTCGCCCGCTTCATGTTGGCCGGTGCCGTTTATGACACGTGGCTCTACACGCGCGACGGCGGTGACCGTATTGCCGCTTTCGACACGGTGAAGATCGAAGGTCAAACCAACCGCAAGTACTCCTCCAAGGAACGCGGCCACGATCGGTAATCTGATTACAAATTGGTTGTAATTTGATAGCCACCCCGGGAAAGAGCGATCTTTTCCGGGGTTTTTCATCGCGGAAATTGCAATTTAGTGTCGGTCACCTCACCATTTTTGATTTCAGTTTTATATACTTACCTGATGGCTTCTGAATGAAGGAATAAAAATGCAGCAAAACAACACGCCTTTGGTACGCATCGTTGATGATGATGAAGGTATCCGCAACTCCATGGCTTTTTTGCTCGAAGGAGAAGGCTGGGAAGTAAAGACTTATCGTGACGGCTCACAGTTTTTAGCCAGCAACGACTTTACCCGCCCGGGCTGCATCATCTTGGACGTCCGCATGCCTAATATGAGCGGTCTGGGACTGCAAACCCACCTCAACGAAATGGGAGTGGATCTGCCGATTATCTTCCTGAGCGGTCACGGCGACATTGACATGGCTGTTCACACCATGAAAAAC
>ERZ827186.1051-NODE-1051-length-24956-cov-7.965222_pt1 | contig 24956 bp, 33 predicted proteins | sample MGYA00519918_ERZ827186 | MGnify/ENA primary metagenome ERZ827186 (study PRJEB31778, sample SAMEA3449275) | human gut metagenome | biome: human gut; feature: human-associated habitat; material: faeces | place: United Kingdom | collected 2010/2012 ...
TCCCCTCTGTATCAAACTTTGCCGTTACCTCAACATAAACCTTTCTTGCCATATCGTCACCCTAATTAGTATTACTTTTTATAGAATAGATATACTAAAAAGTGGCTGAAAGAGTTTGTCTGAGTTAAATAGCCAAGAAAGGGATAATATTTCAGAGGATTACGCAACAAATTACTAAACAAAATTACTTTGATTTGTCAAAAGCCATTGATTTTAACAATAAATTGTAGTATACTAATTATATAAAGTATTATATTAAGGGGTTAATAGCAGTGATTAGTCAGCTTCAAGAGCTTTTAATAAGAAACAATAATAACTTATATTTACCATGCTTATTACCAGCAATGCATGCTACTGAATGCTATAATGCAGAACAAATTTATAAAAGCAATAAAATTAAATTGCACTTATGTGATAAACTTAATCAAAAATTAATCTACTTTTTTATGGGAAACCATCATATAAAGTTGCACAATATGAAACAACTAATCGAAGCGATAATTTATTATCACCAGTTTGTTTTATAGTTGACACTAAGAAGCTTCCAATAAAAATGATTATTCCATTTGATTCTGGCACATTTATGTCCAAAAGATATGACAATATATTTCCAGATAATTATATAAATAAGGAAATGCTATTAAAACAATTTTCTATAGGTAATAATATTGAAGTTTTAAGAAAGTTTATTAATGACTTTTATGGTAATAATGAAAATTATTTATCCGGTGATTGTTATGTTGACAATAAAATTGCTGTGGAATGTTCAATGGAAGCATTAATTAATCTTCTTAAATCAAAAGGTAATTTTGCTTTTGATGATCGTGCAAAGACTGTTGAAATTACATGTAACAAAAATATAGAATTAAATAAAGTAGCAAAAGCAATTGTTATCCCTAAGAATCACAATAACAATAAGTATTTCAAGGACTTTAAAATAAAAAACCCTCAAATTGAAATAATTGAATATAAAACACATTATCCTTTGTGTCCTATTTTATTTAATGAAGCTATTTTTCAAAAATCTTATGACTATATAGTTAAGGAGAATTGCAAAGGGTTTTAAAGTATTTTCGCTTGTAAAGTTATTTATCAAATGCTGAAAAAACAGGATAAACAAAATTAGGGACAGTATTATATAAATTCACAAATCCAATTAGCTTGGTTTAAGGATGAAAAGGATTTGCAAGCGAAAATAAAAAGTGATTTCAGCACTTTTATAAGCAAGCTGAAATCACATTCAAGGGCTGATATTCCGAAATCAAAGTGGTACGCACCGCTGAATTATCCAAATAAAATGCTTGGCAAAGCTACAACTTTCCAGATATATCTTCATAAGGACAGATGTGTTAATTGCGGCAAGTGTGAAAGAAATTGTCCTCAAGGTGCGATTGCCGAAATTAACGGGTATCCTGTAATCAACAAGGCAAAATGTATGAATTGCTACCGCTGTATTCATCATTGTCCTAAACTGGCGTTGTCTTTGTTTAAGAATAAAACTGTGGAAAAAGTTTGGAGGAACTGAAATGCCAAAAATAATGATATGCGGATTAAACGGTGCAGGAAAAAGTACATTGGGCAAGGCGCTTGCCGATAAAACAGGCTGGACATTTAAAGATGTCGAGGATTACTATTTTCCGAAAACCGACCCGTCGTATCCTTATGCAGTACAGCGCACCGAGGAAGAAATTGTAAAACTGCTACATAATGATTTGTGTCAAAATGATAATATAATTTTTGCAGGAGTAAGAGGAAATTACAGTCCCGAAATTGCCGCTATCTTTACTCACGCAGTATTTGTTAGCGTTCCCAAAGAAATCAGAATGGAGCGTGTCCGTAAACGTGCTTTCGATAAATTCGGAGACAGGGTTTTACAGGGCGGGGATTTATATGAAAGAGAAAATGCGTTTTACGATATAATCGAAAAACGAACAGACGAGACAATAATTAATTGGCTTGAAACGCTGAATATCCCTGTTATTACAGTTGATGGAAGAAAAGTAGTTGAGGAAAATGTGAAGTGTATTTTGGAGGTACTTGTATTATGACAGACAAAGTGAATTTTTCTGAAATAACGCCTTGCGGTGGAAACTGTGGCGGTTGTAAGCATTTTATATCTGGAGATTGTATAGGCTGCTTGAAGAACGGCGGAGAGTGTATAAGTATGTGGCAGAACGGCTGTGATATTTTTCGTTGTTGCAAGAAGCATAATGCAAAATTCTGTGGTCTTTGCAGCGAATTTCCGTGGGATTGGCTTGTCAATAAAATGAGCGAATGGGATAAGAATGCCATTGAACATTTAAAAGAACTCGCTGAAAGCTATAAAAATATATGGTGATGAAAATGGATGTAGGATATAAAATTGCAGATGGTCGCTTTTCATTGCGTTCAGCGGCTTTGATAATTAAGGATAACAAGCTGCTTGCTTGTAAAAATGATAATTACGATTGCTTTTATACCTTGGGCGGTGGGATAAATCTGAACGAGGCTTCAACTGATGCTGTATTAAGGGATCTCAGAGAAGAAACAGGTTACGAATTTGAAATTGACAGGCTTGTTTTTATTCAAGAGCGTTATTATTCCTTAAAAGATTGTCGTCAACACGAGGTTGTGTTCTTCTATCTGATGAAGAATGTTGATGTAAACATTGACAACGGCACCAAAACCGACCAGCAAAGTGAGCATTTACATTGGCTGCCTATTGATGAATTGGACATAACAAATCTTGTTCCTGCGTTCTTGAAAACAGCGCTGAAAAAACATACCTAATGCTGATACTGAAAATTACGCAGAAATACAGCGGCGATGATGAAATGATACCGTTCCATTATTATGACATCATAAGAAAAACCGACAGAGTAACTGTCGGCAAAATCAGTATCCGTAGCGGTAACAATTTTCATTCATATTATAACGGACATATAGGCTATGAGGTTTTCAAGTAATATCGTGGCAATGATTATGCTTACAAATCAAGCCTTATGGTACTTGATGTTGTACGATTTCACAGTATGGAATTTATTTATCTGACTTGTGATGAGAGTAATATTGCTTCATATAAAACTATTGAAAAGATTGGTGCGGAGCTTGTAGAGATTTGCGATGTGCCCAAGAAGTATTTCGGTTGGAGTGAAGTATGGAGAGCCAAAGGGTTTATAAATTCTATTTGAATTAAAACAAAATCAATAAAGGATAAAACAACGATGGATAATTACAAGCAGTTAATAATTATCAAAGGCGAACCTAAAGATGATATCGTTAAGTGCTATTATGATAGCGAAAATAGGAGATGGACTGTTGTTTTCAAAAATAATCCAACGCCATATTCTTATGGTTGCAATAATGTTAAATGTTTGGATGGTACAGGCGAATTAGATAAAAATGATTATAAATTCTTTCTGAAATCAGGGCAAGAATTATTTAACATCGTTAAAATTATTGAATTTAGCGATAGTTATACCAGTTATATTCGTGTCTTTTTTAAAAATGGTTGTTTTAAGAGTTACAAAGTCAGCGATTTGGATATTAAAAAGAATATGGTTGTCTCTCCAAAGGTCAAAAATCTAATTGAGTATTTTTCCCGAATTGTAGATATCACAGGATTAAAGGCAGATGATGGTACTAATATTCTTAAAGCAAAGTTTGAAAAGCTTAATTTTATTAGTGATGATACTGTTTTAGCGAAATATCTTAACTCTTCGTCTTCTTCAATCAGACGTGAAAAAGACTGTATCATTTTTCCGTTTGGCTGTAACGCAAGCCAAATAGCTGCTGTAAGAAATGCGCTTGTAAATCAAATCAGCGTTATTGAAGGTCCTCCCGGAACGGGTAAAACGCAGACTATTTTGAATATTATTGCTAATATTGTAATGCGTGGTTATACCGTTGCGATTGTATCCAATAACAACTCTGCAACGGACAATGTTTTTGAAAAGCTGCAAAAATATCATTATGATTATATAGCGGCACAGTTAGGCAGCGATGAAAATAAAAAAGTTTTTATTCAAAACAAACAGCAGAAATATCCTGATTTTACATCTGACAAGATGGGAGACTTCAGTAAAAATGAACTTTCTTCTTATATTAAAAATTGCGAAAACAAGCTTACTACGCTTTTTGAAACACAAAATAAAATTGCTGAGTTGAAGCATACTCTATCTGCGTTGAGACTGGAAAAAGAATATTTTGATGAATATTTTAATACTACTCATTCAGAAAAAAGCATTTTCAGGCGAAAAGATAAGTTGTCATTGGACAAAATACTCACTATATGGAATGAACTGCAAACTTAAATTGAAAGTGAAAAATCTATCAGTTTTTGGTACAAAATCAAATCAATTCTGCTTTATGGCATTGCAAATTTTGACGTTTATAATTATCCTACAGAGGAGATTATTGAACAGTTAAAAAAGATTTTTTATGAAATTAAGATTTCGGAAATGGAAAATGTAATTCAACAGCTTGAAAAATATCTTTCCGAAAACAATATATCAAATTTAATTTCGCAATTAACAAATAAATCAAATCAATTGTTAAAGGCATACCTTGCCGATAAATATAGTACACGCTCGGAGCGTCCTACATTTGATTCAGACGATTTATGGAAAAGAAGTTCTGCTTTTCTGAAAGAATACCCTGTAATTTTAAGTACAACGTTTTCTGCGACAAGCAGTTTGAAAAATATAATTTACGATTATGTCATTGTAGATGAAGCGTCACAGGTCGATTTAACGACAGGTGTTCTTGCAATGTCATGTGCCAAGAATATGGTAATTGTAGGTGATTTGAAGCAACTCCCTAATGTTGTGCCTGAAGATGTAAGAAAAACAATTGCCCAATTATCAATCGGTAATAATATAGCTTTAAATTATCGCTATGAAGAAAACAGCTTACTTTCTTCGATGTGCAAAACCTATGAAAATATTTCCCGAACCCTTCTTCGCGAGCATTATCGTTGTCATCCAAAAATCATCGGTTTCTGCAATCAAAAATTTTATAATAATCAATTAGTTATTATGACACAGGATAATGGCGAAAGTGATGTGCTGAAAGCCTATATTACAGTAGAGGGCAATCACGCACGAGGTCATTTTAATCAACGTCAGATTGATGAAATAACCAACAATATTCTTCCTGAACTTAATTCAAGTGATGTAGGTATCATTGCACCATATAAAGACCAAACATCTGCGCTTGCCGAAGAAATTACAGGGCAGATTGATATTTCAACAGTACACAAATTTCAAGGCAGAGAAAAAGATGATATTATCATATCGACAGTAGATAATGAGATAACGGAATTTACTGACAATCCAAATATGCTTAATGTTGCAGTATCACGAGCGAAGAAAAGGATGAGAATAGTGGTTTCTGATAGCGAAAAGAACGGCAGAACAAACATTGGAGATTTAATAAAATACATTCAATATAATAATTTTGAAATTAAGCATAGCGAAATCAATTCCGTATTTGATATGCTTTATAAGTGCTATGAAGAAAAACGAAAGAGTTATCTGAAAAAGCACAAGCGAATTTCAGAATACGATTCCGAAAATCTTATGTATGCGCTTATAAAAGATTTGCTGAAAAATGAAGCTTTTTCAAAGCTTGATGTAATATCACAACAGCCGCTTAATTCTTTAATTTGCAATTTTCATAAGCTATCAGATGAAGAAGCTGCTTATGCCAAAAATCCATTGACGCATATTGATTTTTTAATATTCAGTACTATTGATAAATCTCCTATGTTGGCGATTGAGGTTGACGGTTATGCTTATCATAATGACAATATTAAGCAAAGCCAACGTGATAAATTGAAGGATTCCGTTTTGGAAAAATACAATATCCCTCTTATTCGATTTAGCACAACTGGAAGTATGGAGAAAGAAAAGTTGGAAAAGAGGCTTATGGAACTGATTTAAGAACTGTGGTATTTATAACATCATATCAAATTAACAATAAAACAATTTTTTTGTTCTTCCGATAATTTTCCGCTAAATAACCACCTGTGAGCAAAAAAATAAATAGGGGCATAATATTTAACAGCCAAATACCTACTGTTTGATTTTGGAATTATACCTATTTCCATTAGTGTGAAAAAGACTTTACTTTGAAATTCAAGTGGCTCTGCAAACATCCAACGGTTTCATAAAATATTTCTCAAAAAAGGCATCGCAAACAGTTTGGTAAAATGTTTCCTCCGAAAAATGACAAAGAGTTTTCTAATCGTATTATCATATTGGTCGCCACTTGTTCAAAGCGATAAAGCAACTCATCAAAAATAGCTTGTTTGTTTTTAAAACGATAATAGACAGTGCTTTCTTGAATCATTACTTGAGCGCAAATATCCCTAATTGATACTGCCGAAAATCTCTTTTGAGAAAAGAGGTCTAAAGATACATTTAATATTTTTTGCTTTGTATTGCCCATCATCTATACCAACTTTTCTAACGACTGTTAGATAAATTATACCTAACAGTCGTTAGAAAGTCAATGCTGTGTAAATATTGGCAGATACTTTTTATGGAAAACGCAGAGCCGATGAACAGTGATGTATCTCACAAATTCATCGGCTCTCTTCTACGGTCTGACGCTGCCGAGCCTACCCTGTTCAGCCCAATATTTCCCGTCAAGATATTCGGGGGCTGCTTTATGTAACGATTTCTGTATAAGCCTACAAAATAAAAACTTTACTTTTGTATGCTCGCCCTTAAAATCCTTTGGCAAATAATACTCTGTAATATCTGCTTTCTCTTTAAATTCCGACAAGAATATCTCTTTTAACCGATAGGTCACACCGTGCTTTTCTGTACCATTTATAACTGTAATTTTCATTGTTTACACCTCCAGAACATCGTGAAGGCTCTGCGATTATCTCTCTGACTTAAATCAATATCCAACATCTTCGATATTGTTTCGTATCGCAAAAATGTCTGCTGCATAATGGTTATCAGACAAAAAGTTTTTCGCTTTACAGTTTGTTTTATCCCAATCGGGGCGGCAGGCTGCAACAAGCGGTAAATATGCTGCATAGGTTCTGTGGGTGTTATCATTAGTTTTTGGAGTCTGCATATCCGTAAGAACTGAAATTCTGGATACAGCGGAGTGTTCATACAGAAAATCCAGCGTCATATTGCCGAGATATTCTAATTTTTCAAAAGACGAAAGTGCTTTTGCTTCCTCCCGCATATTTTGGAATCGTTCTACGATTCCATTTATAATGCGTTCCACACACATTTCTATCAGTTTTTCTTTACTGCCAAAATGATAGTTTACAAGTCCTAAACCAACACCCGCATTTTTACATATATCACGGACGGTTATTTCCTCAAAATGTTCTCCTTTTTCTTCAATAAGTGTAATCGTTGCCTGTATGATTGCTTCTTTGTTATCCATATTCACATCTCCTTTTTTGAACAGCGTTCAAGCATATTATACTGAACATTGTTCAAAAAGTCAATATGAGAAGAATATGCTAAGACATCAAAATGCCGATGAACTACGAAGTATCTCGTAAGTTCATCGGCTCTGCGTCTGTGCGTCCGGCTCTTTGATAACTGTTATATACAAATTCTTTGCTTCAATTAAACTTTCCCGCTTGCACTTCGGACAGTAGAGGGGAAAGTTTTTCAGTTCCGTATCTTTCCGTATCTGTACCCTTGTTTTGTTCTTGCAGACAGGACAGCGTATCCATTCTGTTTTATTGTGCGTATCCATATTCAGATTTTATCCAATCTAACAATGCATTCAGATATTCCTTATCTGTCCAATCGCAGCTTTGCCCGACCGCACACATCAACGCTTTTTCCCACGGCTCATATGTTGTGGGGTCTTTCTTCGCAACCACTTTTTGGAGCATTTTGCACATTGTTCTGTCAGCAAATGACATCTTTTTCTCGTCCCACGCACCACGACCATAAAAGCAAGGAATGTTACTTAAATTTCCACTGAAATTGTGTTCATAGACTTGCTTAAAAGCCTGTTCATCAAACGGCGAAGCGCCAACGCAAAAAACTGCTATGCGTTTGTTTTCTAACTGTTCAATGTGCTTTTTCAAAAATGTCAGACCCGCTATCCCCGAAGCGTAAATGCCACCCGCTAAAATAACAATGTCATATTTGGCAAGGTCTTTTATGTCCGCTTTCTTGATTTCCAAACAAGAAAATTTTGTAGCTTCGGTAAGCCAATCGACATATTTTTTTGTTGCACCATATTTTGATTGATATAAAACTATGCCGTTCACTTAACTTCCTCCTTTTGCTTCTGAAACGCTTCTTCCAAGTGCTTAATTCCGTTCATCATCTTAATTGACAAGGAATAATAAATGCTGATTTCATCTTCAGTAAATTCTCTGAAAACAGCTTCGTGAACAAATTTCCCTTTCTCTGTATTCTCTTTACTGAATTGTTTCCCTTTTTCAGTATAAGAAATGCACAAACTCCTTGCGTCTGCCTCTGATTTTTCAAGTCTGATATAGCCCTCCTGTTCAAGTGGACGTGCCAACTGTTTTACATTTTGACGAGAGCAACCCATAGCTTTCGCTACCGTTGACAAATCGGGCGGCGTATCAAATGCTTTAAGAACAGACATTAAAAGCCATTGTTTGCACGACATCTCGTTATATCGGTCAAAAACTGAGTGAAGCAGGTTTTCTTGAATGAACACTCCTGCAAACAAAAGATTTTTCTTCCATTGCAGATTTATACCCATTTTTTCATATTCCATTTTGTATTCTCCTATAATGCGTAATAAGTTACTATTTTATAGTATAGTAACTTATTACGCATTTGTCAAGAACACCTTAAATTTGTTTTCACTAAAGAAATATTTCGGCTTTTTAATCTCTGCGTTCAAGAGATTATATCTCCTATGATGAGAGATTATACATCGTTTAATAAGAGCTGACACCTCTGTAAAATATAATGGAAACATTATGTAAGTACAAGGTGGTGAGCTTATGGACGAGAGAAACAACGGTTTTGACTTCGACTTTATGCCGATCGGACAGGCGATTAAGAAAGCCCGTGAAGCCAGAGGTATGACAAGGGAACAGCTTTCTGGGATCATCGGCTTTGCTCCCAGACATCTTCAAGCAATCGAAAATGAGGGGCAGTATCCGAGCATTGAGCTGTTCATTCAGCTTATCACGATGTTTGATGTATCGGTTGACGAGTACATATTCCCAAAGAAGGAAGTCAAGAAAAGTTCCGTCCGCAGACGCTTAGACGCACGGCTCGACGAATTAGACGATAGAGAACTGTCGGTTATAGAAGCAACTGTAAACGGACTATGTAAGGCAAAAGAGCCAGAGGAATAAAAACCTCTGGTTTTCTTTTGCCCTTTTCTTAATAAGCAGGGATACCGTAACCATAGATAACGCCGCTTCCGACCGCATAACTTCTCTGGCGGCAGGCGTCGCCAGAGTTGCCCTCAACGGTATAAACTGTTCCGTTTTCGCATTTCTCCACAATGCCTGTATGGTCGATTGTACCGTCACCGTCCCAATCGAAAAAGATAATCGTTCCTGCCGATGGCTCATAGTTTTTATCCTGCCATTGTCCGTTGCCCTTAAACCAATCCACACCGTCCGAACATAGGGAATACTTCGGTATGATTCCGCTTTCCAGATAACCGCATTGGTCGGCACACCAAGATACAAAGCAGGCACACCATTCCACACGGCTGTCAAAGCCGTACCACGACCAATAGGGCTGACCGCCCTCATTGCCGAGCTGCGTTAAGGCAACCTCTACAATAGCTTGATTCCCTCCGCTTGTAAATGCCCGTCCGTATGGATAGTACCGCAGGACGTGGGAAACATACTGCGTATCGCCGTAGCTGTCCCACCCTAAGCGTTCCGCCTGTGTGGTGGAAAACTCTACCGCATTGGCATAGGAATATCCTCCGTAGTTGGTTTTCGCCCACGAGATATAGCCGTTGCCGAAATTGTAGCCCTGCAAGGCAAGTTTAATGCGCTCCATATCAATCGGATTTTCCACCTCCGCCTCATTTAAGCAGGCGGCTAAATTCTGGATACCAACATTGATGGAATACTCTGGATCGGTAATGCCGTTTGGCGTATTCGGGTAGCGGGTATTGTACCCGCACTCGGAAGCCTGCATCGGGTCATTCCCACGCCCTCCAGATTCCTGCATCATTACCGCTTTAATCAGCTCCACATATTCGGCAATGCCGTGCTGTTTTGCATATTGCTGTATCAATGGCTCATAGGCTTCCACCTCGGCACTGACTGGCGTATAGGAATTGCTGTTACCTCCGCCGGCGAACAGGGACACCGCACATCCAAGCAGCACAATAATGAGGATAATCAGAACGGCAACCCAACCGCCTGCGATAATGGCAGAAATCAGAGCCTTTGTACTTGCGATGATTGCCTTGACCGCAGAAACCGTTGCTTTGACCGCAGCCTTTGTCGCTTGGGCGGTTGCCTTTGCCGTAGCTCTTGCCGCCTGCGCCGCTTTCTGGGCTGCCTTGACCGAAGCCTGTGCGGTTTTCTGCGCCGCCTTTGCGGTATGATCGGTCGTCTTTATCGCCGCCTTTGCGGTGGACTGAGCTGTTTTCACGCTTTTCTCGGCAGATTTGACCGTCCCTTTGGCGGTGGATTTTATCGTTTTCCCTGTGCTTCGGGCAGACTGTTTTATTGTCTTTTCCGTCTGCCTTTTTGTTCTTATGGTCTGGGCAGGGGTATCGGGAACGGCGGCACGGTCAGCCCCACGATGGCGGACGGCAGAGCCGCCACGACCATAAGCCGCCTGCGCCTGTTTCTGCTCGGCAGCTTTCATCGCCCGTTTCGTCTTAAAATCGGCAATCTTATCCTTTGCCTTGCCGATATTCTCCTTTGTGGTCTGAACGCCTTTCTGACCTTGTTTATTGAATTGGTGGATACCCTCGTCCTTTATGCGGTCAGCCGCATAGGACACCTTATTAGAAGCGTACTCGGTTACGGAGCTTTCCTCCGCATAATAGCCCTGTTCCGCCTTGTCCTTTGTCTTGGCATAGGCAGATTTCATACGCTCCGAAGCAATCGCCGCCTTGTCAATGGTCTTAATCGTACCCTTGACCGCATCTCTGGTCTTTATATCCGCCATACAAAACCTCCTTTCCCAGAAGTTTTGCGGTCATATCAAGATACTTTTTTCGCCACGACCACAAGCCTGCCGTTCTGGGCGGAGTATTCGCAGGTGGAGAGGGTAATGAGCCTATCGCTGTACTTCGCACTCACGCCCGTATCATACAGGGCAAGCTCCTTACACTTCCCGATATAAGCGTCAAAGGTTTCTTCATTTTCCGCATTGACAAAATCATAGTAGCGGAAGCCATCTGCGCTGTACGCAACAGTCTTGAACACCGCCACGATTTTATATTCCGCCTGCTCGGTCAGCGTATCAAATTGGATGGTCTTGTGTCCCTCATAAAAGCTCTTGGATTTATAATCCTCCAACGCCCCGAACATTTTGCCGCCCTTGATATGATGACCGTAAATCACAAGGTTGTCGCTTTCTGCGATGTTGCAGTTTTCTTGGATATACGGCGTTCCCAAATCGCTGTACGCCTTTTCAAAATTGTGCTTCAGATAGAAGTTCGGCTCATTGGGGGTCTGCATTACGGGATAATTGATCGTCGTGCCGGCAATGGAAATCCAACCCACCATATCCTCATTTTGCAGATACAGCTCCTTATATTTTGCAAGCACGTCCTCGCCCTCACTCACGGGCGTATCTTCTGGGATTGTTTCTTCGGGAGCGTTCTCCACCACCTCGGCAATCTGTTCAAAGGCTTCGGTCTGTTCCTCCACCTGTGCGTTGTGGTGGTAAATCTGAAAGCCGCAAAAAGCCGCCGTACCTAAAAGGCATACGGCGGCAGCGATACAAATCTGCGATATATATTTTTTCATAGCTTCGTCCTTTCTTATCTTGAATGTTCCGTCTGCTGTTTCGGTGCGGGAAGCTCCCTGCAATATTCGGGATACCTTACCTTGATACCCTCCATAAAATACGGGGCGAACTCGCAGCAGAATAAATCCTCTGGCGTGAAGCTCTTTTCCCCTCCCTCCTCCACATAGTTGTTCCAGAGGTTAAAGGCAAGGCGGCAGACCTTGACCGTGCCGCTTGTCTGCCAGCCGCCGTGCATACCCTCTGGCACAATGCAGTCTGTCTTAAAGTCAAACATCTGGCTGATATTTGCCCTCGTTTCAGCGGCAATGCCCATCACATAGAAAAAGGCTCTGTGATAACAGTCGTTTACCCTACATTTCATCATATTTTCCAGAAAGAAATCCCGATGAGCCGCAGAGCGAAATCGGATATTAGACATTGAAAATCCTCCTTTCCTAAACCTCACCGAACTTGGTTGTCATCAGCTTATAAAGCTCGGTATTTCTTGGGAACTGATTAACAAACGGCACAAGGGAGCTGCCCACTTTGAGTAATCCCTGCCCTGCGCCCACATTCGTGATATAGCTCATCTGAAGGTCGGAGATATTTAGGAGCTTGGCAAGCTCAATCCTGTCCGTGGACGCTTGGTTTAACATAATGATAAACTCGGAGTTGGCAAGCATCGTCCTTGCCGTATGGCTCTGCAAGAGGTCGTCCACATTCTGCGTAATGCCGGACGCATAAGCACCGTACTTTCGCACTCGCTTCCAAAGCGTGAATAGGAAGTTGGCGCTGTATTCGTGCTGGAACAGGAGATAGATTTCGTCAATGAAGATGAAGGTATTTTTGCCCTTTGCACGGTTCTGTGTAATGCGGTTGAGGATGGAATCCAACACCACCAGCATACCGATGGGCATAAGCTGCTTGCCGAGGTCAAGGATGTCATAGCAGATGAGCCGGTTGTCGGTATCCACATTGGTGTGCTTGGCAAAGGTATTCAAGCTGCCGTTGGTAAACAGCTCGATGGCAAGGGCGATCTCCTGTGCCTCCGGCTCGGTCTGCTTCAGCAGCTCCGCCCGGAAGTCCTGCAAGGTGGGAACCTCTCCCTTGTAGTCGTTCTGCTGATAGGTGCGGTAAACGCTTGCCGTACAGCGGTCGATGATGGATTTCTGCACTGCACCAAGGTTGTTGCCGCCGATGAGCTGCTCGCACAGGGACATAATGAACTCGGATTTCAGGATGACGGGGTTTGCGCCGTCGCCGTACTCCCGGTTCATATCCATCGCATTGATGTGGGTGGGAGAGGTGGCGGAGATGTTGATGATCTCGCCGCCCATTGCCTTTACAAGCTGTGAATACTCCCGTTCGGGGTCGATGATGATAATATCCGCATTGCCGGAGAGCATCTGATTGATGATCTCGCCCTTTGCGGCAAAGGACTTGCCGCCGCCCGACACGCCGAGGATAAACTCGTTGCCGTTGAGAAGCTGCCTGCGGTCGGCAATGATCATATTTTTGGAAATGACATTCTGCCCATAGTAAATGCCGTTCTCGTGGTAGATGTCCTGCACCCGGAATGGGATAAACACCGCAAGGCTCTCGGTGGTGAGGGTGCGGAAGGTGTCGATCTTCCGAGTACCGAAGGGCATCACCGTATTCAGTCCGTCAAGCTGCTGGAACTTCAGCACCCCGAACTGGCAAAGGTGCTTTCTTGCGGTGGTCAGCAGGGCTTCGGTGTCGCTGTCGAGCTGCTCCTTGCTGTCCGCCGTGTGTACCATCGTGAGGACGGCGAACATCATACGCTGGTCACGGGTGGTCAGGTCATCGAGAAATTCCTTCATTTCCTTGCGCTGCTGTTCAAGGTCATAGGGAACCTGTGCGGAGAAGTTGTTGTTGGAGTTCTGCCTGCGCTGCCAGTTGGTCACATTGGTTTCCACGCCCAGCAAACGGTTTTCCGCTTCCCGGACGGCTTCGTCGGTGGGGACGGGGACTACATCAATAGACAGCATCAGGTTGCGGTTGAGGTCGGTCAGCTCCGCCACCATAGCGTCCTTGATATACGACGCATACTCACGCAGGAACAGCACCCTGCCGTAGCGTTCCCCGATCTTGAAATAGTCCTTTTCAAACTCCATCGAGTCGGGGCAGATGAAGTCCTTGAAGTCGTGTCCCTTTTTGCGGGTTTCCTTCATATCAAAGCGGAAGCTGGTTTCCTCGCCCGCACGGTAGAAGTCGTGGAAGATGCGGAGGCGTTCGTCGGTTTCCATCTCCACGCACTTGCTGCCAAGCCTGCCGAAGTGGGCGATCAGGTCTGCGCCCACACGGGCAAAATAGCTTCTTGCTTCCTCCACATTCTTCTTGTTCACGGAGATGGTGATATACTTCTCCTGTGTGTAGGCGTTTGCGCCCGTCGCTCTCTCAAGGAGCATTTTGTTGTATTCCTCCCGGTACTCGTCGAGGGCGTCGCCCTTGAGGGGCATAAGGATGGTCTTCTCAAAGTCCAGCCGGTTCAGGCGGCGGTTGTTGATGGTGATCTTGGTGGTCGCCCCGCTGTCAAAGGAATTCAGCAGCTCGGAGTATTCGAGGAACATCGCCTCCTTGTCCTCACGGCTGGCGACGGCATAGTTGATGTCGGTGAACTTGAAGGATCTGGTGAACTTGTCCCTGCCCACCTGAAAGATGCCATCATCGTAAATCGCTTTGACGGGAATGACATCCTGTACGCCCTTGGGTACGACGAAGCGTTCCTTGTCCTGCTTGAGCAGGATACTCAGTGTTTTAATCATTGGCTTTCAATACCTCCTTCTTTTTGAGTTCCATACCGGGCCTCATCAGCTCAAAATAGGTGTTGGTGGAGCGGAATACGAGCTTCTTCGGCAGCAGAAACTCCGATTTGATCCACGCCCACACAAACTTCTCTGCGGTCATTCCGTTGTACTTAATAAAACCCAGCGCCGCAAAGGGTGCGGCGGCTAAAATGCACATCCACGATACCGTTTCCGTGCCGAAATGGGGCTTGAGCAGGAAATACACGCCCACCGCAACGCCGCAGGCAAGGACAGAAAAAATGAACTGTCTGAGGGACAGTCCAAAGAACATCGCTTCCGTGTAGTTGCGTATTTCACGGTTGATTTTTACTTCCAAGATACAGTTCCTCCTTCGTCTGTTGGATTCTTGTTTTTGCTGTCTCGCAGTATTCGGGGTTCAGCTCGATGCCGAGATAGCGGCGGGAGAGACGCTTGCACACGGCTCCCGTCGTGCCGCTGCCGAGGAACGGGTCAAGGACAAGCCCCTGCTCCGGCGAGCCTGCCAAAATGCACGGCTCGATCAGCCGTTCGGGGTACATGGCAAAGTGACCGTAACCCCTATGGGAATTGGTGCTGACGCTCCACACATCCCGCTTGTTGCGCTTTGTCGGCAGTTCGCTGTGGGAACGGGGCAGAAAGAGCGCCTGCGGCTTTGCGCCGCCGACGCCCTTTGCGTATTTCGTTCTATCGCTGACCGCCCGCTTGTTGCGCTCCACCGTGACCTGTGCGACCGGCTCGGAGATCGCCGCAGCATCGTAATAGTAGTGGGGCGATTTGGAGAGCAGGAAGATATGCTCATAGGATTTGGTCGGCCTGTCCTTCACAGCCTCCGGCAGGCAGTTAGGCTTCTGCCAGATAATATCACTCCGCAGATACCAGCCGTCCGCACGAAGTGCAAAGGCAAGCTGCCACGGGATGCCGATCATATCCTTCTCTTTGATGCCGTCCCATTTCTTTGGGAGAGCTGCGTTTTCATTGGTATTGAGGCTGTGGTAGGTCTGTTTGCTTTTGGGGCGCTCGGCAAGGCTTTTGCTCCAAACGCCCTTGCCGCTTCCGGCGTAGCTGTCGGCAATGTTCAGCCAAAGCGTCCCGTCGCCTTTCAGCACACGGCGCACCTCACGGAAGATTTCGGTCAGGCGGTCTATATATTCAAACGGCGTTTGTTCACAGCCGATCTGTCCCTCGGCACCGTAGTCACGAAGCCCGTAGTAGGGAGGGCTGGTGACGCACATCTGTACGCACTCGTCAGGAAGCCTTTTCAGCACCTCCAGCGCATCGCCGCACAGGACGGTGTTTTGTAATTCGTCTTGGTTCATCGTCTTTTCCTTTCCCGGCGGCGTGCTTCCTCAATTTCGCTTTTGCAGACGCACACATCGGCAAGGCAGAGAACCCTCCGCCTGCGTTTGCCGCCGTAGTAAAGACAGTATCTGCAATCGCAGTCCTCAAGGGTGTATCCCTTGAAGGGTGAATAGATTTTTGTGTTTCTTTTCATTGCACACTCCTTACAGCCCCATCATCTCACGGATAATGCGGTCGCTCATCTTGACTGCGCCTACGAGGACGAGCATATTAAAGAGCAGCTCTCCCACATAGCTCCACACCTGCGTGACCGCCGCTGCATCGGGATTGACCACGGGCGGCGAGGATGCAAACAGGGAGAAGATGATGCAGGACAACACAATGACTGCGCCCTCCAAGCAAACAGCACAGTAGCTTTTGATGAAGGACTTGCCCACATTCTGCGAAGGCTCACCGGCAAAGGTAGACAGGGGGATGGGCGCAAGCGCCGTATACATATACAGCTTAAAGAAGCGCCCGTACACGGTCATAATGAGGATGAAGGACATCACGGTGATAAACAGCCCACCGATGAGCGTCACCGCCCATAGTGGGATTGATTCAAAGAAGCCGCAGTCCTCGATGGTGGTGATCATTTCAGCCGGCAGCGTTGTCTGCTGCGGCGAAGAAAAGCCCGCCGAACTCATAATGGTGGAGATCGTCCCCTGCACGATGTTGAACAGGGCGAGCATCAGTTCCATACCGTAGGTGATGGCTCCTTTGGCAATGGCAAAGCGTATAAAGAGCTTCAGGGCGTGTTCCGGTTTCTTGACCTCCGTAAACGAGCCGCAGGTCTTTACCACGCCCACAACGAAGAACAGCACAAGCAGGGCAAGCCCGATTGCCTGCACCGCACCATTGATATTGACGATCACGCCCCAAATCCCGCCGCCCTTGAAGTCCTGCGGCGTTGTCGTGATGAGCTGCCAGATCTCGGCTAATTTTTCATTCCATGTTTCCAATGCGTTTTCAAGGTTCTGTACGACCCAGTTGTCGCTCACGAAAAGCACCTCCTTTCAAAGAATCGGGGCGTCCCCGAAAGTCCGGGAACGCCCCACGGTAGGGTTTGCTCAGCCGACGATCAGGTCGAGGATCTCCTTGGCAAAGGTAATGATGACGCCGCCCGCAAGGGTCAGAAAGCCGTTGGCTCGCTGGGAGGGGTCGTGGGACTTGAGGGACAAGCCGACCTGCACCACGCCGAAGCCCAGCAGGATAAGACCGATGGCTCGGATCAGCCCAAAGATAAAACTGGACAGGTTGTTGATAACGGTAATGGGGTCGCCGGCAGCGAATGCCGTGACCGAGGTGCCGAGAATGAGCGCAGCGCCCATAATGGCGGTGCAGTAGATGCGGAAGCCCTTTCTGACCTTGCCGGTCATAGGCAGCTTAGTGGTATGCTTTTCGGTGTTTTTCTTAAAGATGTTCATATTCGTTTCCTCCGTTATTTTGAAGTTCGTTTTTCGTCAAAGTCCTCATCGGACAGTAACACATAATCGGTTTCCGGCACTTCCGTGTCGGGCAGGGTTTTTGGGTCAAGGTATGTGACCTCGATGGTCGCAATGTCGCTCCTGACAGCACCGTGCTGATAAACCCCGGCTTTCCCGTCTGCGGTAAGTGCCACGTTGGGGTGCTTCAGGATGTCGTATTTGAAATCAAGCACCGGACGCTCGCCACGGATAAAAAGGATGGCGTATTGGTTGTCCAGCATACGAACCTCGTCGGGCGTGAGAAGCTCTCTGCCGCTGATTTGGTAGTTGGTGCTGTAACTGCCGCTGCGCCCTGAGCTTTTGCCGTAGGTGTTGGTGTCTATGGTCGATTTCCCCAGCAGCTCCGATACATACTTGTGCGTGGATTGCTCATTGCCGCCGAGATAAAGAAACTCGTCGCAGTTGCCGACAATGGACTCCCATTGCTTTTCAAAAAGGGCTTTTAGCTGCGCCAAGTTCTGCAAAATGATACTGACCGACACGCCACGGGAGCGCATAACGGACAGTATCTTGTCAAAGTCGTCCGGCAATGAAACATTGGCAAACTCGTCCATGAGAAAGTGGACGGGTACGGGCAAGGCTCCGCCGTGTATGTGGTCGGCGGAATAAAACAACTGCTGGAAAAGCTGGGTGTAAAGGATGGACACAAGGAAGTTGAAGCTGGAATCGTTGTCCGGGATGATGGCAAACAGCGCCACCTTTTTCTCGCCCATTGTGGCAAGGTCAAGCTCGTCGGTGCAGGTCAGGGAGGCAAGGCTTTCAAGGTTGAATTTCTCCAGTCTTGCTGCAAGGGTGATCTGAATGGATTTCAGTGTCTTAGCCGAGCCTGCGTGATAGGAGCGATAATACTTCAAGGCAATATGGTCGGGCCTGTCCATCTCCAAGTCGGCAAACAGGTAATCCAGCGGCGTTGGTCTGGAATCCTCCTCGTTTTCGATTGCGCCGGCACGGAGCATCTCCATAACCATTGCAAAGTTCTGCTCGTCCTCCGGCGCTTCATAGTGAAGGTAGTAAACCAGTGCCGACAGCAGCATGGAAGCCGAGGTGTCCCAAAAGGGATCATTGGATTGACTGCCCTTCGGCGTGGTCGCCTTGAACAGATTGGTGACAAGCCGTTGGATGTCGTTGTCGCTTTGCAGATAGACGAAGGGATTGTAGCAATGGCTCTTTTCCATAGAGATCAGGTCAAGCACCCGGACTTCATAACCTTTTTGTGACAGCAGCTCGCCCACATCTCGAACGATCTCCCCTTTGGGGTCAAGCACGAAATAGGAATTGCGGCAGCACTGCATCAGATTCGGCTTGCAGAAAAACCTCGTCTTGCCGGCACCCGAACCGCCGATTACCAGCGTGTTGAGGTTTCGGCGGTGCTTCTTGGCGTTCAGCCCGATTGCCACATTCTGCGTCAGCAGCTTGTTTTCGCTCTTGGGCTGCTGTGCGTACTTTTTGTTCACGGCACTGGCGGTGCCCCATTTTGCCGAGCCGTGTTCCTCCCGCCTGCGGTAGTTCCTGCGTGTGGAGAAGTAGATGCCGACGCCCATTCCGTAGCAGAGAAGCAAAACGAGGACAGCTTTTACACTGTCCTCGCAAAGCTCGATATGGAACGGGGCGTTCATCGCGTTCATCAGGCTCGTCAATATCTCCGGCAGCCCGCCCTTGACGGACGGAGCGATGAGAAGTCCGAGCCACACCACGGGAATGATACCGATAAGGGAGAGGATGACCGCCGCCTGCCGGTCGTTACCTTGATTCACGGCAGGAGCAGTCCTTTCTCTCAACCACCTTGAACTTTTTCTTTGGGGCATAGCCGAACTTGATGATGAGGTCGTCCACTGCGTCGGTGGTCTTGCCTCTGTTTTTCAGCTCGGTCTTGGTGTCGTTCAGGGAGCGGATGATAATCCCGTGTTCGTAATCGTCCAAGGCGACGTGATAGCGTTCCTCTTTCATCTGATGCACCTCATCTTTCCTGTTCCTTGCTTCTCTCTGCATGGCGGCGGTAGATTTCCTCCGCCACACGGGAGCCGATCTCGTTCATTGCCGAACGGGTCTTGGACAGCTCCGCACGGATGCCCTTCGGCTCCTTGTTCTTCAGCCCGTCGGGAATGTCCTCGATGGCAAAGCTCCTCGTATCCACGCCGAATTTGCGGCAGAGCATATAGCCGACGCAGACGGCGGAGAAGCCCATCTCCCTGCGGCTGTACGCTTCGCAGCTCATGGCAAGCTGGGCGTGACCCAGCTCCTGCGCCACACACTGGCAGAGGGCAACGCTGTCCCCGATGTCGCGCTTGACATAGAGCGTCTGATCCTCGTTCCTGTAGAACGCGCCCATATTGGGGGATGGCAGCTCCTCCACGGTTGCCACATCAATGGGAGCCGTATCAAGCATAATCGCCACAAGTTTTCGGGGGTCACGGTCAAGGGTCGGCGCAGCCGGTCTTCTGCCGTTGGTCTGCGACACATCAAAGACCTTTTTGACATTGTAGGCAATGCCGGTGCTGCCGTCCTTCTTGGCGTACTCCACGGGTTCAAGGATGGACAGGCTCTTTGCGCCCTTGCTGACCTTCACGCCGTCCTCCTGCCAGTCCCGAAACTCCTTGAGCTGGGTCGCCTGCGGCTGCTGCTTGTAGATGAGCAGGGCGTTGGCGGCGGAATAGCGATCCATACGCGCCTGTGTGTCCAGATAGCCCCGGAACTTTTCAGGGGCATTGACGATCTCGGTCGCCGCATCGTCGATCATCTGATACACGGCGTCCTTCTCCGCCTTTTTCTTGGCGACGTATTCCTCCGGAGAAAGCTGCGGTCTTTCCGCAGCGCCGGACTTCTTGGGATTGAAATTGTTGGTCACAGTTGATTACCTCTCTTTCGGTTTTTTGGTTCTTTTCGGTTGACGGTGAACCGTCTGTCGGGACGGTTCGGGTGCTTTCGGTCTTTCTTTGGCAATCGAAGGCTCGGTGCGGTCTGCTTCCTTATCAGCCTTTACAGCAGCCTTGTAGCGTTCCAGCTTTTCCCGCACGGAAGGCTTTTTGTCTGCCTGCTTTGCTGTACCCCGGTCAGCATTTGAACCTCCAATCGTTGAGCTTCGCTCGGACGGAGGGCTTTTTTCCGTCTTTGCGACCGTAGGGTTTTGGTGGGACTGCCCTTCTTTCTGCACGGGATCACCCATTGCCTGCTCCACGATGATCTCGCCCCTTGTCTTGGTAGGGACCTCCTTTGCCACGGCGTCCCGGTCTGCCTTGTCCTTTTCCGCTTGGGAAACGACCCCCGCCTTGTCGATCTTGCCGAGTTCAAAGCGGTCACAGATCCGCTGGATTTTGGAAGCGTCCTCGGCACGGGCGATAATATCCACCGGTGCATCGCCCGCCCTTGTGGTTTTGTCCCGCAGCAGGCAATACAGTACGCCGTAGCGTTTTGCCTGCTCGGTAAACTTCTGAATGTCCTTCTGCGGCAGGGAAAAGACCTTGAGTTCCTTTCCCGACCGAATCATATTGGTGAGCCGTGCCTTGCCTTTGGTCTGCTGTTCCTGCTTCAGCACGGATACCAGCAGCAGGGCGACATTCTTTGCCGCCGAGCCTGTGAGTTTTGCGGCGACCTCAAAGCCTTCAAGCGAGAGCCTGACGATCTGTTCCGCCGCATCACCGCCGTTGTTCATAGTTGCGGTTCTCCTTTCGTTTTGATTTTTCTTCCTCTGCACGGACTGCGCCGACCTTTTCCTCGATGACCTTGGAGCGGACGGCAATGTCCTCGCAGAGTTTGACCTCCCTACGGAGTTCCTTAATTTTCTCGGAGAGAGCCGAAATGCTCGCCCTTGCCTGTGACAGCTCTGCATCTGTTCTGTTCACTTTTCGTATTTCGTTTCGGAGATGCGTTCTGTCGGCAGTCAGGGTATTGATCTGTTCCTCCACCGAGCGCTTGTATGAAAAAAGCTGCTCGTCTGTACCGATGTGGTGCTTTCCGAGCAGCGTGACCTGTTTGGTGAGTTCGTCTATCTTCATCAAATCCTCTTTGAAAAGGTAGTGAACTCTTGCGTAATTCTGTTGTCCTGCCTTGTACTTCGGCAGATAGCCGAGCCGGTAGCAGTAGTAGAGGTACAGCCCGTACAGACCGCCCGCCTTGGCAATTCTGTCGCTCCGGTTTGTGAGCCGGTATTGCTTCGGTCGGCAGGTCTTGGGCTGGAACGGCTCGAAGTCGATGCTGTCCCGGTTTTCAATGAGCCGCCGGGTGATTCGCTCTTTGGTGTACTCGTCGCCGAGCCGGTAGAGCCGGATGGGGCGCTCGTCGCCCTTACCCTTGATCGTCCAGTATTTCCGCTTCGGGTGGCAGCCGAAGGCATAGCCCATCTCGGACAGATGATACTCAAGCTGTCGGAGATTGTGGCTCATGGCGATGGCTTCGTCAAGTGCGGAACGGGCGAGATTGTACCTTGTAGGCATACCGGCCTTGTCCTTCATCGTCAGGTGCTTTGCGTCGGGGTAACGCTCCGGCTCCTTGATGGTGCTGATCCCGTACTTCTCGCAGATACGGTCGGCTTCCTTGTAGAACTTGAACCACGAGGTTTCCCGGCAGCGTTTGCCGTCCACAAAGGACACGGAGTTGATGACGAAGTGGCAGTGCAGATGCTCGGTGTTCAAGTGGGTCGTGACAAGCACCTGATGCCGTTTGCCCCAAACGGAATTGGCAAACTCCATCCCGATATGCTGTGCAAGCTCCGGCGTGATGTCGGTTTCCTTGAAGCTGAGGTAGCCGTGGTAGGCTTGAATGCCGTCCGGCTTGTCGAACTGCTCCTTGACGGTGACGAACTGCTCACGGGCGGTTGACGGGTTACAGTTGATGCCCTGACAGAACAGCTCCTGCTCGGTTTTTTTGCCGTCCTTCACATAGTTGACCACATCCCGCAGTGCCTGATAGTCGGCGTTGCTGTACTTGGATTTTGCTTTGGTGGTTTTCTCCGGGTTAGCGGCGTAGTCGAGAACGGTCGCAAGGCGAACCGTGACCGGCCAGAGCTTGCTTACTGCCATTTGAGGTCGCTCTTTTCGGGACGGAGGAACTGCCGCTCCACATCCGCCTGAAAGCTGTGCCAGCGCTCCGCTTCGGCGTTCAGCTTCTGCATATCGAGGAAGCCGAGGGCGTTCGCCTTGACCGTGAGCTGGTGCAGGTTGTTGCCGATGGCGGAGAGCTGCCGCATCACATCGTAGAACCGGTCGTCCGGCTTTTCCTTCGGCTCAAAGCCGCGCACCAAAAGGCGGAACAGCGCCGCCTCGGACAGGCAGGTGCGCTTGGCTTTCTTCTGCAACTCCTGTGCTTCGTCACGGGAGAGCCAAAACTGTTTTTTGACCGTCCGCTTCATTTGTCATCACCGTCCCTTCTGCTTATTTGTGTGTCGCTGCTGCGGATCATCTGCACAAGGCACATCGCAAGGAGTGCGATGATGCCGCCCAGCAGCAAGCCGATCATAAAGAAAAGTAATTCGTGCATAGGTTCATCCTTTCTTGCAGGGGGTATTAGGGGTTCCCCTAACGAGGACTTTTTGCGGCGTTTTGAAAAAACGGAGTAAAAAGGCACTGCTCGTTAAGTTAAGATGATGCAGGTCGCTTGGGGGAACCCCGTTCTCCCCAAAGTTACCGGTCCCTGTCCGCTTTTGCGGGCTTAAACGGTACGGCTACGATCTTATCATTGATCCTTGCAAAGCGTTCGGGATACTGGAACTTCTCCCGGTATTTCTCCGCAAGGTCGGGCGGAAGGCTCTGAAATCTCTCCGCTTCATACGGTGCGTGGCAGATAAAAAACTTCCCGCAGATGATGTCGAGCATCTCACGGGAAGCCTCTTTCAGATAGCACTTTTCAATTTTCCAAGCGTTCTCGCCACGCATATAGCCGTCCAGCCGGACGCAGGGGTCTGACCCGTCAAGGCAGGAGCCGTAGATGGAATAGCCGCCCAGTCCGGCTTTGAATGCCTTGTTGTCGGAACTTACCGCATAGGTTCTCGACCTCTCATCGTAGGGCTTGTTGAAGCTCTCCTGAGAGAAAACAATATAGCCGGTCAGGTGCTTTTTGCCCTCGCTTTCTGCGTTTCGGAAGCGGTCAGCCAGCTCGGAATAGGTCAGCTCCACCGTTTCCGGCTCCGCATAGACAGCGCGGTTGGGCGGCAGCCCGATTAGCTTGCCCTCCTCGTGGCAGACGATGGCGACCTCATCCTCAAAGGGCATATATTCCTCGATGTCGCCGCCGACCACCGCCTGCATCGCCTCCAGCGTATCGTCGATCTCGATCATTCTCGGATACCTGTCCGGCTCCACGAGCAGGACGGAAATCCTGGTTTCGTGCGCTTGCGTCGGCTCCTTGCAGAGCGATTTGTCGAAAGAAATCGACTTGAACCCGATACTGTCCACGAAGTAGAAGCCGGGATTAAGGGTATCGCTTTCCCTGATTTCGACTACATCCGATACGGAAAGAGAGCGTCCCTTGTAGTCGGCAGGATGGTCAACATTGAACTTCTGATAGATGTTTTCGAGGGAGATGCAGTCCATTTTGCCGTCATAAACTCTGTCGTAAGCGGCTGCGTTGACTTCCTTAGTGCCTTTGATTTTTTCGAGGGATTCCATTCCGATGAAGCACACATTGGCGGAATCCCGATCCATATTGATCTGATAAATGCTAAACTCAGTCATCGTTCATTCGTCCTTTCTTTGGTTTTATTGCGGTGGATACCGAGCTGGAAACAAAGAAAGTCATTGTAGTCCTTGCCGCAGGGCGGAGGGCTGTCAATGACTTCATACTTGCTCGGCAATATGGTTTTCAGTGCAAGGCTGGCTTTCCTTCCGGCATTGTCGTTGTCGAAGTGCAGGAAGATTTTTTGAATCTGCGGCTTCTCATCAAGGAATTTCACAAGAGCCGCAGGCGTGGTACTGTCCTCGATTTTCTCCTTGGGCAGATACACCCCTGCGAGGGAAACAAGGTTGTCTGTACGCCAATCCCTGCCTGCCATCCTTTCAAGTGTCGCAAAGGAAAGCAGGTCAATGGCACACTCAAAAAGATGCACCGTGCTGCTGTCGCTGTCTGCGACCCGAAAAGAATAGTGCTTATCGCTGCCGGAGCAGTCGCCCAAAATACGGCGGTCATTAGTCTTTGCAAAAGGTTCTTGTAATAGTGACTTTCATCGATAAAGAGTCTGTCTACACCCAACTCCTCAAAGGTCACGGTATCATCCTTTTTGGATTGGTCGTTGAGCTTATCGAGCTTCTGCTTGACAGATTTCTTTGTGCGCTCCAGTTGTTTTACGGAGAAGTTATCTCCACGGTTCTTTTTCAGTTCCGCAATGCCCTCCGTTACCTCATCAAGCTGCTGTTCGAGGATCGCCCGCTGCCGTTCAATGGACATTGGTATTTTCTCGAACTGCGAATGCCCGATAATGATGGCATCGTAATCGCCGGTGG
>ERZ827186.1053-NODE-1053-length-24930-cov-4.831678_pt1 | contig 24930 bp, 25 predicted proteins | sample MGYA00519918_ERZ827186 | MGnify/ENA primary metagenome ERZ827186 (study PRJEB31778, sample SAMEA3449275) | human gut metagenome | biome: human gut; feature: human-associated habitat; material: faeces | place: United Kingdom | collected 2010/2012 ...
CTTTTTTCTCCACCGTAACGCCCGGCCAGTTTCCTACGAACTGATTCGAGCCGGTGAGAGCGTTGAACAGTGTGGTTTTACCGCTGTTGGGGTTACCCGCAAGAGCAATACGCAAATCCATTTTGACAGCCTCTCTTTCTTTAAAGTAATCTGAGCTCAGGTCTTATTCGACCTCGATCATGTCGGCATCGGCCTTTCGCAGCGAGAGCTCATAGCCGCGCACCGTAATCTCCACGGGATCGCCGAGAGGTGCGACCTTTCGGATATAGACCTCCACGCCCCTGGTAAGTCCCATGTCCATGATTCGGCGCTTGGTTGCGCCCTCTCCGTGGAGCTTTACGACCTTGACGGTCTCGCCTATTTTAGCTTGCCTCAGTGTTTTCATTACCCGTATCCTCCTTTTTCAATTTAGTCTCGGAGGTGCCGCAGCCGACGGGCGCAGCACCGTATGAACCGCGCAAAAACGCCGTCATATCATGATTTTTTTCGCCATCTCTTCGCTTATCGCGACGCGCGACTCCTTGACGTTGACTATGACATTTCCGCCCAGAGCGTTGACCACCGTGACCGTGCCGCCGACAACGAAGCCGAGATTTTCGAGATGCTGTTTTATCTCGGGGCTTCCGCCTATCTTTCTGATAATGTTTTCTTCGCCTATCTGTGCGAGCATCAAAGGCATCATGCCGAGAACCTCTTTTCACTTTGTTTTCTTAATTAGCTAAGGCTAATCGAACAGCCTTAAAAATAGTTAGCGCTTGCTAACCGTGATATATGTTACGCCCGCGCAACGCGTCTGTCAAGGGATTTTTTCGTTTTTTTTGCCGCAAAACGCAATTTCGGCGACATACACAAACAATTAGCCTTTGCTAACTGATTGCTTTGGATATTTCACACATATAGCGAGACCTTGATTTTTTTGGGGGTAAGTGATATCATAAAATTACTATACACTGCACGGGAGGAAAAAATATGCACCTTCAGGAATCGGGCGAAATGTATCTCGAAACTATATATGTGCTTTCAAAAAACGGCGTTGTGCGCTCGCTCGACGTCGCGGAATATATGGGCTTTTCAAAGCCGAGCGTCAGCCGCGCCGTGGGGCTTTTGAAGCAGGGCGGCTATCTTATCATGGACAGGGACGGCTCTCTGACCCTCACCGAGGATGGGCTCGACGTGGCGAAGAAAATATACGAGCGCCACACCCTGCTCTCTGATTTTCTCGTCCGCCTCGGCGTTGACGAAAAGACGGCGGCGGAGGATGCGTGCAAGATAGAGCACGACATCAGCGACGAGTCGTTCGCCGCGATAAAGAGGCACGTGAAAACCGGCACAGGGCTGAAATAACCGAAAAAGATACGGGGTTTTTCGAAAGGAGAATCGCCGTGGCTGTACAGGTATATAGCTTCCGAGTAACATATGAGGAATGCGGCAACCGCATATAGCGGGACATCGCGGCGTCGTCGAATTACACGCTTGCCGACTTGGGCTGCGCCATCCTCGCAACCTTCGGCACTCTCGCGTATCATCTTTTTGAAATGAGCTTTAAGGGCGTGACGTATTTTCTCTCAGAGGAGGAAATTCCCGACACATATGCCGACGGCAACGAAACGTTCGCCCTGCTATTTGACTGCAAGCTAAGCACTTTGGGACTGGAAATCGGCGAGAGCATAAAGATGATATACGACTTCGGCTGTGAGCAGCGTTTTGACATAAAGCTCACGGGAATCGAGCCGATGCCGAAGGGACACGGCAGAGCATATCCGAAAATTCTTGCGGGAGAGGGTAGGAGTATAGTTGACGATATGCCCGCCTATGAGCTGCTCGAAATAATAAAGAAAATCGACGCGGGAGAGAGCTCCGGAATTTATTATTCAAGACACGGCATCTCATCGCAGTACAAAGTCCCCGAATGGGATTACAGAGGCTACGATCTCGAGCTTGACAATCTTCTTTTCAAGGGCGAGACAAACCTCATCCGCGAGGGATACGAGAAGTGCCGAGACGGATATTAACGGATTTTGCCGGAGGTGCAATTTGGAGTTGTCAATGCCTTTGTGCCAATAATAACATCCCCCGCTCCCGATTTGCAAAGCACCTGCATCTCCGCGCCGCTCATTCGGCTTGCGTATCCGCCCGTGCGCCTGCACGGGAAACTTAATTATTGTTGTCCTCAGCACCAAACATAGCAAAAATCCGCCGTATCGATTGATACGGCGGATAATTTTATTATATGAGTTTAGCTTATACTCCGAACTGGCTGGCGTAAAGCTCTCGGTAGAAGCCGTTTGCCGCAAGGAGCTGTTCGTGCGTGCCCTGCTCGACTATAGTGCCGTCGTTCATCACGAGGATAACGTCGGCGTCGCGTATGGTCGAGAGTCTGTGGGCTATGACGAAGCTCGTTCGGCCGTTCATCAGCGCGTTCATCGCCTTTTGGATGTGCACCTCCGTGCGCGTGTCAACGGAGCTCGTCGCCTCGTCGAGTATGAGCACGGACGGATTTGCGAGAATCGCGCGGGCTATAGTCAGAAGCTGACGCTGACCCTGCGAGATATTTTCGCCGTTCTCCTCGAGCATGGTCTCATACCCGTCGGGCAGAGTGCTTATGAAGTGGTGAACCCTTGCGGCCTTCGCCGCGCCGATGACCTCCTCGCGCGAGCAGCCCTTACGCCCGTAGGCGATATTCTCCATTATCGTGCCCTCAAACAGCCATGTGTCCTGGAGCACCATGCCGAATACGCTGCGCAGATTTTCGCGCGGGATAGAGCGGATATCGTGCCCGTCGAGAAGAATTTCGCCTCGGTTTACGTCATAGAAGCGCATGAGCAGGTTGACAAATGTGGTCTTGCCCGCTCCCGTCGGCCCCACTATCGCAACGAGCTGACCCGGCTCGACTTTAAGATTCATATTTTCGATAAGCGGCGCGTCGGGGGAATAGCTGAAGCAGACATCCCTGAACTCGACCTCGCCGCGTGGCTCTTCAATGCGCGTATCGTAGCAGTCCGCGCACTCGTCGGGCTCGTCTAGCAGCTTGAATACGCGCTCCGCACTCGCGAGGGAGGACTGGAGGTTGTTGGCAATATTGCCTATGCTGACAAGCGGCTGCATGAAGAGCTTCGAATAGGTGAAGAAGGTCGTTATGTCGCCGAGCGTGAACGTGCCCTTCAGGACATAGACGCTGCCTATGACGCAGATGAGCACATAGGCTATGTTGCTGACAAAGTTCATTATCGGACCGATTATACCGGAGATGAACTGCGCCTTGTAGCCGGCCTTTGCGAGGCTGACGTTGATATCGTCGAACTCGTCTATCGCCTGCTTCTCGTGGTCAAAGACCTTTATGAGCGTATGGCCGGTGTACATCTCCTCGATGTGTCCGTTTATGTTGCCCGTCTCGTCCCACTGGCGGCGGAAATAGCGCTTTGAGCGCTTCGAGATGAGCGAAATCACAAGCAGGCTCGGCGGTAAAACGGAGAGCGTGATGAGGGTCAGCTGCCAGCTGACATAGAACATCAGCGCGAGCATTCCGAGAAAGCTTACCGCGGAGGTTATTATCTGAATGAGGTTGTTTTGCAGGGTGTTGCTGATATTGTCGATATCGTTCATCATCTTGCTGAGGATATCGCCTTTTGAGTGCGAGTCGATATAGCTCAGCGGCAGATGGGTGAGCTTATCGTTGACCCTGTCGCGCAAATCGCGCACGACGGACTGAGTTATGCCCGCCATGACATAGTGCTGAATATAGCTCAGCAGCGCGCTCAGGCCGTAGATACCGAGAATGGTCAGCAGGATTTTCTGTATCTTCGAAAAATCGAGGCTGCCGCCCGAAAGCTTGATATCCGCCTGCTCCTTTATCGCGTCGACTATGTCGCCGAGGAACAGCGGCCCCGTGACGGTCAGCACCGTGCCGATAACGCCCGCTATGAGCACGACTGTCAGGCCGGGGACAAAGGGCTTGAGTAGCGGCGTAAAGCGCGAGACAGCCCCCTTGAAATTCTTCGGCTTCTCGCCGGGACGGCGGTTTTCGCCGGAATATTCTTTATATTTTCTTCTCGCCGATGACGTGCGCTTTCTTTTCAGAGGTGATTTTCTGCTCATGCGAGTTCCTCCTTTGAAAGCTGAGATTGTGCTATTTCGCGGTAGACCGTGCAGGTTTCGAGCAGCTCGCGGTGAGTGCCTATGCCCGCAACCTTGCCCTCATCGAGCACGATTATGCGGCTCGCGTCGATTATCGTTCCGACTCTCTGGGCTACGATTATCTTCGTTATATCCGGCATCCGCTCGCGCAGAGCCCTGCGGAGCTTCGCGTCGGTAGAGAAATCGAGAGCCGAAAAGCTGTCGTCGAAAACATATATTTCGGCCTTTCTTATCAGCACTCGCGCTATCGCAAGCCGCTGGCGCTGACCGCCTGAGAGGTTCTTTCCGTTTTGCGAAAGCTCACTGTCGAGTCCGTCCGGCATGGCTCTGACGAAGTCGGCGGCCTGTGCGGTCTCGAGCGCCTCCCACATCTCCTCCTCCGTGGCGTCGGGCTTGCCCATGCGCAGATTGTCGGCAATGGTGCCGCTGAACAAAAACGCGCTCTGCGGGATGAAGCCTATCTTTTCGTGGAGCGTGTGCATGGACATATTCTTTATCTCCACGCCGTCAATCAAGATTCTACCGCCCGAGACATCGTAGAATCGGGGTATCAGGTTGACGAGCGTCGATTTTCCCGAGCCCGTCGAGCCGATAACGGCAGTAGTCTCGCCCGGCATGGTCTTAAACGAGATGCGCGAGAGTATCGGCGAATCCGCGCCCGGATAGCTGAAGCTCACGCAGTCAAATTCAAGCTCGCTGCGGCGCTCGGGGTCGGGGGTTATCGGGTGCTCCGTCTCCTTTATCATCGGAACCAAGTCGAGCACCTCGTTGATTCTCTTTGCCGATATCTCGGCCTTCGGGAGCATGACAAACAGCGACGCCGCCATGGAGACCGCGTAGATTATCATTATCATATAGACCATGAACGCCTGGAGATCGCCGACGGTGTTGGATATCTGCGCACTGTCCGCAACGGCGTCGAGCGCGTCTATCTGGTCGGCGGCCATCTTCAGCAGAATCGCAACCAAGACGTAGCAGAGAAGCGTTGCGAGCGGGATAAGAAACGCGAAGATGCGGTTTATCTTGAGCATGAGCCCTGTCAAATCGTAGTTCGCCTTGCGGAATCGCCCGTCCTCATACTCGGAGCGGTTGAAGGCGCGGATGACACGGATACCGCTGAGCTTTTCGCGCAGGATGAGGTTCAGGCGGTCGGTCTTTTTCTGCGCCTTGTCGAACATGGGCATGACCTGCTTTGCGACAAAGAGCGCTATGACAAGAATTATCGGAATGGCTATGAACATGACTGTCGAGAGGCGCTTGTTCAGCGTGAACGCCATAACAGCGCCGCCGACCATGACTATAGGCGCGCTGATAATAATGCGTATCATCATCAGCACCATATCCTGTATCTGGCGGATATCGTTCGTCGTTCGGGTTATCAGCGAGGGCGTTCCTATCTTGTCGATATCGCACTGGCTCAGTGACTCGACCTTGACGAATATCGCGCGGCGAAGCGAGAGCCCGAAGCAGGCGGAGACCTTCGACGAATAGTAGCTGCCCGCAACAGCCGCTCCTATCGCTATGGCGGAGAGCGCGGCCATGGCGCCGCCCAAAAGCCGAACGAGGCCTATGCGCCCGTCATCGATGCCGGTGTTTATCATCATAGCCATCATCGCGGGCAAAATGAGCTGCATGAGGTTATTAAACAGCGAGAAAAACAGCGCCGCCACAGTAGCTCCCATATACGGTTTTAAGAATTTAACTATCTTAGTCACTGGCAGGGATACCTCCGTCCGTCACAAAAAAGGGACATACTTATAGCTTATTTTATCATTTAAATATGAACGGTTCAATAACTTTGGTAAACTTTAGGCGACAAATTGAATATATATTGCACGGACTCAATAAAAAGGGGCGAAAATATGGACTTGTATTCTATGAGCGCCGCAGAAGCGGTTGAAAAGCTCGGCAGCGAGACGGACAGGGGCTTGAGCTCCCGCGAGGCGGAGAAGAGGCTCGGCAGGGACGGCGAAAACCTGCTGCGCGGCAAAAAGAAGAAGAGCCTTGCGGCGGAGTTTTTCGAGCAGTTCAAGGACTTCACGGTAATAGTGCTGCTGATAGCGAGCGGCGTGTCGTTTGCAACCTCCTTTCTGGAGGAACGCGGCGACTTCGCCGACCCGATAATGATACTGATAATAGTTATATTGAACGCCGCCGTCGGAGTTATCCAGCAGAGGCGTGCGGAGCATTCGCTCGAGGCGCTCAAAAATATGTCCGCGCCGACCGCCGCGGTCATAAGAGACGGCAAGGAGACAATAATTCCCGCGTCGAAGCTCGTTCGGGGGGACATTATAGAAGTGCGGGCGGGTGATTTAGTCCCCGCGGACGCGCGGCTGATAACCTCACACTCCCTCTTTGCGCAGGAGAGCTCACTGACGGGAGAGTCCGTGCCGTGCGAAAAGGACGCGAGGGCAGCAGTCAAAAAGGGCAGCGAGCAGGCGGAAATAAAAAATATGATATTCTCGTCTACCGTCATAACCGCGGGTCACGCCCGAGCCGTAGTGACCGAGACGGGCATGGACACGGCGGTCGGAAAAATAGCGCATCTTCTCAACACCGAGGATGAACCGACAACGCCGCTTCAAATAAAGCTCGCAAAGATAGGCAAGGCGCTCGGCATAGGCGCGCTCTCGGTCTGTGCGCTGATATTCATGCTGAGCATACTGCGCGGCATGGGCGTGCTCAGCGCGTTCATGCTCTCCGTAAGTCTCGCCGTCGCGGCGATACCGGAGGGGCTTCCGGCGGTGGTGACGGTAGTTCTCTCGCTCGGCGTGCAGAGGATGGCGAAGAGCAACGCCGTCATACGCCGCCTGCCCGCGGTCGAGACGCTCGGCGCGGCTACATATATCTGCTCAGACAAGACGGGGACGCTGACGCAGAATAAGATGACCGTCACCGCCGCCTGCTCTGCGTCGGATGAAATCCCGCTGACGGGAGACGCGGCGAAAAAGCTTTTTGCTCTCGCCGCGCTCTGCTGCGACGCAAAGCATACGGGCAAGGGCGAGGTCTCCGGCGAGCCGACGGAGGCGGCGATAGTCGCGGCCGCAGAGAGGTCGGGCACGGACACCGAAAAGCTCCGCCGAAAAATGCCGCGAACAGACGAAGTCCCGTTCTCGTCCGAGCGAAAAATGATGTCTGTCGCAATAAAAGACGGGGATAAAGCAATAACGGTCGCAAAGGGTGCGCCCGACGTGCTGATAAAGCACTGCACCGACATAATATTAAACGGCAGGAAAATCCCCATGACTTCGGCTCTGCGCGAAAAAATACTGCGCCTTAATTCCTCGCTCGCCGACCGCGCGCTCAGAGTGATAGCGGTTGCGGCGGGCGATACGAAAAACGGAAAACCCGACGAGACAGGTCTTGCCTTCTGCGGGCTCATAGGCATGGAGGATCCGCCGCGCAAGGAGGCATATGAGGCGGTAAAAACCTGCCGCCGCGCGGGTATAACTCCGGTCATGATAACCGGGGATCACGCGGGGACGGCCTGCGCCACGGCAAAAAAGCTCGGCATACTCTCGCGCTCCGGCGAATGCCTCACGGGGGCGCAGATAGACAAAATGGGCGAAAACGAGTTCGCTCAAGCCGTGCGCACCTGCCGCGTATATGCGCGGGTAACGCCCGAGCACAAGGTGCGGATAGTCAAGGCTCTGCACGCCCACGGCGAGATAGTCGCCATGACAGGCGACGGGGTAAACGACGCGCCCGCCCTCAAGGCCGCCGACATCGGCTGCGCCATGGGCAAGGGCGGCACGCAGGTGGCGCAGAACGCCGCCGACATGATTCTGACCGACGACAATTTCGCAACTATAGTCAAGGCAGTCGCCGGGGGGCGCGGGATATACGACAACATCCGCCGCGCGATACACTATCTGCTCGGCTGCAATATCGGCGAGATACTCTGCGTCTTTGCGGCGACGCTCTTCGGAATGCCCGCGCCGCTTCTGCCGATACAGCTCCTCTTTATAAATCTCGTCACCGACTCGCTCCCCGCCCTCGCGCTCGGCGCGGAGATGCCCGACAGCCGCGTTATGCAGCGTCCCCCGCGCGACAGCGCCAAGAGCTTTTTCGCCGACCGCACGGGACTCGACATAGCCCTCGAGGGAATGCTGATAGGCGCGCTGAGCCTGTTTGCGTTCGTCGCGGGCAACTCGCTGTTCAAAAACTCCTGCGTCGAGCTCGGGCGCACCATGGCTTTCGCCGCGCAGAGTCTCTGCGAGATAGCTCACTCGTTCAATATGCGCTCGCGCCGCTCGGTTTTCAGCATCGGCATCTTCTCGAACCGAAAGCTCACCGTCTGCGCGGCTCTGTGCGCCGCACTCCAGCTGACAGTCATGACCGTCCCGCCGCTCGCGGCGCTGTTTAACGTGTCCGCTCTCACCCCCGCCGAATGGCTGACGGTAGCCGCCCTCGCCATTTCCCCCATAGCGTTCTCTGAGCTCGGAAAGGCAGTCGGAGGGAAACGGGAAACGGAGTAAGTAAAAAAATAGGCTGCGCGGCAATTTCTTCAAGCGGGGAAACTGTTGCGAAATCACAAAGCTCATATACATCAATCAGCAGCATATCCCCGCAAAGCCCGATTTTTCTTGTCCGCAGCTTTAAACAAGCTGCAAAAAATCCTACCCAACAAAAAACATGGGTAGGATTAATGCTTTATAATAACTTTTATCGGCTTATGCTTTTATTTTTCGAAGAAAAACTTTTTTGCCGCCAGGGCGGCGGGGCCGATAAAGCTGTGCTTGCCGTCGAGAGGCGAGAGCCTGATATAGCCCTTTCCGAAGCCGGGATAATACTTTGCGCACCGCTTAGCGAAGAGCTCGAATATATCGCTTTCGAACATATAGCCGAACGCCACAACGCTGTCCGGTGCAATGACCGTCGCCGCATTCGTGACCGCCTTTGCAAGGCTGTCCGCGCACCGCTCAAGCTCCGACTTTACAGCGCCGTCGCTCTTTGCCGCCGAGAGTATCAGCCTTATATCTATCCTGTCCGCATCGCCGTCGGTCATCTTGAACAGCGTCGGAGTCGCTTTCTCGGAGTACACCGCCCTTATGCGGTTTATAACCGCAGGCGCCGAGACCTCCGTTTCGAGACAGCCCCTGCGCCCGCAGCGGCATTTTTCGCCGTTCGGGTCGACTATGTAGTGACCTATCTCGGACGAGCCGCTGTCCGTCCCGTTTAAGACCTCGCCGTTTATGACTATCGCCGAGCCGACGCCCGGCCCCCATTTCACGAACAGTATGTTATCCGCGCTGTGCTCCCTGTCAAATATCAGCGAGGCGAGCGCAAACGCCTTGACATTGTTATCGACGCAGACGGGAAGCCCCGTCTCGTCCTCCAATATTTTCTTTATATTTATCCCCGGACGCCATACGCCGTAGCTGCCGGTCGTCTTTCCGCTCAAGCTGTCCGCGCCGCCGACTATTCCGACTCCCGCGCCGATAAGCTCCGCGCCGCCGGTCGGGTTGTTTTTTATAAGCCTGCGGCAGCTCTCTCCGACTGCGCGCAGAAAGTCCTCGGGCTTTGTGTCTCTCGGAAGCGTCGTGTATTCGCCGACTGTCTCCTCTCCGCCGAGGGTGCATATTCCGCAGTAATAGCCGCCTGCGTCTATGCTCACGGCGAGGACGGCAAATCGAGAGGAGTTTAGGGACAGGATTATCTTTCTCCTGCCCGCTCCCGCGCCGTCCGAGAAGCCGCATTCGCTGACCGCGCCCTCCGCTATAAGCTCGGCGCAAATCTTGCTGACCGCAGCGGGGGTAAGCCCGAGCGAATCTGCAATATCCTTGCGGCTCATGCTCTTTCTGCCGTTGAGCAGATAGAGCACAGACGCTCTGTTTGCATTTTTTATACGGCTCATGTTAAATCCCGTGTAGTCCATAGCGCCGCCTCCTCCATGTATTATTATACTACATTTCGCGCACCTATCAAATTATTTTATAAACAAGAGCGCTCCCGATACTATCAGCAGGATATATGTTATCTTCATAAACAGCCCGCGGCTCATCTTTTTGCACAGCAGGCTGCCGATGAACATCGCCGCAAAAAGTATGACGGCGGATATGCAAAGCAGTAAAAGCATATTCTTGTTCCACAGTCCGGTTCTTATGTCGTCTGTTAAAATTATTCCGTTGAGGACTATCCAGCACGCGGAGAGCGTGGTGCGAAACTCCTGCTTGTCGCCGACCTTGCCCGTCATATACGAGACGAGCAGCGGACCGCCGCAGACGAACAGGCCGTGCATCACTCCCGCCGCAATAAGCAGAACGGCGGACACGGCTTTTCCGTGGCTGTGCCCGCCGCTTTTTTTCAGAAATGTTTTGTATATGCCGGATACCGCGGTCAGAATAACCACCGCTCCGAGCATGATATACATCACCCGCTCTCTGCCCGCCAAGACACTGCGCAAGGCAAAACCCGCGAGCATACCGAGGGACATCACGGCGACAATTTTTAAAAATTCTTTTTTGTTGACGCTCTTTCTGTTCGCGGCGACTATATATATGCCCGAGAGCAAACCGAGGGCGTTTAGTATCGGCTTTGCGGTGTCGAACCCGACGAGCATAACACTCGGCGGCATAGCGAGCATGGTCCCCGCAAAGCCGGTTATCCCCTGGATGATGTTAGTCAAAAACACCACCAAGAGAAAAAGTATCTTCTTTGCCATATCAGTATTCGTTTATCTCCATGCCGAGCATCTCGGCGAGAGCGCACAGTTCACGCTTCACATCGCCGTATATAACAACGAAATGCGGCTCCCAGCCGTCTCTGACGCTGTTCATTATAAGCTCGCGAGCGTCCGAATCCGTTTTCACCACAGCGCTCGTGCCGTAAAACTGCTTGGGTTTATCGAGCGCACTGCCCGAGGCGACAAAAAATCTGAAGCTCCCGTCCGGCTTTTTGCCGACTCTGAACACCGTGACTCTGTCGCAGGGCATACAGCCGAACTCCATTGTAGGGCCTATTTTTCTGTTGCAGTGGACTCCGACGCAAGCGCCCGTATCCCTGCGGGCAAGCGAGCACGCCGCCGTTCCGCAGTGCCAGAATGTGACCGTGTTCTCGTTTTCGTCGAGCGATACGGGGTCGCCGAAGAACACGCTCTTTTTGCTAAGGCGCATACCGATAAGCATCGACAGCGCACCGTATGTGTCGGCCTCGCACGCGGCGGCGACGCCCATGTCGTTGAGCATGGCGAACACCGCGCAGACGGGCGTGCCGAACGAGGTAAAGAAATCCGGCCAGCATCTCGAGGAGAGAGCGCCTATCCCGTTTGTCTTTACATATTCGTCATAGGCTCTGTAAAGCCGCGCAAAATCGAGTGCGTTCTTCTCCGGGGTGTTTTCAAGCCCGTTCATGCACCCTGCGGCTCTGTCGAGATACTCGCGCGCCTCGTCGTCCGAATATGCAAGTGCCTTTTCTATAAGCTCGCGCGCCTCAATCGATTCGAGCGTCACGCCGAAATTTTTCAATATCTCAGCATCGAGCGCCCTGCCGAAGCCGAAGCCCTGCGGGGTATGTCCGACGCTCGCCATTTTAAGGCTCTTCAGCTCTTTCCGGACCTGCGCCGCGCGGATATATGCGCCTATTTCGGCTATCACGCTCTCCTCCTCGGGCGAGCCGAACACATAGCCGAACTGCTCTTTGCGGAAATATTTTATCGTGTTCGCAGCAGAAAAAGCGCCGGTCAGGGAATTCAGTCTCAAGCGTCCGCCGTCTATGACCGGCTCTCTGAGCGTCCAGAGCAATATGGGGCAGTCAAATCTTTTGAGCACCTCGCAAGCATACGCCGAGTTTGCAAAGGTTATGTTTTGGAGCACAATAAGGTCGGGCGAAAGCCCGTCGAGAAACGCCGTCAGCTTGTCAACGGACAAGAGCATCTCCTCGGGGCATACCGCGTCCGCGCAGAGCGAGCGCAGCATCTTTTTAGATTTTTCAAACTGTTCCCCCGCGCTGACCAGCGCGAAGGTCGGCACGCCTATGGGGACATACGCAAGCTTGAAATCGCTCATTTCATCAGTTCCTTTTATTTATAGAATAGTTCTTTGTTTTCGCCGATAACTCCCGGGTGCGCCCCCTGCTTTATCAGCGGCTCGCGCTCCGGATGGGCTATGACCCACTTGTTTCTTTGGAGCAGCAGCACGGACTCCGGGTCGGCGTTCGTTTTTTTATATTCGAGCGGCGTGTTTGTGCCTCGGGAGAGGATGACTATATCCTTAAAGCCCTCGTCACACACGCGGCAGGGCGAGAGGTGCAGAGTAGTCTGATACATCTCTATCGCTGTGCCCGCAGGCACGAAAAACACCTGAGCGCTGCGGATATCGTAGGTGTTGTCCCTGATATCCCAGACGTGACCGAGCACGAGCATAAACGGCGTCACGGCGTAGTTTATCTCCGAGCATTTGTGATACTCGAAGCCGTTATAGGTCGTGTTCCTGCCGTTGCAAAAGCCTATCTGCACGGGCATCGAGCCGTAGAGCGTGTTTTCGATATCGGACTTAAGCTCCGATTCCTCAAGCTCCGGCACGCTCGGGACATAAATATTCCCGCTCTCGGGGATATCGGTTTTCTTGAGCATATATTCGTCCGCCCGCGAAAAGTCGCAGCCCTCGATCACCCTGCCGTAGGGCGCAAAGGCGGGGTCAAAGACCGAGAGCACCGGCACATCGTTGACGGCGTTTAAAATTTCAAGCATATTATTCACCGCTGACCACCTTGTAAGTAGCGCGGAAATCCTCCTTGCCGAGTCCCGCCGCCATGCCTTTGTCGTAGACTGCCTTGGCGTTTTCCATGCCCGGCATGGGGAAATTCGCCTCGGCGCTCAGCCGCTCGCAGATACCGAGATCCTTGTGCATATTTTCGAGCGAGAATGCGGTAGTCCAGTTCTCGTTTTTTATGTTCTGCGCCTGACCGTCGAGATAGAAATTCTGTCCGCCGCCGTAGGAAATCGCAAGGGCGAAATCATCTACCGATATGCCCTCTCTCCTTGCGAGCGCGAGAGTTTCGTTGACTCCGTTTTGAATCTGCGCTACGAGCGTATTGTGGCAGATTTTCATCACGAGCCCCATACCGTTTTTGCCCATGCGGATAATATTGCTGCCCATATAGGCTAAAATCGGGCGGATCTTTTCAAACGTCTCCTCATCCGAGCCGACGTAAATTCCGAGCGTGCCGCTTTCGGCGGCGGGTCTCGACTTGACTACCGGTGCATCCGCGAAGCGAGCACCGGCCGCCTTTACCTTCTCCGATATTTCAACGGACACGGCGGGGTCTATGGTGCTCATATCAATGCAGGTTTTTGTACAGTCCAAGGCGGGCAGAACAGCCTCGTAGACCGAGCGCGAATGCTCGGATTTCGGAACCATGGTTATTATGACGTCGCTCTTTTCGGCGAGCTCCGCGCTGTCGGCGCAGGCGAAGCCTCCGAGGGCGGCGAGCTTTTCGACCTTTTCGCCGTCGAGGTCATACAGAAAAACCTTGCCGTCATGCTTTTTTACTATGTTGGCGCACATGGCCTCGCCCATTATGCCGAGGCCTATGAATCCTATGTTCATTTTTGCCACCTCACTCCGTCACCGTGTTGTCCCATGCGTCTGTGAAAATTCCGAGACCCTGTACGGTGTAGGCGTGCTTTATGCTCTCGAGATACACATCGAGTCCGCAGGTCACTATATCGGCGCCCGCCGTTGCACAGTCGACAAACTGCTTGGGCGTTCTTATCGCGGCGCAGATTATCTGCGTCTTGCCGTAGAAACCGTAATTCTTATATATCTTCACTATGTCGGCGATATACTGCCTGCAATCCTCGCCGTTCGCCTCTTTCCAGCCGATGAACGGCGAAACAAACAGAGAGCCGTTTTTCGCCGCCCATATGGACTGCGCGGCAGAGAAAACGAGGGTGAGATTAGTTCTGATACCCTTCTTTTCGAGCCTGCGCGCGGCGGTCACGCCCGCCTCGGTGCAGGGTATCTTTATGACGAAGTTCGGCGACATTGCGGCTATTTTTTCAGCCTCTTTTATCATTTCCTCGGCGTCGTCGAGATGGGGATTTATTTCAACCGAAACGGGGAAATTTTCATAGCCCTCTATCCCCTCGTCCCTGACCCACTGCGCGAGCTCGGCTATGACGGTCAAAAACGGCTTGCCGCTGTTCATGATATGCTTCGGATTGGTTGTCACGCCGTCTATGCCGAAGGTGTTGTATGCAAATTTTATCTCGTCTATCTTTGCGCTGTCGAGAAAATATTTCATGATATATCGCTCCTTTTATTCTTCTGTTTTTTCCTGATGTTTATTTTCATTCAACTGCTGAAGCCTTTTCTTCGTCAGTGGGTAGAACACTCCGAGAGAAAGAGCCATGAGCAGGCACATGAGCGCGGGCAGCGCCGTTGAAACGCTGTAAAGCTTGTCAACGGCTTGGGAGGTAAGGTTCTTCGCGTCATAGCCTATGAGGGTCAGAACTCCCGTGCCGAGAACGCCGGCTATGGTCTGGCCGAGCTTTCTCGTAAACGAGAAGAAAGCGTAAGACGTACCCTCGTCGCGCTGACCGGAGAGCGTCTCCTGATAGTCTATAACATCCGTCACAAGCGCCCAGACCTCAAGCACGAAGAAGGTCATGCCGAGCCCCGAGAGGAAGCAGAATATGAAGAACACAACGACGCTCTTTGTGCCTATGAGCCACAGAACGAGGTTTGCTATAAACGCCCCCGCCATGCCGACGGCGCACGCCTCTTTTTTGCCGAAACGGCGGACTATCTTTTGAAGCACGGGCAGCAGCAACGCCATGGGCAGATAGGTAAAAACCGTGACGAGCGAATAGAGCTCGGGCTTCTTGAAATAGTTGAGGAACAGGTAGTGATAGGTCGTCTGAGTATACTGCTGAACGGCTATCAAAAGCATTGACGCTATGCACAGAGCGATGAACGGTCTGTTCTTGAAAAGCGACCTGACTGTTTTGCTGACCCTGACTTTTTTCTCGGTCGGTTTTGCCACAACGCGCTCGGTGGTCATCTTGTAGCAAAGCTGATAGACGAGTATGCTCAACGCCGCCAATACGGCAACGCCTATGAGCAGCTTGCTGCCGTCGAGGACTCTCTCGCCCGTTGCGGCAACCGTCGAATATACAAACAGGGGCAGAAGTATCTGTCCCGGCAGACCGCCGAAGCCCGCGCCTATCGAGCGGAACATCGACAGAGACGAGCGCTCGAGCTCATCGGTAGTTATGACGGATGCCATGGAGCCGTAGGGTATATTTACTATAGTATAGAGCATTCCGTAACCGATATAGGTTATGTAGGCAAAGGCGAGATACTGTCCCTCGCTGAGCCCCGGTATTTTGACGAACATCAGCACGCCGAAAATAGCGAGCGGGGTCGAGAACCAGCGCAGATACGGGCGGAACTTGCCGTTCTTGCCGGGTCTGCGGGAATCGACAACCGCGCCCCACATCGGATCGTTTATCGCGTCCCATATCCTCGCTATCAGAAAGAGCATGGTTATCTTCTTCGGGTCGATATACAGTACGTTCGTATAGAACACCTGCAGGAACGAGCCGACGAGCGCGAAGGTCATAAGACCCGCCGCGTCGCCGAGAGCATAGCCTATTTTGTCTCTGATTCCTATGCCGTAGGTTTTGTTTTGCAGTGTTGCGGGCGTCGCTGCCATTGTTAAGCCTCCTTGAGTTTTTCAAATATTTCGGAGTATTCGCTGTTTTTTCTGTAAAATACGGGCACGGTGCCTATCGGCGCGTCTATTTCAGCGCAGCCCCTGCCGTATTCTTTGCCGTTCCAAATGCTTATCCACCTGTCGTCGGGGAAGTAAACCTCCCTGCTCTTTGCGCCCTCCCTTATTATCGGAGCAACGAGCAAATCGCGCCCGAGCAGATATTCCGTGCTCTCCTTTCGCTCGCGCTCGCCGTCGTAGTGATAGAACAGCGGGCGCGTCACGGGTATGCCCCGCTCGGCGTTGAGCGCCGCCATATCAATGAGATAGGGCTTGAGCGCGCGGTGGATGCGCGAAAACTTAGCGTGGTGGGCGAGCACCTGCTCATTTGCGTCGAACTGCGCGTTGAGATCCGGGTTCGAGCCCTCGTGCGAACGCATGAGCGGGCTGAAGGCGTTCATCTCCGCCCAGCGCATGAAAAGCTCCGGGTTTCTGCGCATCTTTGCAAAGGTGGTGTATCCGCCGATGTCGCTGTGGGTCAGTCCGAAGCCGCACATCGAAAGCGAGAGCGATGCGGGAATGACCGACGGCAGACCGAAATCGACCGTCCAGTCCGTATGCTGATCCCCCGCCCACATGAGGGTGGAGTATTTAACGGTATCCGTATATCCGGCGCGTGTAAAGAAGAAAATCTCGCCCAGCTTTCCCGTCTCCTCGAGAGCCTCGCGGTTGACCTTAGCCCAGCGCGCAGGCCATGAGTTATGCACCTTTTCGGCATTTTCGCCGCTGAAAAGCACGCAGTCGGTCGGCAGATATTCGCCGAAGTCCGCCATCCAGCCGTCGAGCCCGAAGTCTATCATATTCTTCTTTATCACGCTCTTTATCCACTCATACGCCTCGGGATTGGTCAGATCCACCATAGCGGCGGGGAAGGTCGTTATCTTTACGAGATAGTCGTTCCCCTGCGCGTCCTTGACGCAGTAGCCCTGCTTCGCGGCATAGGCGTAGAGCGGTTTCTCTATAGCTAAAAACGGATTTATGTAGCCCAAAAAGCGTACTCCGCGCGCCTTTAGCTCCCAGATTTTCTTGTCAAGCTCGGGATAGCGTTCGCTGTCCCACTCCCAGTTCCACTGGAGCTGCTTGCCGAACGCGGTAACGCGCCTGCCCTCCCAGTCCTGGCACCAGACGCCCGCAACCGCAGTGCCGTATTCTGCGGCCTTTTCGAGCTTGTCGTACACCGTCTGCGTGCCGCCCTGAATGCCGAGTATCGCGCCGTCATATGCCCATTCGGGGAGCTCGGGCTGTCTGCCGAGCAGTGTTCCGAGCTTTTCCGACAGCTCCTCAAAGCTCTCGGCAATGCCGATATAAATCGGGCAGACGCTGTTTATTCTTATCTCGTGAAACTGCTTTTTGCGAAAGTCAAACTCGGCATAGTCCGTTGTGTCGCAGTGGACAAAATATTTTTTCGAGGACACAAAGGTCGGCTGCGCGTAATAGGTCTCGTAGTTTGAATAGCGCTGCTTGCGGTCGACTGCCTTTATGTTCAAGGAGGATTTGATTATCTTGCGCGCTATCTGCCCGGCGTTTATGTGCTCGGCGACCCACACCCTCTGCCGCTTGCCGCGCAAGTCAAATTCGGCGAAGGTCTCTCCGCCGCCGTAGACGGACTCGTCAGGAGACGCGGGAAGCCTGAAAGCAAGGCGGTTGTAATTGCCGCCGTCGAGAACGCGCGGAGTGAATTTCAATATGCCGTTATCCTCCGTCAAGGAAACCGCGAGCACCGCGCCGCCGTTTTTGCTCGATAGCTCAAGCTCCGCACCGCCGTCGCCGTTCTTAACGCGCGAGAGAAAGAGCCTTGTTTCACTCAGCTTTTTCTGCCGTATTTTGAAGCTTCCACGGCTCATACGGTAACTCGGCTTCACCTCGCCTACGCTGACAAACAAGGTGTCGGCATTAAGCTCGATTGACCTGCCGCCGGGCATTTCTATGAGCAGAGCGCCGCCCTTTGACCGAAATTTCATTCGCATTCCCCTTTCACCCGCGTGAGCCGCGGACAATTAGTTAATCGTGTTAATTAATTACATATATATTTTACTCCCGATTTGAGGCAATGTCAACAGTTTATATAGACAATCACTATAAAATTTAAATAAAGCGCGGAATAAATTGACGCACAAAAAAACGGCCACACAGCGCTAAAACCGTGTGACCGTATTTTTAAATTGTATCAGTCAAAAACCAAGCTTCGACCTTCAACTTATTTTGCAAGCGGCATGGGAATTCTGGAAATGAACTCCTTGAGGAATCTCGCAACTTTGAGTACAGTCTTGAGAATCTCGGCAACCTTCCCGTCTACGAACGGAGGAAGCGGTAATGCCTTGCTGAGAAGAGTATCAAGAATGGAGCTGAGCGCTGCAACGATTCCGATGATATCGGATGCTTTTATAGCTGCAATGAGATCTCTGTAATCGGTATCGGTGATGCCGAGAACCTTGCTCAGGTAGTTGTAGATGATCATCTGATTGTTATCATCCTCGAGAACTCTCTTGAGATAATCAAGGATAGCGCCGAAAACAACAGCCTTGTCGCCGTTGAGCTCAACATCGTAGCCGCCTTCGGAGCCGCTTTCAACAGCTCTTGCGGTAGCCATGCCCGCGAGCTTATCAAAGTCTATTTCGGGAAGCTTCAGACCGTTAAGGTTAGCCGCAAGGCCCTTAACAAGGGTGTCGAGGCCGGGCATCTTGAGGCCGAATGCGGCTGCCATCGGATTTGCTTCAACAGCCTTTGCGAATACATCATAGCTTGCTGCGAAATCGGGAAGCACGTCTGTGATGTAATAGAGGGGATTCTTTGCGAAAGCCTCAACAGCATCTGCCACATAGCCTGCAAGTATTTCCATGGTCTTGCCGCCGTCAAATCCGGAGGCCGCTGCGTACTCGCCGAAGGAGAGCATCTTGCCGACATGAAGGGACTCGACAAGCGGAATGATAGCGCCGCTGTACAGGTCGGGGGACATTGCACAGGCGAGAGAAATAACTCCGCCGAAGTTAGCCGAGAAAGCACCGAGAGCCTTAACGAAGGAATCTCTGTCTTTTACACCGAAGGGAACGGTGCCGAGAGTCTCCCAAGTCTTCTTTTCTTCCTTAGACTTGGTGATATATTCATATGCCTCCGGGAACTGAGCCTTAACACCGGGGAAGTCAATGGAGTCAAACTTTGTGTTGGTAACGCCCGCAAGCTTTGCGGAAATCACAGTTACGGTCTCGTCGCTGTAAAACGTGCCCTTGAGGTTTTTCTCGGCGACGATCTGAGCCAAAAGGCTGTTTATCTTCTTCATCTGGAAGTTGACGACCGCATCGGGCGTATTTTTCCAATACACGCCGGAATAGTCAACCTTGGCGGCGTTGAATGCCTCGGCGGCTGCCGCTGCATCGTCCTGCGTTGCCGCGGAAGCGACAATAGCCATTGATGAGAAAATAATAAGAACACTCAATAATACTGCTATTATTTTTTTCATAATGTGAGTTCTCCCTCTCTATAGTTGTTTTTGCTAAAAAGTGTTCTGCCGTTCAAAAAAATGCTAATGTACGGTTTCCCTCCTTTCTTTGCTTAAAAATGAAGCATTGACATTTTTCCGGCACAGCAAAACCTTCAATAAACACAACGGTAATCGGCACTTTTGCGCCCGAGTCGTTATGTCTTTCCCCCTTGCGGCAAATCGTTCGGACTTGCCCTTTCTGTCTGCATATTAGCATAAGGCCTTGAGCCTGTCAAGGGATTCCGACGAAATAATAAACCTTTGTTCTTTCTTATTAGGTTTGCTGCCGTACTCGCGTCGCATTACTTGCATATATCGAACAAAATCGCAAAAATCTCCTCGTCTCGGTCTGTTTCCGATTGTTTGTTTTCTAAGCAAATTTGCGCCTGTTATTTGGATATAAGCGAATATTTTTGGTGATATCGGGCTTTATGCGCAAAAACATTCGGCATCTGCGGCCGCTGTTTTCATTGCTCATGAGACGGCTTATGCCTCTTCAAAATGCCCAAAAGGCAAAAGCCGCCGTCTGTTGACAGCGACTTAGCGGTCGTTAAGTTGCATTTTCTCCGAGAAGTTTCGGACAAGTTACGCAGTATTCGGCGTCGGTTCTTGTCGGCACATTGAAGTCTTATTTTACATATATGTTGTAAAGCTTTTCGTATAGGTATTGCAGAGCATTGCTTTCAGAGGGAAAACCGATGCAGCCATATTCTTTTCCCCTTTCCCGGAAAAAAACTTCCCAGCACAGTTGATTTTTTCTAATGTTATAGCCATCGTTCGTACTGCTATCAAAAGAAACGATTTCCGGTGGTATTCCGTTTTCTTTTAGACGTGCAATAAACTCATTTCTGTTCATATCTCACTCTCCAAATATTTCTAATATACCATCAGCAAGCAATTGGTCAAGTGAACTTTGACACGTTGTTGTTACAAGCAACTTGCTATGTACCAGCAAGCATCGCCATTGTGGTACCACGGCCCTTATCAGGAGTATTCCTGAAACCTTTATTCGGTTGGAGTATCCCCACAAACTGTCCTTTTGCCCAAAAAAGCGATGCTTGCTGAGATAATGCACTACATCTTATTTGCAATATCAAATATTTTCCATCATCATTTCTCATGCGGCACAATTTGAATTGATCCACTTTGTGAAGCAACACCTTACACTCACATTAACTTATATATGTGCAGCTGTGATTTTTTCACTTGGTCATAAGCAACAACAAAATGCTATTATCGGCAGATGCGTAGGATACTTGAGTTATATCCGGGACATTGACATACGCGATACCATCATAGCATCCGTATTCATCTATCTGCCTTACAGTACATATTTTCTCATTAACCGCTGTAACTTGACCAATCACCGAATCAACACCACTGTCCAACAGCTCAACAGAAATCGGCTTTCCCGTTCTTAACGCTTCCAGCATTATTGAAAACAGCGCATTTCCATTTTCAAAATCTATCGGAGTCTTTGAAATCAAATCGTCGAAATTCGGACATAGTTTTTTCATTTTTTCATCATACTGTCCGTCCATCTCAACATAAGTAATACAGCTAATCTTTTTTACCAAAATACCGTCATTTTCTCCATTTGGAGTGAGCATATACAAAGCGAAAAACTCATTGTCAATAAAAATTATACGTCCGTATAAGAACTTTGAAATTTCCGAATCGCACGTATAGACACATACATTCTTTTTCAATGTCATAGCTAATTTTAATATTTCTATCATAATTGCCTCCAAAATATGATTTATCAACTTATTTCCTCTAAAACTTCAAAAATGTAGATCAGCGGAATAATTGCAATGTCATCAACTACCCCTATCCCAGTGATATCGTCTGCAAGTATAAAAAATATAGATGTGGTCACGGCCACTGTTATAACACACGTTGTTACTCATGTCATATCCGTACTCGGCGTCATAGATGCGCTTTTTGCTGCCGTTGAACACGCTCTGTCGAACAAGTCTGCCTGTTAAATCATAAGCATACATGAAACGCTGGTTGTTGACAAGGTCCTCATGCGAATACATGTTTCCTAAATTCAATCATGCATTTTAAGCGCTTTTTGTTTTAGTCGTACTAAAAAGTAAAGAATCCCTCAGTCCATTCCGGCTTATCTATTTCATATTCGTCAATGGAGAACCCATCAGGGTAGTTAATAAATTCCGGATTCTCACGATACTCCGACAGACTTTTTTCTGCATTTTCATAGGTTGAATAATACCCGAGATCCGATACATTGTCATACTCGCCGTCAAAATATTCATGCGCCAAATAAAACACAGACCCCCTAAATTCGCCTATTGAACCGTTAAAGTCGTCCGTGTCGGCATGCACTATCTCTTCTTGAAAATCGTTCGGGAAATCCTTAAAGCCCGGTTTTTGCAAGTAACAATTGATTATATCCCTGCACTTTTGTTTAGAGGAAAAAAATCCCAGCAATTTTGTGCAGTATACTTTTTCATTTGTATCTGCGGAAAATTCAATAAATCTTTTGTGAACCAATTTATATACCTTTTTCATTAAATCACCCCAGCACTTATAGCCTTTGTCGCGCTGTAGCCACTTTTTAATTTTGCTATAGCGTCATAGGAATATGTTGCAATCTTTATGCATATCACCTCATATTTATGACTATTTTGTCAATATGAGGATGTATCCAATGATGCTAGCAACTTTGTTGCCATAAAGATACTCAATATATAAAGAAGTATCTTACATCACAACAAATGAATCAAATACCTGATAAGACTAACTATCATGCCACAAAAAGCTATCGCTCCCAAGCCAAGTCCCACATACATCCTAACCTTCAGAAGATAGTAACCCTCTTCTCCAACATTTTTTTCGTTTAAAAAATCGCCCTTAAACTTATATACCGAAATACCGTCTGCCAGAAGACATGCACTCACAAAAAAATATCCACTAATATCCTGTGCCAGATCATTCGCATATGTTACGATCAAAAACGTTAGGATGAATGCTACCGGCCATGCTATCAAATCAACGCCCAAAGCTTTTAAACTTATTTTTGTATAATCACTCATTTTCTTCATATTTTCAACTCCTATAGATTCTAAAAAGATCCGCCAGAACCGCCATGCCTTGCTCCGCTACTGGACTTATGTGCTTTTGAGCCCTTTGTTTTTTTCGATTTTTATGTCCTTTCTTCGTTTTGTTGTCCTCTTTAGCAGACCTTAATAAAACTGTCTCCTCCGTCTTAGGTGATATGAGATGCATATCATATCACCATCCCACACCTAAAGTACAAGCAAGATACATATCAATAACATAATGTTCGAATTTTGTATTGTACTTGCTTGATTCCCATCCGACCTCTTGGTAACCGGTCCAATAATCCTTTCCCCGAAAAGGAATTATATCATCGCCGGGTAAGTTTCCTAAAAAAATCAGATTATTTCTTGGAATTGCCTTCTCGGATTCAGATATTAGCTTGATTTTATATTCTAACGGTTTATTGGGATTGTTTTTTAATGCAGAAGGATTGTAACAAGCTGGTAACAAATCAAAATCGGATAACTTATCCATAGAAGGAATATTATTGCCCAACCATTTGTACACCTGCACAACAGGTATAATATGGCCTGGCCACCACGTATCCTCTGAGACTTTACGGAAAATTACATACTTCCCCTCGAAACCTTTCTCTTTGCTATAATTGCTAGTAAAACGATATGCAAAAACATCACCCATATTCCATTTACAGTGGCAAAAACGATATTTTGATATTTTTCTAATTGGCGGCTGCGGAGACTCCAATTTTCTTTTGAGTGTTTCAAGAGTCATTTTCCAAGCAGCTTGCTTTTGCTGCTCAGACTCTCTCCAACGTTCCCATTCTTTGTCCTGCGACAAGTAAAACAGAGCTTTTTCTTTTACTTCCGGTAGCAATCTTCCGTAGTTCCACTGTGTATCTGCCAAGGCAAACCAAAACAATGGTTCCTCCTCCGTATCGCCGGTATTCATATTTTCATCAACAAGTTCTTTTGTTGCTTCCTCGTTTGTTTTTCCCCTTTTAAGTTTATCTAAGAAGTCGCCACGAATATCACTAGTCGAATCGTTATCATACAACGACGTTCCCCATGTACCCACTTGATCACCTTCCCATCAAATTTAATAGTTCATCCTCTACTGCACCACCGAAAATGCTAATAATATTTCCAATTTTTCCTGCAAATCTGTCTACATTTCCTGTGGCAAATTCTCTTCTGGCATTAATCAAATTTTTCAGTGAATATGCGGAGATCAATGCTTGTTCCATAGCCCGTGCTTCAAACTTTGTCAATCCACTAAATTTCACTTCTAGTGGTTGTGAATTTGCCTTTTTAGGGTCTTTTGCATGTCCACTCTGTCGCCTTATAGGATTGTTTGTTCGACCAACATATTGAACATCCCCAGTTGTTTTATCGCGCATCACATAAATATGTGGCTATCCATATACGCCGTTTGCTCGAATAACACGAATCAATTAATCTGATGCCAGTCCCTAAGACTCAATAACGGTTTTGACATTTTATTGTAAGGCATAATAATTTGATTTCCCTTAGCATTTATCTCTTTGCAAACTTTAGCAAGTCCATTGCCGTTTTGATAACAGGGAAAGCTTTGATCAGATAACACTATAAAGTCAGTTCTTGAAAATGTTCCTTCAATTAGTGATACAATTTGATAGTAAATAAGAGTATCGGAATTGATAGTACACTTTCGCTTTCCACTAACAGAACACATAATAAATTGATTGTTGCTTACTTCAACATAGTCAAGAAGCTTCAATGCGTTTAATTGCAAGCAGAAAGAAAGTATAACAAAAAATAATGCTCCAATTATTAAAATATAATCTTCTTCATCATAACTTTGGATGCAAAATACAGCAGTTGCAACAGTAATAATTGCAGAAAGGCATACTATAAATATGCTGCTTTTTCTCCAATAGTTTGATAAATATATTTTCATACAATCATCACCAATTAAAACAGGTCAATAATAGACTGTAGTATTGAAATATTACCGCCCATTGCAAAATTAACTGCAAACTGAGCTATAAATCCAGTTGCTCCCGCTGTTCCAACCCCTGAAAAAGCAGAATTCACTACAAAATTAGCTCCTATTGATGCCGGTGCAAATACCATTGCAGTTACGCTTGAAATTTCAGAGTCGTAATAATATCCACGATAGCGAAACGGGTTGACATTGGCGATGTGGGTCGAATCTGTAATCGCCGCACCATTGGCATCGGTAACAGAAATCACATTGCCCCAAGCATCATAGTTGTAGTTGGCAACAACCGTACCTGCACCGTCGTAAATGCGAATAACATCTCCGCGCCAGTTGCAGACAAAGTAGTAGTCGGTTGTAGTACTGCCGTTTTTGTAGCGAACACCGGTCATGTTCACTCCACCTGTCGATGAAGTGAACTTTGACACGTTGTTGTTACAAGCAACTTGCTATGTACCTGCAAGCATCGTCTTTGTGATACCACAGCACTTGTCAGGAATATTCCTGAAACCTTTTTAAGGGTTTGGGATTCTCCCAACAATTTGCCTTTTGTCCCCAAAAGGTGATGCTTGTCCAGA
>ERZ827186.1057-NODE-1057-length-24823-cov-3.486515_pt1 | contig 24823 bp, 20 predicted proteins | sample MGYA00519918_ERZ827186 | MGnify/ENA primary metagenome ERZ827186 (study PRJEB31778, sample SAMEA3449275) | human gut metagenome | biome: human gut; feature: human-associated habitat; material: faeces | place: United Kingdom | collected 2010/2012 ...
CAATGTGATGAACCCGGCTTCTTCCTTAAAGGCATTGAAAACACCAGTTGAGATGGAAAATATCCGCAAAGCCCACATCAAAGACGGCGTTGCTGTAACCCGTTTCGTTTACTGGTTAAAGAAAAACATCGGCAAAATCCCGATGGACGAAGTTTCCGTTGCAGAGAAACTGGAATCCTTCCGAAAAGAGCAGGAAGGCTACATTGAGCCGAGCTTCGGAACCATCTCCGCTTACGGCCCGAATGCCGCTATGTGCCATTATCAGGCAACGAAGGAAGATTTCTCCGTTCTACAGCCAAAAGGCATGTACCTCGTGGATTCCGGCGGACAGTATTATGAAGGAACAACCGATATCACAAGAACCATTGTTGTCGGACCGCTGACTGAGGAAGAAAAAGAGCATTTCACCATCACCGCGATGGGAACCCTGCGTCTTGGAAACGCAAAATTTCTCCATGGATGCATCGGCATCAATCTCGATTACCTCGCAAGACAGGCATTCTGGGAGAGAGGTCTTGACTTCAATCACGGAACCGGCCACGGCGTCGGCTATCTCTTAAATGTCCATGAGCGTCCAAACGGTTTCCGCTGGAAAATGGTTCCGGAGCGCATGGAAAATGCCGTTCTCGAGGAAGGCATGCTGACCTCCGACGAACCAGGTATCTATATTGAAGGAAGCCACGGTATCCGTACCGAGAACCTGATGCTCTGCCGCAAAGCAGAAAAGAACATGTATGGCCAGTTCATGCGCTTTGAGTTCGTTACCATGGTTCCGATCGACCTCGACGGTATCGATACGCAGTATATGACGGAGAAAGATGTCGAGCTGCTGAATAATTACCACAAAGAAGTGTATGAGAAGATTTCTCCTTATCTGGAAGGGGACGAAAAAGAGTGGCTGAAAGAAGCTACCCGCCCGATTTCCAAATAAGTTCTTTCTATAACATCAAAAAACCGATGTTCTGTGCGTGTTATTTTCACAGAACATCGGTTTTTCTCATTTCTTTTCCTTATAATACTTTCGATAAAAATTCTCTCAGGCGCGGGTGCTGCGGATTTGCGAAGAATTCCTGCGGCGTATTCTCCTCCTGAATATTTCCCTCGTTGATAAAGACGACGCGGGTTGCCACCTCTCTGGCAAAACCCATCTCGTGTGTAACAACGACCATGGTCATGCCCGATTCGGCAAGCTCTTTCATAATTTCCAGAACCTCTCCTACCATCTCCGGGTCCAGTGCACTTGTTGGTTCATCAAACAAAATCACATCCGGATTCATTGCCAGTGAACGTACAATCGCTACACGCTGCTTTTGTCCACCGGATAAGGTAGAAGGATACACATCTGCTTTGTCCTGCATATTGATACGTGCAAGAAGTGCCATCGCCTGCTCGCGAATCTTTTTAACCTCTTCTTTGCGCTTTGCACCGTGCAGTCCCTTGCAGCGGACATGAACCGGCGCCAGCATAATATTTTCTAACACCGTTTTATTATTAAACAGATTAAAATGCTGGAAAACCATGCCGATATTGCGCTTGTTGGGCGCTATATCGTTGATGACCTTTCCGTTAAAGGCGATGGTTCCGCCTTCAATGGAGTTAAAGCCCGCAACCATGCGCAGCAGGGTCGTTTTGCCGCATCCGGAAGGACCGACAAGAATCAGAAACTCCTTATCCTTGATATCAAGGTTGAAGTCGGATACAGCGGTAACTCCGCCCGGATATTTTTTATAAATGTGTTTAAGCGATACACTTGCCATAGGATGTGATTCCTCCTTGAAATTCGGATCGGACGCTCACCGATCCGGGACTATATTCTGTACTATAATATTGTAGCAAATTTTCGTCAAAAATGATAGAGGCTTATTCCCCAAATTTTCAGGTTCAAATTTGTACACATTGCACAAACATACGCGTTTTGATACCATCAAGACGCCTTGAACGCCATTTTTGACCCTTTGATGTAAACGTGATTTACCATGCACGCAATACATGCAACGGCGCAAGGACCGCTTTATTCTTCGTCCTTGCCGAGCTTCATGGAAAGACCTATGCGGTGACGCGCTGCGTCTACCGAAATGACCTTGACCTTAACTATATCGCCGACCGACAGCACCTCGCCGGGATGCTTGATGTATCTGTCGCAGATCTGCGAGATGTGGACAAGACCGTCCTGGTGCACGCCGATATCGACAAAAGCGCCGAAGTCTATGACATTGCGGACCGTGCCGGTGAGGATCATTCCTTCCTTGAGAGAGGAAATATCCATAACATCGTCGCGCAATACCGGCGCGGGGAAGCTGTCGCGCACGTCGCGACCGGGCTTTTCAAGCTCGGCTACGATGTCGCAGAGCGTCGGCTCGCCGACGCCTATCTCCTCGGCGACTCCGGCGCGTCCCTTCTCCGCCACCTTCTTTCCGAGCAGGCGAAGCCCGCCGGAACGGATCTCCGATTCGTCAAATCCGAACATTCCGAGCAGCTTGTGCGCCGCTCCGTATGACTCCGGGTGAACGCCTGTCGCGTCAAGCACCTCGTCGGAGCCGGAAACGCGGAGGAAGCCCGCCGACTGCTCATACGCCTTGTTTCCGAGGCGCGGGACCTTGAGCAACTCCGCGCGGCTCAGAAATTCGCCGTTTTCCTCACGGTATTTCACAATATTCTTGGCAACGGGAGCGCTTATGCCGGAAACATACGAAAGAAGCGAATATGACGCTGTATTAAGGTCTATACCGACAGAGTTAACGCAGTCCTCGACAACGCCTGTCAGCGCCTCGTCGAGCCGCGCCTGCTTCATGTCATGCTGGTACTGTCCCACGCCGACCGACTTCGGGTCGATCTTGACAAGCTCCGCGAGCGGATCCTGAAGGCGACGCGCTATCGACACCGCCGAGCGCTGTGTAACATCGAAATCCGGGAATTCCTCGGCTCCGAGCTTGGACGCGGAGTAGACCGACGCGCCCGCCTCGCTGACCATGATATATTTGCAATCGCCGGGCGTCTCCTTGAGCAGTCCCGCGATGAATATCTCGCTTTCCTTTGATGCGGTGCCGTTGCCTATCGCAATGACATTGACGCCGTACTTGCGGATGAGTCCTGCGACCACGCGCTTGCTCTCCGCAATGCGTTCCTGCGGCTTTGTGGGGTAAATGACCGCCGTATCGATGACCTTCCCCGTCTTATCGACTACCGCGAGCTTACACCCGGTACGGTAGCCGGGGTCAAATCCCATAACGGTCTTGCCGCGAAGCGGCGGCGACATCAGCAGATGCTTGAGGTTGTCCTCAAAAACCTTGAGCGCGCCCTCGCTCGCGCGGTCGGTAAGATCGTTCCTTATCTCGCGCTCTACGGACGGCGCTATGAGCCGCGCGTAGCTGTCGTCTATCGCGGACTTTACAAGCTCGTGCGCCGGGCTTGCATTGTCCTTGAGGAATTTACGGTAAAGATAGCTCATCACAAGCTCGCCGCCCGGTTCGACGGAGACCTTGAGGAAGCCTTCCTTTTCGCCGCGGTTGACCGCAAGCACGCGATGCCCCGCAATGCGCTTTACGCGCTCCGAAAAATCGTAATACTGCGCGTATACGGAATCCTCATCCTTTGCCGCCTTTGAAACAAGTATGCCATGCTCTGCGGTGAGCGTGCGCACGCCCTTGCGGCAATCGGCATTGTCCGAGATATTCTCGGCAATGATGTCAAGCGCGCCGGCTATCGCTTCGTCCGCGCCCGCAACGCCCTTTTCTTCGTTTATGTACGCTACCGCAAGCTCCGTTATCGGCGCATCGTATTTTTCGTTCTGAGCAAAAATAAGTTCGGAGAGCGGCTCCAGTCCCTTCTCGCGCGCAACCGAAGCACGGGTCTTGCGCTTGGGGCGGTAGGGGCGGTAAATATCATCGACCTCGGTAAGCGTTTTTGCCGCATCGATGGCGCGTTCCAGCTCCGGCGTGAGCTTTTCCTGCGCGGCGATAAGAGCCTTGACCTCCTCGCGCCGTTTTTCGATGCTGCGCAGATAGTTCAGACGGTCAAACAGGTCGCGCAGGACGGTATCGTCAAGCGAGCCTGTGACCTCCTTGCGGTAACGGGTTATGAACGGGATCGTGTTGCCCTCGTCGATCAGAGCCACGGTCTTTCTGACCTGTTCGACTTCCAGTCCCAGCTCCTCCGCCAGTGTTGCTTCAATATCTATCATTTTTATGTCTTCCTTTTTTATAGTATTCGGTTACGTAAGTGCGAATGTATCGGATCACCGCTTCAAGCCTGCGGCGGCATAAAGCGCTGCCGTCTCGTCGTCGGCGAGATACCGCCATCCGCCGCGCGACAGTGCAGGATCGAGCGTCAGCGGACCGAAGCTCACGCGCTCAAGCGCGGTTATTTTGTTGCCGACCGCGCCGAACATCTGCTTTATCTGATGGTATTTCCCCTCATGTATCGTAATAAGCCCGTGAGTGCCGTCCTCCGGCTCAATGCGGCACGGAGCGGTAAGCACACCGCCCTCGATATAAACGCCGCTCTCCAGCCGTTCGCGCGCGTCACGGGAAAGCTCCACCGACGCCGTATAATTATATGTCTTGTCCACATGCCGCGCCGGCGACAGAAGGCGGTGAGCAAGCTCACCGTCGTCGGTCAGAAGCATAAGACCAACGGTGTACTTGTCGAGCCTGCCGCACGGAAAGACCCGTGCGCGGTCACGCTCCGCACACAGCTCGGTGACCACCGGGCAGCCGTCCTTTTTGTCCTCGGTCGCGCTGACATACCCCTCCGGCTTATTGAGCATGATGTGGATATGCTCACGCCATTCCACAATGGCTCCGCGCCGCACGACACGGCTGACGCCCGGCAGGACATCGGCATCCGCACTGCGTGCCGGACTGCCGTCGATGAGCACAAGTCCCGCGCGCACATCGCGCGCGCAATCACGGCGAGAGCATTCCCCCGCCGCGGAAAGATATTTGTCAAGCCGCATCAAAGTCCTCCGCCGGATCGTCACATCGTCAGCACTATAACGGCAACACAGCCGAAAAGCAAAAGCCCCAGTCCAAGCCCGATGAGAAAATCTCGCATTTTTGCATTCATGAAAAACCTCCGCGCTTTTTTTATAGTATGCACGGATTTTTCGATCGCTACAATATAATTATATCACAACGGGAAGATTTTTTCAAGAGGAACGGCATAATGTCAGCATCTTCTCTTTCACTTTGAAAGTCTGTTTCTGCTCTTAACTGTTTTATCAAGATTTTTTATAACTCTGCACAGATAATCTCTGTCCCACAGCATAACATTTGTATCCTCGGCAAGCTCTTCAGCCGCATCTGTAAAATATGAATTTGTAATCACTACGGCTTTATCGGCACGGTTTTTCGCGGCACCGGCAAATACTTCTTGTACCGCCTTTACACCGAGATTACCGGTGTATCTTTTGCACTGAAACACCCACGTCTCATCATTCAGCTTTGCTGTAACATCAACACCGAAATCTCCGCTTGCCTGCGTAACGCGGACATTTTTATACCCCATACGCCGAAGCAGCTCAGCTGTATATTCTTCAAAATCGATACCGTCCATGGCATCTATTTCATCAATAGCAAACGTCTTTTTGCTTTTCTTTCTTTTTCTTTTTATTTTTATAAAAATCAAGGCAGCAACAACCGCCACAGCGATGATCAAAAATATGTACCAGTATTTTTTTATATACGACCATGCCGCAAATAAAAGTATGAGAAACACACCGACAGGCGCCCCCTCAAGATAGTCGATAGAACTGTTTTTACGTCTTTTTGACATAGTACATAGCTCCTTTTCCTCTTGAATGTATCATTTGTCTTAATTATACCACATATATCATCCGGTCGCAAGTTATTTTAACGCTTTGGACCCAACATTTTGGGCATCAAAAATTTTTTTATTTTTTCTCTGTTTTTTTCGCAAAAGGTATTGACAAAAACATTTGAATGTGCTATCATATGAACGATGATTCAAGTGAATGAACATTCAAATGAATGACCACTCAATAATTAAGGAGGGCGAACCGATGGAGACCGCTCAACACACACATGACCACTGCATGCACGCCGCAAAAAACAACGTTTCCGAGGAAATGCTTTGCGACCTTGCAGACCTATTCAAGATATTCGGAGACACCACGCGCCTGCGCATCCTTTTTGCACTGCTTGACGACGAGATGTGCGTGATGCATATTTCCGAGCGGCTCGGAATGACCTCATCCGCCATTTCCCATCAGCTGAAGGTGCTTAAGGACAACAACCTTGTTGCCTGCCGCCGCGAGGGAAAAACGATGTTCTACTATCTTGCGGACGATCATGTACACACCATCGTGGCACAGGGCTACGACCACCTGCGTGAAAAACACGCCGAAAAGATCTGAAAATAATTATTTCAACATAAAAAAGAAAGGCTTAGTACCCCACAATGAAAAAAACATACGAACTCGAAGATCTCGACTGCGCAAACTGCGCCGCTAAAATTGAAGACGCGATCTCAAAGCTCGAAGGCGTAAAGAGCGCGAATGTAAACTACATCATGCAGAAAATGACCGTTGAAGCGGATGATGCCGAATTTGACGCCGTTATGAAAAGGGTCGTAAAGCTCTGCCGCCGCATTGAGCCTGACATGAGCATAAAGCTCTGACGCAGGGAGGTGCGCCGCAATGAAATTCCTGAAGGATCTATCGCGCCGCCAGAAGCGCACGCTGCTGCGGCTCCTCATTTCTCTTGTACTGCTTGTTGCCGCCTCTCTCATACCGCTTGACGGCGTGTGGAAGTTCCTCGTTTTTCTCCCCGCGTATGCAGTGATAGGATATGACGTGGTAAAGGACGCCGTGCTGAACATAGTACACGGTCAGCTGCTTGACGAAAAGTTTCTTATGACGCTTGCCACCGTCGGCGCGTTTGCTACCGGCGACTATAAGGAAGCGGTCGCGGTAATGCTTTTCTATCAGGTCGGAGAGTTGTTCCAGAGCATCGCCATCGGAAAAAGCCGCAAGAGCATTGCGGCACTGATGGACATCCGTCCCGACTCGGCGTGCATACTGCGCGACGGTGCGGAGCTTACGGTTTCCCCCGATGAGGTGGCGATAGGCGAGACGATACTCGTCCGCCCCGGCGAAAAGATCCCGCTTGACGGCACAGTGACCGAGGGCGACAGCACCGTCGATCTCTCCGCGCTCACCGGCGAGAGCATTCCCGGTGAGCTTCGCCCCGGCGACCGCGCGATAAGCGGCTCGGTAAACCTCTCCGGCGTGATAAAAATAAACGTCGAACAGGTCTTCGGCGAAAGCACCGTATCGAAAATACTCGATCTCGTTGAAAACTCCTCCGCCAAAAAGGCAAAGACAGAAAACTTCGTCACACGCTTTGCGCATGTCTACACCCCGGCGGTAGTAGTGGGCGCCGTTCTCCTTGCGTTCCTGCCGCCGCTCATCCTCCGCGAATCGGTCATACCGTGGATACAGCGCGCACTGACCTTCCTTGTAGTCTCCTGCCCCTGCGCTCTTGTTGTGTCGGTCCCGCTCTCATTCTTCGGCGGCATCGGACGCGCCTCGCGCGAGGGAATACTTATCAAGGGTGCTAACTATCTTGAACAGCTTTCCACCCTTTCGACCGCCGTGTTTGACAAAACCGGCACACTGACCGAAGGTTCGTTTACCGTGACCGGCGTACACCCCGCGGACGGAGTTGACGCCGATGAGCTTTCCGGCATCGCCGCCGTCGCCGAGAGCTTCTCCTCGCACCCGATAGCCAAGGCGCTGCGCCGCGCATGCCCCGAAAAGTACAGCTCCGAAAAAGCCGATAATGTGACCGAGCGCGCCGGCGAGGGCGTTGAAGCCACCGTATGCGGCAGGCACGCGTGGGTCGGCAACGACAAGCTTATGAAGACCGCAGGTGTGACAGCCGCGGCGCAGACCGTGGTCGGAACGGTCATTCACGTTGCCGCCGACGGCAAATATCTCGGTTATATCGTTATCGCAGACAAACCGAAGGCGGATTCCAAGTCCGCGCTTGCAAAACTCAAGGCTCTCGGCGTAAAGAAGACGGTAATGCTCACGGGCGACCGCCGCACCGTTGCGGAGTCGATAGGAAAAGAACTTGGCGTTGACGAGATAAAGAGCGAGCTTATGCCCGCCGATAAGGTGAGCGCCGTTGAAGAGCTGCTTGCGGACTCCACCGCCTCTCCCCTTGCCTTCTGCGGCGACGGCATAAACGATGCTCCCGTGCTCTCACGTGCCGACATAGGCATTGCCATGGGCGCCCTCGGAAGCGACGCAGCCATCGAAGCCGCCGATATCGTCCTTATGGACGACAAGCTGACGGGGATTGCCCGTGCGGTAGAGATATCGCGCAAGACCATGCGTATAGTCTGGGAGAACATAATCCTTGCCCTCACCGTAAAAGCCATCGTACTTGTGCTCGGCGCGACCGGTCACGCAGGAATGTGGCTTGCGGTATTTGCGGACGTCGGCGTGCTCGTGATCGCCATACTCAACGCGATGAGAACGCTCGGCTACGGCAAGAAGAAGAGCTGAAAATCCACTCCGACTATATTTCGACGTTTCAAGTCTCCGATTCGGAGAATATATAAAAACCCACGGTGTTGACTCTACCGTGGGTTTACTGTATAATAAGTCTACAAGCTCCGGAACTTGAATCCATATTTTGAGGTATCACCATGTTTGCAGAAAAACTCGCAGAACTCAGAGGGGCGCGCCGGCTCACCCAGGATGAGCTTGGGGCAGCGCTTGGCATATCCGGCAAGACCGTATCAAAATGGGAAAACGGCGCGTCTGAGCCGGGTATTCAGATGCTCCTGAAGTTTTCCGAATTCTTCGGCATCACCACCGATGCACTTCTATGCACCGAAAGATCGGTCAATCACAGTGACCCGACCGAGGCTCTGCGCGCGCTTTACGAGGGACTTGACCGCAAAGAAGCCGCGCGCATGACCTTTCGCCTTCTGCGCGCGCTCCAGCCCTCGCGCTACGCGGATATGTTTTCGGAAGCTCCGTCCGGATATTACGTTCCCGAGTGTTCAAAAGGGTGCGCTCGCAATCAGCTTGCCAAGCAGGAGCTTCATATGTTTTCGGTAGCGTCGAAGAATATGTGCCTTGCTGTCGCGCTTTTCCGCAACCGGTCAAACTTTGCATGGCTCGGCGACCCTGCCATGCGCCAAAAAATACTGAAGCTCATTCATCTTCTTGACAGCGACAGCGCGCTACGCATATTCGCGCTCCTTCACAGCGAGGAACTTCCCGTAAACTTTACCGCCGCATTTGCGGCAAAGAAAGCCGGGATCGACGAAAAGGAAGCCGCCGAGATCCTTGATGCAGCCTGCGAGCTACGCACCGACTCGGAAATATGCTCAAGGAAAACGGCACATCTCGAATCCGGCGCCGTGACGGTATACAGGTCATACGGATGCGGCAATCTTCTGGCGCTCATCAGTCTTGCCGGCGAAATGATGTGCGGCGCCAGAGTATACAACTATTACACATTTGAAAGCGCCAAAATGATAGCAGCCAAGAAAGGAGAAGCGGAAAATGAGTCTCGCTGAAAACATAAAGCAAGCCAGAAACGCGAAAAACATGACTCAGGCACAGCTTGCCGAAGCGTTGAGCGTTTCGCCTCAGGCGGTATCAAAATGGGAAACGAGCGAAACATACCCCGACGGTTCGATGCTCGTTCCGCTTGCCAACCTGCTCGGCATCTCGCTCTACACGCTTTTTGACAACAAAATGGAGACGTGCGCCGCATTGCCCGACGTTGCGGAGAGGATAGGCGCGCTTATAAAAGCCACCCCCTACCCCGACTGCATGGACCTTGCGCGTGAGCTGTGCTGGCAGATCGAACGCGGTCTTTTCGGATTCGGCTGTTCCGGCAAATACACCCCCGGCGATCTTGAAAAATACCGCGGGTTATCCTCCTTCATCTGCAACGACCACGGCTTCACGGCAATGTCCAACGGCAAAGCGCCGTTCTTTGCGCTCTTTCCGGATGACGGCAGGGGCTGGCACAAGGTCATCGGCGACGGCGAGGAGATGCGAAAGATATTTTCCTGTCTTTCCGACCCCGACACGATGCGCGCAGTGATTTATCTTTACGGGAAGAACAAAGATTTTGTATTTGACGCGGGCTTTCTCGCCCGCGAATGCGGCATCGACGATGAAAAGATCGGCGCTGTGCTCGATGATCTGACCGGGCTTCGCCAAATCGCAGACCGGTACACGATAGACATTGACGGCAGCCCGCGCACGCTCTTCAGCTTCTCCCCCTCACACCTCATCATCGCCCTTCTCATCATGGCGCACGAGCTGAACTACAAAGACGGCTTCTGCTTCACCTCCTCCACCCGCTCTCTTCCTTTTTTGAACTCGGGTGACGCCGGAGCAGAGTCATAGCCTTATACCCCGATGGTGAGGAAGCTCAAGGTCATATCATTTCACACCGATAAAACGGCGCGGGAACGCTCAAAAGCGGGCATTCCAACCGGCATTTTTGAGGTGCTGTTAAAACCATCGGGTTTTTTACAGCACCTTATTTTATTCTCTTTCCTCCGCGATGCTTTCAATGAATTCCGCGGTGACGGGAAATGTATCCGGGTTCACGCCTGCGGGCTTATCCTGCCGTCTTACGATCGTCATATGTCCGTTGCTTCCGTCCGCGTCAACGAGCCGGAACGTCACCTTCGGCGTTCTCACACGCTCGCGGTGCGCGTAAAGCGAACAGCTATCCGGCGTTACTTCCGCATCCGAACTGCCCTGTATCACCAGCGTCGGCACGTCGGCGCGGTTGAGCGAATCCGCCGCGCCACGGCGCGAGCCAGCACCGAAAGCAATGAGCTGCGCGGTATTCGCCGCCCATGCGGTAAGGCGCGGATGCCGCATCCTCTTCGCCGTTTCCGCTATCACCTCATCGGGACGGTCAAACGGCGCATACGCCACCACGCCCGCAACGGGCTTGTGCGTTCTGCCTGCCGCAACGCAGACCGCATATCCGCCCATGCTGTGTCCCACAAGAAATAGCGGACGCTTGCCGTCGGAGATATATTCGATCGCCATTTCAACATCGGCAGCGGCACTCGGAAAGCCGCAGAAATCACCGGCAGTCCCATACCCGTGATATTCAAAGGCGAACACCTCATATCCCATACCGGCAAATGCGAGTATTTCGGGCAGATACCACGCAGCGGTGTTTCCCATGCCGTGTGCAAAAATGATGATTCCCTTTTCGCCTTGCTCATTCCAGACCGCGCCCCACAGCGAGCCGCGCGCGCCTGATGGTCGGTCACTTTCGACCGTCCTGCCGTCCTTGTAAAAATCAAAGCGCCTGTCAGCCGTCCGCATTCTGTCCATGCAGATATCTTTGATACCGTGAGCGAAGAAGGCGCGGTTCAGAAACACGGTGACCACCATGACTACGACCGCAACAAACAGGCAGATAACAGGGATCCAGATCATTTTTCACACCTCAACTTTATTTTTTCAGCACCATTATAGCACCAAAAGGAGGTGTTAAAAAACTCAATTTGAGTTTTTTAGCACCTCCTACGACTTGTTCTCGGCGGCTGAACACCGCCGTTTTGCCGCCAATAAACGCTAAAAGCGAAAAACAAAGACACGGGTCGGCAAAACCGGACAAGACCGCATCAAAAATGCCGGAGCCCTGACCGGCATTTTTAAGTGGCTGTTAAAAACATCAAGTTTTTAACAGCCACTTTTTCGGCGCTACCGCATCACCCTATCAGTTTTTTTACGGCAAGTGCCGTCCATCCGTTGTCCTCAAGGGCGCGCGCGATGTAAAATCCGTTTGCTTCAAGCGCGTCGATAACGTCCGAAGCACGTTCATTGATGATCCCGGACGCGAGCAGCGTTGACTCATCGTGCATGAATTTTCCGATATCCGGCGCCATGCGGATTATGATATCAGCCACGATATTGGCGCACACCACATCGTATTTCCCCGGTGCAACGCCCGCCAGCAGATCGGAACGTCCCGTTTCGATATTTCCGCAACCGTTCTCGGCGGCATTCTCCGCCGCGACCTCGACCGCCACAGGGTCTATATCATACGCGCGGCAATCGGCAGCGCCCAGCTTTGACGCACACACGGCAAGTATGCCGCTGCCCGTCCCGACATCAAGCACATGGCAACCCGGCGTCACCATGTCCTCAAGCAGACCGATAACGAGCCGTGTCGTCTCATGTGAGCCTGTCCCGAAAGCCATACCGGGGTCCATTCTTATTATGATCTCGCCCTCGCGCGGCTCGTATGTCTCCCACTTCGGCACGATAACGATGCGCCCGATATGAAGAGGCTTGTAATACTGCCGCCATGCGTTGGCAAAGCCCTCTTCCTTTACTCCCGCGGTGGTTATCATTCCCTCGACCGATGCCGCGGCGAGCCGCTCGCGGATAAATGCGAGCGTACCGGAAATATCTCCGTCCTCGGGCAGGAACACAGAGACCGACGCCACTGTTTTGTCCGCCGTGAGTATCTTCTCGTCCACAAGATCGCCGTACACGCTTCCGAGGTCAAAATCACTGTAATCCTCTATCATAAGCCCGGGATCGACCGCGCTCATGATGGCGACGGCGCTGTCAAGGTTTGTCACCTTCACCGTCAGCTTTATTTCCGTCCAGCTTGAATATTCGTAGCTCATATCCCTCTCCGTTTATTTGTTTTCCATGCTGTCTTTCAGATCCTTAAGTCGATCTATCAGCCTGCGGCGCTTGGGATAATTGGTTTCGCCGCAGCTGTCCGCGAATGCACGCATAGCGTCCTTCTGCCTCTCGTTGAGCCCGCGCGGTATTTCGATATTTACGGTAAAGATCAGATCTCCGCGCCGCGAAGGACTGTTGATATACGGCACACCGCACTGGCGCAGCGTAAACTGCGTACCCGGCTGAGTTCCCTCGGGAATCCTGTATTTGCGCACGCCCTCAAGCGTAGGCACATCTATCTCGGCGCCGAGCGTTGCCTCGGCGACCGTCACGGGGACCTCGCAGTAAAGCGTCACCCCGTCACGCTCGAACACATTGTGTCTGCGGACGTTGACCTCAATTATAAGATCGCCCGCCGAGCCGCCGTTCTGTCCGTCATTGCCCTGACCGCGTATCACAACACGCTCTCCGTCCCCGATACCTGCAGGGATGGATACCGAGATCGTCTTCGGCACTCTCACCTTTCCGGTGCCGCGGCAGGTCGTGCAGGGGTCCTTTATGACCTTGCCCGTACCGTGGCAGGTCTCGCACGTAACGGTGGACTGGAACTGCATACCGCCCAGCCTTTGCGTCACGCGGCGCTGACCGGTGCCGCCGCACGCCGAGCACGTCTCGGCGGAGGTTCCTTTTCTGGCTCCGCTGCCGCCGCAGTCTGTGCATCTGCCAACGCGCGTAAAGCTGATATCCCGCTTTACGCCGAACACAGCTTCCTCAAAATTTATGGTAACTGCTACGCCTATATCATCGCCGCGCACGGGACCGTTTCGGCGCGCCGAAGACGACTGACCGAAGCCGCCGCCGAAAAACGACGAAAAGATATCGCCGATATCACCGAAATCAGCCGTGGAGAAGCCGCCCGAATAGCCGCCGGCGCCGCCGCCCATGCTTCCGTCAAACGCCGCGTGACCGTAGCGGTCATACGCCGCACGCTTGTCGGCGTCGGAAAGTATCGCATAAGCCTCGTTCACCTCCTTGAACTTTGCCTCGGCTGTTTTGTCGCCGGGGTGAAGGTCGGGGTGATACTGCTTTGCCATCTTGCGATAGGCTTTTTTTATTGTATCTTCATCGGCGCCGCGCTCGATGCCCAGCACCTCATAGTAATCTCTTTTAGTTTCTGCCATAGGTCAGCACCTTAAAACCTTAAAAAATGAAAATAAATAACTGCTTTCGGGGCCGGCGGAAGAAAGACTTCCGACAGCCCCATATCCGTTACGGATGATTATTTGCCGCTCTTGTCTTCGTAGTCGGCGTTGTAGTAAGTTCCGTTACCGTCGCTCTGTCCGCCGGCAGCGCCGCCCATGTCGGGACCCGCACCGCCTGCGCCGTTGGCGCCTGCCTGAGAATACAGCTTTTCGGAAAGCTTTCCGAACGCTTTTTCAAGCGCCTCGGTATCATTCTTTATCTGCTCGGTAGTGCCGTCCTTGAGTGTGCTCTTAAGAGTCTCAATAGCCGCGCGGACGTCAGCCTTGTCGCTTTCGGGGAGCTTGTCGCCGATATCCTCAAGTGATTTCTCGCTCTGGAACACCATGTTTTCAGCCTGGTTCTTGGTCTCAACGGCTTCCTTCTGCTTCTTGTCCTCCTCGGCGAACTTCTCCGCGTCCTTGACAGCGCGGTCGATATCCTCCTTGCTCATGTTGGAGGAGCTGGTGATGGTGATATGCTGCTCGCGGCCGGTGCCGAGATCCTTGGCGGATACGTTCACGATGCCGTTGGCATCGATATCGAATGTGACCTCGATCTGAGGCACTCCGCGGGGAGCCGCGGGGATACCGTCAAGCGTGAATCTGCCGAGCGTGGTGTTACCGGATGCCATTTCACGCTCGCCCTGAAGAACGTGAATCTCAACAGAGGTCTGGTTGTTGGCGGCGGTGGAGTACACCTGGCTCTTCTTTACGGGGATGGTGGTGTTGCGGTCGATTATGCGGTTGAACACGCCGCCGAGAGTCTCGATACCGAGAGACAGAGGCGTTACGTCAAGCAGGAGCAGATCCTTTACGTCGCCGCCGAGAACACCGCCCTGGATAGCGGCACCGATAGCAACGCACTCATCGGGGTTGATACCCTTGAAGGGATCCTTGCCCATGAACTTCTTGACGGCTTCCTGCACCGCGGGAATTCTCGTTGAACCGCCGACGAGAAGCACCTTGTCAACGTCGGAGGGCTTGAGTCCGGCGTCGGAAAGCACCTGGCGGGTGGGCTGCATGGTAGCATCCACAAGGTCTGCGGTCAGCTCATTGAATTTTGCACGTGTGAGAGTGGTCTCAAAGTGTACGGGGCCGCTCGCCGTTGCGGTAAGGAAGGGCAGGTTGATGTTGGTGCTGGTCATACCGGAAAGCTCTATCTTTGCCTTCTCGGCAGCCTCCTTGAGTCTCTGCAGCACCATCTTGTCGCCACGCACGTCGATGCCGTGCTCAGCCTTGAAGCTGTCAGCCATCCAGTCGATTATGCGCTGGTCGAAGTCATCGCCGCCGAGGTGGTTGTTGCCTGCCGTTGCAAGGACCTCAAACACGCCGTCCGAGATCTCAAGCAGCGAAACATCGAACGTACCGCCGCCGAGGTCGAAGACCATTATCTTGCCGTCCTTATCCTTATCGACACCGTAAGCGAGCGCAGCCGCCGTCGGCTCGTTGATTATACGCAGTACATCAAGTCCGGCGATCTTGCCCGCGTCCTTGGTTGCCTGACGCTGTGCATCGGTGAAGTATGCGGGAACGGTGATGACCGCTTTGTCTACCGTCTGTCCGAGATAAGCCTCGGCGTCGGCTTTCATTTTGCGGAGTATCATTGCGGATATCTCCTGAGGTGTGTAGCTCTTACCGTCGATGGTCACCTTATAATCGGAACCCATCTTACGCTTGATGCTGGACACCGTGTGGTCGGGGTTGGTGATAGCCTGACGCTTTGCCACCTGACCGACAAGGCGTTCGCCGTTCTTTGTGAACGCTACGACTGAAGGCGTTGTGCGCGCGCCTTCGGGATTGGGTATTACAACAGGCTCTCCGCCTTCAAAAACTGCTACGCAGGAATTGGTTGTACCAAGGTCTATACCTATAATCTTTGACATGATTTATTTCCTCCAATATATTGTGAATTGATTTTTATTTATGTGATAGCCATCAGTTTGCGACCTTTACGACCGCATGCCTTATGACCTTATCGCCTTTTTTGTAGCCCTTCTGGAAGACCTCAACGACCTGCCCTTCACCCGCCGACTCATCGTCAACATGCATCACAGCATTGTGAAGGTTGGGATCAAAGGTCTCTCCTTCAGCCTTTATTTCTTCAACGCCGAGTTTTGCCAGCGCTTCGGTAAAGCTCTTGAGCGTCAGTGCAAGCCCCCCGGACAGCGCCTCGGCATCCGTACACCCCACCGCTCTGTCAAGGTTGTCGAGCACGGGAAGCAGAGCGCCTATCGCATCGGAATACGCATCGGCATAAATACCGTCCTTTTCCTTTGCCGCACGGCGCCGGAAGTTATCGTACTCGGCAAGCATACGCAGATATCTGTCGTCCCCTGCCTTTTTGGCATCCTCTGCCGCGGCAAGCGAACGCTCAAGCTCCGCAACGCGCGCTTCAAGCTTTTTTACCTTCTTTTTTTCGGAATGCGAAAGCTTTTCCTCCTCCGGCTCCGCCGCGCCTGCGCCGCTGCCGGTACTCTCAGTTGCCTTTGCATCCTCTTTTGCTTCGGTTCCCGCCCCGGTCTCTTTTTTTTCCTCGGAGACCTCTGCGGTCTTTTCTTCTTTTTCTATGTCTGTCATTTCCCTCATCCGTTCCTTATTTTATTCGGACTCCCCGTCCTTTTGTTTTCCGGGAAGCGCCGGCGGCGTCTCGCTGACGCCCGGGTCTATCATTTCCCCTATCATTCCGCAAAGACGCTCTATCGTTTCAAGCACCCTTGCGTAATCCATTCTGAGGGGACCGAGAACTCCTATGACGCCCACCGTCTTGTCGCCGCGTTTTACCGGCTTGAAGACCAGCGAGGAATTGTTCATCACCCTTACGGGCGATTCCGAACCGATAACGACCGATATCTCGTCGTCCTTTTCATTTGACACAAGGTCAAGTATCTCTTCCTTATGTTCAAGCGTTCCGAGAAGATTTTTCAGCTCCTCCGGATCCGAATAATCGGGATACTGGAGAAGGTGGTTTATGCCGGAAAGCCTCAACTCTCCGCTGTCAAACTCGGTCATAGTCTCGTATATCGTCTTGATGATCGGACTTATCAGCGCCGCATCTGCGCCCATTATCGCTTCGAGCCGCATCATGACCGGCAGGTTTATCTCATTCGCCGAAAGCCCCGCAACATTTTCGTTGAGGGCGGCGGCAAGTCTTGATACCGCCTCCTGAGACATCGGCGCGGAAAGACGCACATGCTTTGATATGACCGACCCCGTTGAGCTTATCATGATAAGCACAAAGCTCAGACCGTCGATATACGCCGTTTCAAAACGGTTTACCGTTACGGCAGCGCATTTCGGCTTGGCGGCTATGCCGGTATAGTTGGTGAGCGCCGAGGCGAGCCGCGACGCCGTAAGAAGCATCTGATCGACCTCGCTCGTTTTGCTTTTGAGCACCTGATTTATCTGCGCTATCTCACCCGTCGTCATTGCGTACCGCTCGATGAGCTGATCCACATAAAAACGGTAGCCAAGCTGGGACGGGACACGCCCCGCCGAGGTGTGCGGCTGTTCAAGATAGCCCATGTCCTCAAGCTCCGCCATTTCATTGCGTATCGTAGCCGAGGAGCATTTCAATCCCGGAAGCATCTGAAGCGACTTTGACCCGACCGGGTCGCCGTTCTCAATATACGATTCAACCACAGCCTTGAGGATCGCCTTCTTGCGCCCTGTAAGCTCGTCGCCGTACATTTTATCGTCACCTCCGTTTTGATTTTAGCACTCGTGATGGTTCAGTGCTAACCAACGCTAATAATATAGCACGAAAAGCCCCAGAGTTCGTGCTTTTTGGGTTTCTTTTCTGTTAATAAATTGTGAATTCTGGCACTTGTCCTTTTTTTGTGATAACAAACGCCTCTTTCACTCCACACACGGCGGACATAACACGGATCATTACGGTTTGGCGCAGCTGTTCTGCCGCCGGAACGACTGTATAAACGAAGACATCTCCCCTCGCCACGTTACGGCATATCCGCTTCCTATAAGATGCTCCTTCATATAATCGTTTGTGTCCTGACCGACAGACTGCTGCTTTCCACCCGTTCGGGATCATCTGCAGCTATTTTATTAAACAAAATGATAACACCACAGTGTATTTATATTCACAAAACAGATGTATAATAATAGCGTGAAAAAATCACATACGAAAGGGATGTTTTATATGTCTGAAGAAAAAGAAAAAACAAAAGGCGGAATATCCGTCGAAACACAGCATATATTTCCTATTATAAAGAAGTGGCTATATTCCGACAAGGATATATTCATCCGCGAGATAGTTTCAAATGCCTCCGACGCAATAACAAAGCTGCGCAGGCTTGAGTCGCTCGGGCAAGCCGAGATCGGCGAGACCGACTGGCGCATAGACGTAACGCTTGACCGCGATGCCGGAACGATAACGGTCGAGGACAACGGCATAGGCATGACCCGCGAGGAGCTTGAAAAGTACATCTGCTCGATAGCCCTCTCCGGTGCGCTCGATTTTGTGGCAAAATACGAAAACGGTGACAACTCAAACGGCATAATCGGGCATTTCGGACTTGGATTTTACTCATCCTTCATGGTCAGCGACACGGTGGAGGTCAACACGCTCTCATATACGGGCGGTCCGGCGGTCCACTGGGTATGCAATGAGGCGGGCGAGTACGAAATATCCGAGGGCGACCGCGAGCGCCGCGGCACCGAGGTGATAATGCACATTTCGGAGGACGAAAAGGAATACCTTGAGCCATCGCGCCTCCGCACGGTGCTCAACCGCTACTGTGCGTTCATTGCCGTGCCGATATACTTCCACGACGGCGAAGAGCACAGTCATGCGCATGACGAGGGCGAGGAGTGCGCCGAATGCTCCTGCCATGACGAGGAAAAGCCGATAAACGACACCACGCCGCTCTGGACGCGCAAGCCCTCCGATATAAAACCGGAGGAGTACATCGAATTCTATCACAAACTCTTCCTCGATGCAAACGACCCGCTCTTCTGGGTACACATCAACGCCGACTACCCGCTCAACTTCAAGGGGATACTCTTCTTCCCCAAACTGAACAGCGAATATCAGAACCTTGAGGGGCAGGTAAAGCTGTATTACAATCAGGTATTCGTTGCCGACAACATCAAGGAAGTCATTCCGGAGTACCTTCTCATGCTCCGCGGCGCCATAGACTGCCCCGAGCTGCCGCTCAACGTATCGCGCAGTTACCTTCAGGACAGCGCATATGTAAAAAAGGTCTCGGCGCATATAGTTAAAAAGGTAGCGGACAAACTCTGCTCCCTGGCTTCCGGAGAACGCGAAAAATACGAAAAGGCATATCCGGACATACGCATTTTCATCGAATACGCATGCCTGCGCGACCGCAAATTCTTTGACCGCGTAAAGGATTCCCTTCTCATACGCCTTACCGAAGGCTCGCCGCTCACATTTGCCGAATACCTCGAAAAGGCAAAGGAAAAGCATGAAGGAAAGATATACTACGCCTCCGACACGGCGCTTCAGGCACAGTATATCACAATGTTCCGCGCCGAGGGAATAGACGTTGCCGTATATGATCTTGCCATTGACACGCAGTTCATCGCCTCGGTCGAGCAGTACCGCGGCGACGTAAAGTTCATCCGCGTTGACTCCGGCATTGACGCACTGCGCGCCGAGGAAGCCGCCGAGGGCGACGGCAAGCTCGCCGATGATGCGCCGCTAACGGTGCTCTTCCGCAAGGCGGCAGGCGACGAAAAGCTGACCGTGCGCACCGAAAAACTGAAAAACGATGAGGTCCCCGCACTGCTCACCGTCAGCGAGGAATCACGCCGCTTCGGCGATATGATGAAGCTGTACTCCGCGCCCGGAGAGGATATGCCCGAATTCCCCTGCGAATACACGCTGACCCTCAACCCCGCGGCACACGCATACACACGTCTTTGCGAACTTATGGAAGCCTCGGACGATGATGGCAAAGCCAAAGCGGAAGCATACGCCTCATATATTTACCGTCTTGCGCTTCTGGCGCAGAAAAAACTGAGCGCCGACGAGCTGAAGGGCTTCCTTGCCGACAGCTACCGTCTGCTCGGCATGATATAAAGATAACGGAGAAGCAAAAATGGAGCAGATAACCTACAAAACACATGGGACATGTTCCCGCGAAATACAGGTCACGATAGACCCTGCCACGGAAACGGTAGCCGACGCGAAATTCGTGGGCGGTTGCTCCGGCAACACGCAGGGCGTATGCGCACTCGTGCGCGGAATGAAGGTGGATGAGGCGATATCCCGTCTTGAGGGCATTCGCTGCGGCTCGAAGCCGACCTCCTGTCCCGACCAGCTTGCGAAAGCACTGAAGGAATACAAGGATAAAAACTAAAGCAATGGGGCTGTTAAAAACACATGGTTTTTAACAGCCCCATCAAAAATACCGGTCGGAATACCGGCATATTAAAAAGGCTCCCGCTGCCGCCGACAACGGCATATGCCTTTCCCGCCTCAAAAAAGGCGGATATCCCATGCAGTACCTCCTTGCCGTCTTCATACCCGAAAGAAACGTTATCGAATCTTATGCCCTGCCCGACCTGCGAAACGACGACGCTCCCGCCTGCGGGGGCGTTTTTTTCAAGGGCGCGGGCGAGCTTTTTGATAAGTCCCAATGCCGCGCGCAGCCCCGCAAGCAATGCCAGAAGCTCGGATACGGGTCCTATCATAAAATTCATGAGATTGACAAACATTATTACTGTGCCTGCCGTAAGTCCCCTTCCGCCGAGCGCGATATATGCGCCTGCAAGAAAAACGCCGAGTTGCGCCGCAATCTCCGTTATCGCGCCTGCCATTCCCACAAGCACCGCTATACGCCGCTTACCGAGTTTTTCCTATTCAAGAGCGCGGTTGCTCTCGGAAAACAGCCGGAATATCTCTTTTTCCGCGCGGAAGTCTTTACAACATCAAACCCGGAAAGGCAGTCACTCAGCGCCGCGGTAAAATCCCGACTGCGATCCGACCCCCGCTGTTCCGCAGCCTGCATCCGCAAACCCGGGAGCAGCGTTACCGCTACCGCGACCACGGTCATGAGCGGCGAGTAAAAAAGCAGCAAATCAACACACCGTCAGTACTATCGGTAAGATGTTTTTTATACCGATAGTATGTGTTGCACCGGACGGTCTTGCGTTATCTTACAAAAATGGCGGACCCGTAACTGTCGGTCCGGCAGCAGTGCCATCGACCGCCACTTCAATCTATTTCAGGCGGCACAGGTGCGCGGCAATTCCGATTTTGAAAACAAAGGCTTGACATACATACTCATGTGTGCTATAATTAACGACGTTAAGTTCCGAATGAGGAATTACAATTTCAACGGGAGTCAAAAATGAGCGATTTTGTCCTGAAAAGCGAATACACTCCTACGGGAGATCAGCCGGAGGCTATTGCTTCCCTTACTGCCGGTATTGCCTCGGGCAGGAAAATGCAGACCCTGCTTGGCGTCACCGGTTCGGGCAAGACCTTTACCATGGCAAACGTCATAGCGCGCTCCGGCAGACCGACGCTTATACTTGAGCCAAACAAAACGCTTGCGGCACAGGTTTGCTCGGAAATGCGCGAGTTCTTTCCCGACAGCGCCGTTGAATATTTTGTTTCCTATTATGATTATTATCAGCCCGAGGCATACATTCCCGGCAAGGATATGTATATCGAAAAGGATGCACTGATAAACGACGAGATCGACCGCCTGCGCCACAGCGCAACATCAGCGCTTTTTGAGCGGAGGGATGTGATAATAGTCGCGAGCGTATCATGTATATATTCACTCGGCGACCCCGGCGAATACCGCAGTCTTGTAATAGCGCTGCGCCCCGGCATGCCCATGAGCCGCGAGGGTCTTCTTGCCAAGCTGACTGCGGTCAGCTATACGCGTAACGATATGAATCTCGTGCGTGACAGCTTCCGCGTGCGCGGAGACACGGTGGATATAATCCCCGCATCCTCCGGCGACAAGGCGCTGCGCGTTGAGTTTTTCGGCGATGAGATAGACCGCGTGAGCGAAATAAATACAGTGACGGGGGAGCTTGTGCGCCGTCTTTCATACGCGGCGGTCTACCCTGCCACGCATTATGCCGTTTCGGACGACAAGCGCGAGGCGGCGCTTGCGGAGATAGAAGCCGAAATGAAGGAGCGCGCGGCATACTTCACCGCCGAGGGCAAACTGCTTGAAGCACAGCGCATAACCGAACGCACAAAATACGATCTTGAAATGCTGCGCGAGGTCGGCTTCTGCTCCGGCGTTGAAAACTACTCACGCGTGCTTTCAGGACGCGAGCCGGGTTCCACGCCGTACACCCTGCTCGACTACTTTCCGAAGGATTACCTTATGTTCATAGACGAATCGCACGTTACCGTGCCGCAGGTGCGCGGCATGAGCGGCGGCGATTCGGCGAGAAAAAAGAACCTTGTCGAATACGGCTTTCGTCTGCCCTCGGCTTACGACAACCGCCCGCTTTTCTTTGATGAATTCGAATCAAAACTGAATCAGGTCGTGTTTGTGAGCGCCACGCCCGGAGACTATGAGCTTGAGCATTCAGAATCCACTGCCGAACAGATAATCAGACCCACAGGTCTGCTTGACCCCGATGTTGAGGTAAGACCCATCGAGGGTCAGGTGGACGATATGCTGGGCGAGATACGCGCGCGCACGGCGCGCGGCGAGCGCGTGCTTGTGACCACGCTCACACGAAAGATGGCGGAGGATCTTACGGGCTATCTCTCCGACAACGGAGTTAAGGTCAGATATATACACTATAATGTAGAGACCATCGAACGCATGGAGCTGATACGCGATCTGCGCCTCGGCGTGTTTGACGTGCTGGTCGGCATCAACCTGCTGCGCGAAGGACTTGACCTGCCCGAGGTATCTCTCGTCGTGATCCTTGACGCGGACAAGGAGGGCTTTCTGCGCGCCGAGCGTTCGCTCATCCAGACCATAGGCAGAGCGGCACGAAACGAAAACGGCAAGGTAATAATGTACGCCGACACGGTGACAGGCTCGATGGAACGCGCGATATCGGAAACAAGACGCCGCCGCAGTATCCAGCAGGCATACAACGAGGCGCACGGCATAACCCCGCACACCGTCGTAAAGGGCATACGCGACATTATCGACATAGCGGCGCACGATGCGGGCGCCGATGCCGCAAGCAGCGCCAAGCGCAGCCGCGCGGAGGCAAAGAAGATGTCGAAGTCCGAGCGCGAGGCAACTATCGAACGCATGACGAAGCAGATGAAGGAAGCAGCCCGCAGCCTTGACTTTGAGCTTGCCGCATTCCTGCGCGACCGCATTCGCGAAATAAGAGAAACCAGGTGAGAAAGGAAGGCACAAAATGCCGGATTTCATAAAAATAAAGGGCGCGCGCGTCCACAATCTCAAAAATATCGATCTCACGATACCGCGGGACAAGCTGGTGGTATTTACCGGGCTTTCCGGCTCCGGAAAATCATCACTTGCCTTTGACACGATATACGCCGAGGGACACAGGCGGTTCGTTGAATCGCTGTCGTCATATGCAAGGCAGTTCCTCGGTCAGCTCGACAAGCCGGACATCGATTCGATAGAGGGACTTTCCCCCGCGATCTCGATAGACCAGAAGACCACCTCAAAGAATCCGCGCTCCACGGTCGGCACCGTTACCGAAATATACGACTACCTGCGTCTGCTTTACGCCCGCGTCGGCGTGACACACTGCCCCGTATGCGGCAAGGTCATATCACGGCAGACGGTCGATCAGATAATAGACAAAATAATGACTCTGCCCGAGGGCGAGCGCTTTCTCGTGCTCGCGCCGGTCGTGCGCGCCAAAAAGGGAATGCACGAAAAGGTTCTTGCCGATGCGCGCAAATCCGGCTACACACGCGTGCGCGTGGACGGCAGCATGTACGATCTTGACGAGGAGATATCGCTTGACAAGAACCTGCGCCACAGCATTGAGGTGGTAGTGGACCGCCTTGTGATGCGCGGCGACATACGTTCGCGTCTTTCCGACTCGGTAGAGACCGCGCTTGCTCTTGCCGAAAAAAGACTGCTGATAGTCACCGTCCCGCGCGAGGACGGCGAAAAGCCGCGCGAACTTGAATTTTCACAGACCTATGCCTGCGAGGAGCACGGAATATCCTTCGGCGAGCTTGAGCCACGCATGTTCTCCTTCAACAACCCCGCCGGCGCCTGCCCCGACTGCGCCGGACTTGGCGTAACGCGCCGCGTATCTGTGGACCGCGTTATTCCGGACCGCTCGCTGTCCCTTTCCGGCGGCGCGATAGCGGTAAACGGCTTCAAAACGCTTGAGGAGGAGAGCTGGAACGGTCCTCTTTTTGCCGCCGTGGCGGAAAGATACGGCTTTACGCTCGACACCCCTATCGAAAAGCTGACAGATGACCAGCTAAACATCCTGCTTTACGGCTCCGGAGCCGAAAAATACGATGTAACGCGCTATTTCGGTCACGAGGGGCACCGCAAGTCGGCGACCTTTGACGGTATCATTCCCATGATCGAACAGCGCATGGAATACGGCATGAGCGCCGAATATTACGAGCAGTTCATTGAGGAGATCCCCTGCGCGACCTGCCACGGGCGCAGACTCAATCCAATGTCGCTCGCAGTTACCGTAGGCGGGCTTGCTATCGACGAATTCTGCGATCTTTCGGTAGACCGCGCGCTTGAGTATATTTCGGGCGCTGCACTGGAGCTTACCGAAACGGAAATGAAAATAGTAAAAGAGGTGCTGAAGGAGATACGCTCGCGCCTCACATTTCTGCAAAGCGTAGGGCTTGGGTATCTTACGCTTTCACGCCGCGCGGGGAGCCTCTCCGGCGGCGAGGCACAGCGCATACGGCTTGCAACGCAGATAGGCTCGTCCCTTGTCGGCGTGCTTTACGTGCTTGACGAGCCGAGCATAGGACTGCACCAGC
>ERZ827186.1058-NODE-1058-length-24815-cov-40.953514_pt1 | contig 24815 bp, 18 predicted proteins | sample MGYA00519918_ERZ827186 | MGnify/ENA primary metagenome ERZ827186 (study PRJEB31778, sample SAMEA3449275) | human gut metagenome | biome: human gut; feature: human-associated habitat; material: faeces | place: United Kingdom | collected 2010/2012 ...
CGTATCTCAGTCCCAATGTGGCCGTTCAACCTCTCAGTCCGGCTACTGATCGTCGCCTTGGTGGGCCGTTACCTCACCAACTAGCTAATCAGACGCGAGGCCATCTTTCAGCGATAAATCTTTGACATAAGTGCCATGCGACACCTATGTGTCATGCGGTATTAGCAGTCGTTTCCAACTGTTGTCCCCCTCTGAAAGGCAGGTTCCTCACGCGTTACTCACCCGTCCGCCACTGTCCTCTGCTTCAATTGGACGAATCCTCTTTCCACAGATTCTCGTTCGACTTGCATGTGTTAAGCACGCCGCCAGCGTTCGTCCTGAGCCAGGATCAAACTCTCTATAAATTGTATCTAAACGGCCATGCCGCTTAAATCTTTACAGAGCTATTTGTCATAGCTTCAAAAACTTTTTATACTTACCTTCCCGGGTAATTGACTTAACCCCGTTCCGGCAAGTTTCTCAGTTGCACATCTTACAATGTGCTCCCGTCTGGTGCTTTTCGTTTCGTTCGTTGTTTAATTTACAAGGTACACGTCCCATAACCGCGGAACAGTTGATATGATACTACTTGCGGCCGGATTTGTCAACACTATTTTTAAATTTTTTCGAATTTTTTGTATACGGCAATGTAATGACTTTTAACGCAAGTCATGCTATACTTTAAATAATATTTTATGAACTTTTAAAGGAGGATGACTCCGTGGATATTCTGCACCTGACCGGCACCTTCGGCCGCCTGGATCACAGCGAATTGTCGCTCGCGCCGGGGCTGAATGTGCTGTACGCTCCCAATGAAACCGGCAAGTCCACCTGGGGCGCCTTTATCCGCACCATGCTGTACGGCCTGTCCACCCGCGAGCGCGGGCCGCTGGCGGACAAGAACCGCTATGCGCCCTGGACCGGCGCGCCCATGCAGGGCCGCATGGACCTGACGACCCATGGGGATGCCTGCACCCTGCTGCGGGAGACACGCCGCGCCGCATCACCGCTGGGCGAGTTTTCCTGCACCTACACCGGTACCGGCACGCCCGTTCCGGGCATTACCGGCCAGAACGCCGGCGAGGTGCTGCTGGGCGTGCCCCGGGAGGTGTTTGAGCGCAGCGCCTTTATCGGCCAGAACGCTCTGGCCGTGGACCAGGACGCCGAGCTGGAGCGCCGCATCGCCGCCCTGATCACCACCGGTGAGGAGGACACCTCCTACACCGAGTCCTACGACCGCCTGAAAAAGCAGCTGAACCGCCGCAAGCACAACAAGACAGGGCTCATACCCGCCCTGGAACGGGAGGCCGACCAGCTGCGCGCCGCGCTGGCGGAGCTGGACGCGCTGAACGACCAGGCGCAGCAGTCGCGCCGGGAGCTGGATGCTCTGGAGCGCCGCGCCGCCGATCTGCGGCAGCAGACGGCTCAGTGGCAGGCGCTGGCTACTCAGGAGCAGGCCGACGCCTGTCAGCAGGCGGCGCAGGCGGCACTGACCGCCCAGGCCCGGGCCGACACGCTGGCGGCCGACTGCGCCGCCCTGCCGGACGATGCTTCGCTGACGCTGCTGGAGGGGCAGGCCGCCGCACTTCCCGGTGAGCTGTCCGCCCTGACGGAAAAGCGCAGCGCCGCGGAGAAGGCCGCGCAAACCGCGCTGCAAGCCCGGAACGCTCTGGAGCAGCACCCCCTTTACCCCGCCGCCGAGCCGGAGCTGCGGCAGCGTGCCGAAGCCATCCAGCCCGATAGGACTCCCTCTCTGCTCCTGGTCCTCTTCCCCGCGTCGCTGATCGTGGTCGCCGCTGCGCTGGCATTTCTGTTCCGGGCGCAGCAGCCGCTGCCCTTCTGGCTGTTCATCGGCATGGCCGGGATGGGCATCGGTCTGACCGTCGCCGCCATGCTTATCCGCCGTCGGAACATCCGGGAGAACCATGCCTTTGCCGAAGCGCAGCGCGCCGAACTAAAAAAGCAGATCGCCGAATATCTCCCCCTGCGGCAGCAGGCAGATGAGGCCGCCGAGGCTGCCCGCCGGGCGGAAGTCTCCGCCGCGGACAGTGAAGATGCCTGCCGCCGCCGGCTGCGGGATCTGCTGACCCAGGTACGCGTCTTCGCCCCCGCCGCTGCCGATCTGTCCGGCATACAGCTGGCCCTGTCAGACGCCCGGCGCCGCAAGACCGCGCTGGCCGACGCCCGGCAGACGGCCCGGGAAGCCGCCCTGTACCGGGACGCCCTGCGGGTGCAGCTGCCGGAACAGCCGGCCGCCGAAGGCTCTATCCAGCGCCCTGCGCTCTCACGCGAGGAGGCCGCCGCGGAATTGGCGCGCACACAGACGCTGCTGGCGCAGGAGCGCACCCGGTTTGACACCCTCACCGGCCGCATCCGCGCGCTGGATCGCTCCAGCGATCTGGAGGCCCAGCTGGCGCAGAAGCAGGAGCAGCTGACCGCCCTGCAGGATGAATATGATGCCATCGCGCTGGCCATGGATGCCCTGTCACAGGCCAACACCGTGCTGCAGAACCGCTTTTCCCCGGCGCTGGGCGCACGGGCGGCGGAGATCTTCTCCGCCATCACCGGCGGGCGCTATGACCGTGTGCTGCTGAGCCGGGACTTCTCCCTGTCCGCCGAGCCCGTCGGCGACCCGGTGGGACGCAGCGTCCGCCTGCTGAGTCAGGGTGCCGCCGACCAGCTGTATCTGGCGGTGCGGCTGGCCATCTGCGACATGGTGCTGCCCGCCGACAAGCGTGTGCCCCTCATTCTGGATGACGCGCTGGTGACCTTCGACGACGAGCGGCTCCACGCGGCGCTGGACTATCTGCTTGAGGAAAGCCAAAGGCGCCAGATATTGCTGTTCACCTGCCAGAAGCGGGAGATGGCCTATCTGCAGGGCAAGGAAAACGTGACCGTCACGGAGCTGTGAGGTCGGGATATGCATATTTGGACAATTACTGATTGGGAAAAGAACCTTCCAGATAATTCCCTCAGAAGAACCGGCTTGCGATTTCGATACGACAGGAATACGCACCCCGAAGTAAAACGTGCGTGCTTACAATTCGCGATTTGGCTGAGAACCCAATATTACTTTCCGCTAAGAGTCGTTGTTTATGTCAAAGGAGCAAAAACCATTCGCACAAAAGATGGCGATCATGTAGTAGGAAGCTTTTTTGAACCTTTTTCATACTTGGATGAGCCGTATATCCGAATTGCAGCGGGTGATTATAATGAATTAGCGAACCATTTAGGGAAAGACAATGCCCTGGCGTCGATCCTTCTTTCCTTGGCCCATGAATTGACGCATTACTATCAATGGATCAATAACATTCAACTAACGCCTGTAGGCAGAGAACGGCAGGCCACCAAATACGCGAACTATATCATAGATGAATATGCGTCAACCAGAGAACATCCTTAGGGCGCGCAGGGTGCGGCGTCCCGCATAAAAATGCGTAGGGGCGGACGACTCTGTCCGCCCGGACAGAGGTGCGGCGGGGCGATGTGGGCATCGCCCCCTACGAAAGGGCAAACGGATGCCCCCTACAACGCACTCAAGAGGGCACCGCACTCTGTCCCCCCTTGCAAATCCCCTCAAATCGTGCTATACCATATATAAAAGAGCGAAAGGAGGCTGCCATGCCCCATTTTGACTGTCTCCGCTGCGGCACGGCCATGCAGTTCGTCGGCCAGCACAAGCTGCAGCTGGGCAGGACCAGCTGGATATTCGGCGACCTGCCCAACCTGATGGCCGGTGCGCTGGACGTGTCCATTATGGCGTGCCCCGCCTGCGGCAAGCTGGAATTCTTCACTGGCGGCGTTTCCCAGCCCAGCGGCAACGACCCCGGCCTGCACCAGCGCCGATGCCCGAAATGCGGCTTTGCCCACGATTTCGACTACCCCAAATGTCCCCTGTGCGGCTATGTCTACACCGCCGGGGACGAGCTGTAAGAATATTTAAAAGGAGAACCTGTTATGAGCGATTGCACCCACGATTGCAGCACCTGCGGCGAAAGCTGCGGTGAGCGCAAGGAAGTAAACGTATTTGAGAAAAAGCCCCTCCGCCCTGGCTGCCGCGTCGGTAAGGTCTACGGCGTGGTGTCCGGCAAGGGCGGCGTAGGCAAGTCCATGGTCACCAGCCAGCTGGCGGTGGCGCTGCGGCGGGAGGGCTACCGCACCGCCATTCTGGACGCGGACATCACCGGCCCGTCCATCCCCAAAGCCTTCGGCATCCACGGCCGGGCCGTGGCGCAGGGCGACGCCATCGTGCCCGTGACCACCGCCACCGGCATACAGCTGATGTCCGTGAACCTGCTGCTGGAGCACGAGACGGACCCGGTCATCTGGCGCGGGCCGGTCATCGGCGGCGTGGTGCAGCAGTTCTGGGGTGATACCCTGTGGAACGATGTGGATTATATGTTCGTGGATATGCCTCCCGGCACCGGCGACGTGGCGCTGAACGTGTTTCAGTCGCTGCCGGTGGATGGCGTCATCATTGTGGCCAGCCCCCAGGACCTGGTATCCATGGTGGTGCAGAAGGCCGTGAAGATGGCGCAAATGATGAACATCCCCATCGTGGGCCTGGTGGAGAACATGAGTTACGTCCAGTGTCCCGACTGCGGTAAAAAGCTCTACATCTTCGGCGAGGGCAAGACCGAGGAGGCCGCGAAGGAATACCATATTCCCCTGCTGGCGAAAATGCCCATTGACCCGGCACTGGCTAAGCTGACCGACGACGGCTGCATCGAGCAGTTCGAGGGGCACTGGCTGGACAGCGTGGTGGAGACCATTCTGCGGAAATAAGCAAAAAAAGAAGCGGCGCGGTGCGCCGCTTCTTTTTTGATCTTATTTCATCAGCTCCTGCACCAGCGTCACCAGGCCGCTGACACCCACGCCGATGTACACCACCTGCCGGGCCACGTCGCCGGACATCTTCCGGCTCAGCCGTGTACCGATCCACAGCCCCAGCAGGATACACGCCATACCCAGCCCCGCCATAGGCAGCAGTGCCGCGCTGAAATAGCCCCGCACCGTCCGCATGGTGAAGTTGATGAGGTTGGTGGTAAAGAACAGGAACTGCATATTGCCCACATACGTCTCCTTGCTCCGGGCGATGGCGACGAAATACAGCGCCATCATAGGCCCGCCGATGGTGAACGCCCCGGCGCAGCACCCGGAGAAGGCGCTGCACACCAGCCCCGCCGCCAGGCCGGGCTGGTCCAGCTTCACCCGCTTGGCAAAAAGCAGGAAGTACGCCGCCAGCGCGATCAGGAACGCCCCGAACAGCGCCGTCAGCACGTGCAGGTCGAAATTCCCCAGCAGATTGATGATGACCAGACTGCACACGGTGTACAGCCCGATGGGCAGCGCGATCTGCTTTACATCGATGTGCTTGCGGTACATCCACGTCATGGTGCCGGACTGGGCCATGCAGATCAGCGCCACGATGGTGGGCGCAATGGTCATGTCGTAAAACGCGCTGGCCGCCACCATCATAATGACCGCCGCGCCAAAGCCCGTCAGTGGCTGGATGATGCCGCCCGCCAGCGCCGCCAGCCCCATCATTGCGTATTCCACCGCGCACACCGCCTTTTCTGTCATATTCCCGGCTATTATAACAACTTCACGCAGGAAAGGCAATCCGCAAAATGAACATCCCCCAGCCTGACGGCCGGGGGATGTTTGTTCAGCTCTTCTTTTTGCCCAGGTAGGCTTCCTTGATGGACTCGTCCGCCAGCAGCTCCGCGCCGGTGCCGGACTTGGTGATGTTGCCCGTCTCCAGCACATAGGCGTAGTCCGCGATCTTCAGCGCCATGTTGGCGTTCTGCTCGATCAGCAGCACGGTGACGCCCTGCTCGTTGACGGTGCGGATGATATCAAAGATGCCCTGCACCACCAGCGGCGCCAGACCCAGCGACGGCTCATCCAGCATCAGCAGCTTGGGGCGGCTCATCAGCGCGCGGCCCACGGCCAGCATCTGCTGCTCGCCGCCGGACAGCGTACCGGCCAGCTGCCAGTTGCGCTCCTCCAGCCGAGGGAACAGCTCATACACCCACTTGATGTCCTTCTCGATGCCGTCCTTGTCTTTCCGCAGGTACGCGCCGGCCTTCAGGTTCTCCAACACGGTCAGGTTGGCGAACACCCGCCGGCCCTCCGGGGACTGGGCGATGCCCGCCTCCAGGATCTTGTTGATGGGCTTGCCCAGCAGTTCCTGTCCGTCATAGGTGATGGAGCCGCTGTCCGCCTTTACCAGGCCGGAGATAGTCCGCAGCGTGGTGGACTTACCGGCGCCGTTGGCGCCGATCAGGGTGACGATCTTGCCGTCGGGTACCTCAAGGCTGATGCCGCGCAGCGCCTTGATGCCGCCGTAAGACACACACAAATTCTCAATCTTCAGCATCTTCTGCCACCCCCAAGTATGCGTCGATGACGCGCTCGTTGTTCTGTATCTCCTCCGGTGTGCCCTTGGCGATCAGCTTGCCGAAATCCAACACGTAAATCCGGTCGGCAATGCCCATGACCAGGTCCATGTGGTGCTCGATCAGCAGGATCGTCTTGTGGAAATGATCCCGGATCTCCTTGATGAACTCCGCCAGCTCCAGCGTCTCCTGCGGGTTCATGCCGGCGGCCGGCTCATCCAGCAGCAGCAGGGTCGGGTCGGTGGCCAACGCGCGGGCGATCTCCAGCCGGCGCTGCTTGCCGTAGGGCAGGCTGGTAGCCAGCTCGTTCTGCACATCCTCCAGGCCCACCACCTTCAGAAGCTCCAGTACCTCGGCGCGCTGCTGCATCTCCTCCTTGGCGTTCAGGTGGAACGCCGCGGTAAACAGATTGCTGGTGCGCCGCATATGCTTGGCGATAAGCACATTGTCAAACACCGTCTGGGTCTTCCACAGACGGATATTCTGGAAAGTACGGGCCATACCCAGCGCCGTGATCTTATCCGGCGTAGGGGCCAGCACATGGTCAGTAAATGCGTAGCTGTCCAACGCCTTCTGGCCCTCTTTCCAGGCCTTCAGCGCCTCGTCGTCCAGCGCCTCCTCCGGGGCGAACTGGGCGGTGTACATATCCGCGTGCTCACCCTTATACTGCTTCTTCATCTTTCCGGAGGGATGGTTCCGCACGATGCAGTTCCCCTTGAAGGAAACGCGGCCGTTGCTGGGCGCATACACACCGGTGATGACATTGAACGCTGTGGTCTTGCCAGCGCCGTTGGGGCCAATCAGCGCCACGATCTCGCCCTCGTTGACCTCCAGATTCAGATTGTCCACGGCTACCACGCCGCCAAACTGCATAGTGACATTTTCAACAGATAGAACGCTCTTGCTCATTTAGACGCCACCTCCTTCGCCGCTTTATCCTTCTTTTTGAACAGCTTCCCGAAGAAGTTGATGATGGCATCCCACGAGAACTCCCTGTCGCCCATGATGCCCTTGCGGAAGAACAGCACCACGATCATAATGATCACCGAGAACACCAGCATACGGAAGCCGCCGCGCATGAATGGGATGTTCACACCCAGATAGGGCATGGGGTCATCCAGGAAACGCAGCCACCATTCGGAGCAGGCGATGTACAGGAAAGAGCCCAGAATGGAGCCGGTCACGGAGCCAATGCCGCCAATGACCACAATCAGCAGTATCTCATAGGTCATGGTGGAGGTGAAGGCGTTGGCCTGGATACTGGCCTGGAACATGGCCAGCAGCGCGCCGCTGATACCGGCAAAGAAGGAGCTGATCAGGAACGCCTGCATCTTATGCTTGGCCAGATTGATACCCATAGCTTCTGCCGCCACCTCATCATCGCGAATCGCCTTGAAAGCACGGCCGTAGGTAGAGTTGATGATCAGCACGATAATAGCGATGCAGATGCCGGAAACAATGAACGGGAACAGCACGCTGTCGAAGTTGGCGAACTGCCGCAGCAGGTTAGAGGAGTTGGTCAGCGGGCCCACCTTGTTCCACTGAATGATAGCGCGCATGATCTCAGCGAAGCCCAGCGTGGCAATGGCCAGATAATCGGACTTCAGCTTCAGCACTGGCAGGCCGATAAGCCACGCAAACAGCGTCGGCACCACGCCGGCCAGGATCAGACCCACCACCATGGGCAGGCAGAACTGCACGATACCACCGTCAAAATATTGATACACGGCAGCGCGGGAAGCCACGGGAATAGTCAGGATTGCATAAGTATACGCACCGATCATCATAAAGCCCGCCTGTCCCAAAGAGAACAGACCCGTAAAGCCGTTCAGCAAGTTCAACGACACTGCCACCAGGGAGTAGATCGCGCCCTTTTTCAGCACGGTCGCCAACATGGAATAGTGCTGGAACTTGTCCACATACAGCAGGAAAGCAAGGCAGACGGCGGCGAGGATCAGAGACAGCAACAGATTTCTTTTCTTATTGTTCTTCATATCTCACACCTTCTCCGTCAGTTTTTCGCCGAACAAGCCGTTGGGCTTGCACAGCAGGATCACGATCAACAGTGCAAACGTAAAGGCATTGCTGAACACGGCCATATCGGCGTTGGACTTGATAAGCGACTCGCAGATACCGATGATAAACGCACCGATCACCGCACCGGGGATCGAGCCGATACCGCCGAACACCGCCGCTACAAAGGCTTTCAGGCCAGGCATAGCGCCGATCATGGGGCTGACCTGACCATAGTTGGAGAAGTACAGAATAGAGGCTACGCCCGCCAGCAGCGAACCGATAACAAAAGTCACGGAAATAACGCTGTTGATCTTGATGCCCATGAGCTGCGCCGTCTCAAAGTCGCGGGATACCGCACGCATGGCCATGCCGATCTTAGTCTTCTGGATAAGAATGACCAACACCACCACCAGCAAGATAGTCAAAATGGGGGTGATAATGGTGATACGTTTGACATTCAGACTGCCCACCTGCATCACCTGGGTCAGGAACGGGATGTCGGGATACGCACGGGCGATACCGCCGGTGATATAGGTGGCCAGATTCTGCAGCAAATAGCTGACGCCGATGGCCGATATCATCACTGACATGCGGGGCGCGGTACGCAGGGGGCTGTATGCTGCCTTTTCGATCAGAACACCCAACGCCACTGTGGCAATAAGTACCAGGGGAATACACACTGCCATCGGCATCCAGGTGGCGGCATACACCATAAAGAAGCCCGCCATCATAAAGATGTCACCGTGTGCGAAGTTGATCAGACGCAGTATGCCATACACCATCGTATAGCCGATAGCGATCAGCGCATACAGGCTGCCCACCGTTACGCCGGAGAGCAGCAAGTCGATATAATACGCTGCGTCATGCATAAGTAAAGCATCCTCCTTATATGAATCTTGCGCTTTCGGAGACCGGGGGCGATGCCATCGGCATCCAAAAACGCAAGAGTCATGAAAGTTGCATTGTGAGGGGAGCGCACGCTCCCCCCACAATGGCTGTTATCCTACAATGAGGTTCGTCTCAGACTCGACGTATGCCGTCTTTTACTCCAAACCGTTGAAGGTGCTGAAGTACACAATCTCACCGTTCTCGATGGTCTTGATAACCGCGTAGTTCTTGATAGCGTCGCCGTTCTCGTCGAACTTCAGGTCACCGGTGATGAGGCCGGAGATCTCCAGAGTTGCCAGCGCATCGCGGATGGTGGCGCCGTCAGTGGACTGGGCCGCCTCGATCGCGCCCACAGCTGCCATGTAAGCGTCATAGCCGCAGGGGGTCACGCTGGAGATAACGTCGGACACACCGCCGTTGTTCTCCACGCGGGTCGCATCCTCAGCCACCCACTTGGTGAAACCGTCCACGAAAGCCTTACCGGCCTCATTGGTGGTATCGGCGGCATCGAAGAAAGCGGAGAAGTAAATATCGGTAGCCTTGCTGCCGGTACGCTGGGCGATGGAGATGTCATCCCAGGTGTCGCCAGCCATGATGGGGCAGGTGATGCCGGCATCGCGGGCCTGAGAGATAATCATAGCCGCGGTCTCGATGGAAACAGGAGCAAAGATGCCGTCGTAACCCTCGGACTTGATGGAAGCCATGATAGTGGAGAAGTCAGCCTCGCCCTTCTGGAACTCCAGAGTGGTAGCCTTGCCGCCCAGACGCTCCATCTCCTGACGGAAGTAGTTGCCGAAACCAGCGGAGTAGTCATCGCCGGACTCGATGATCAGGGCACAGTTGCTGCTACCCTTCTCATTGAACGCAAAGTTGGCCATCACAGCGCCCTGGAACGGATCAATGTAGCCGACACGGAAGTAGTAGTCATTGCCCGCAGTCACCTGGGGGTTGGTGCAGGAAGTGCCGATGGCAGGGATCTTAGCGCTCTCGAACAGAGGGCCGGCAGCAATCGCGCAAGCAGAACCATATGTACCGATCACCACAGACACACCCTGGGAAATCAGGGTCTGCGCGGCAGTGGGTGCCTTAGCCTGGTCGGAAGCATTGTCCGCATAGACCAACTGCACACTGTACTCCTCGCCGTTGATGGTAACGGTGGGCTTCAGGGAGTGGGCATACTCAATACCCAGGATCTCCTTCTTGCCGCCGCCGCCGTTCTGACCGGAAGTGGGCTCAAACACGCCGATCTTAACGACCTTGTCGCCGGAAGCGGAATCATCACCCTTCTGACTGTCGCCCTGCTCACCGCAGGCCACCAGAGACAGAGCCATGACCAGCGCCAGCATCATTGCTAAAAACTTTTTCATGGTAATTCCTCCTAAATTCACCTTGCAGCGGTCAAGTCTGTCGACCGCTCACAGAATATGTGTATTTTAGCGAAAATATTTGGCAAAAACAATTGTAACAACCTCTAAAAATCACAGCTTTTGCATCAGCGACATGGCGTTAAGAATCCGTAATGATCGCCAGTATGTCCTTGTTCAGAGGACAAACGCCCTGTGTTGGTAAACTTTCCCCCTTGATTGTCTCCCTATGGCGGACGGTCTGTCCCGTCATTGTGCACAAAACCGGTGTCGCTTTTTGCGAAAAAACCGGCGGGCGCAGATGCGCCTGCCGGTTCCGCATATCGTTATATCACTCTCACTGACGGCTTTCGCCGCTTTGCGTGAAATATGTCTTGAACGTATCGCCGTCCATGGTCTCGTGCTCCAGCAGATACTCTGCCACCGCCGTCAGCTCCGTCTTGTACCGAGCCAGTATCTCACGGCATTTTTCGTAGGCCTCGTCTATGATGGCGCGGATCTCCGCGTCCATCTCCGCCGCCGTCTTTTCGGAGTAGGGGCGGGTGTGGGCCATGGACTTGCCGATGAACACCTCGTCGGTGCCGGCGTCAAAGGCCACGTTGCCCAGCCTGGACGACATACCGTAGGTGCCTACCATCTTGCGGGCGATGGCCGTGGCCCGCTGGATGTCGCTGGAAGCACCGGTGGAGATATCGCCCAACATCATCTCCTCGGCGGCGCGGCCGCCCAGCAGACCGGCCACCCGGTCCAGCATATAGCGGCGGGACAGGTAGGAACGGTCCTCCTCCGGCAGATAGATGGTCATGCCGCCGGCCTGACCGCGGGGAACGATGGTGATCTGGTGTACGGGGTCCAGGTCCGGCAGGGCCTGCATGACCACGGCGTGACCGGCCTCGTGATAGGCAGTGAGCCGACGCTCGGCCTCGGGCACCACGCGGCTGTGCTTCTCCGGGCCGGCGATGACCTTGATGACAGACTGGTGGATGGCCTCCTCGGTGATGAAGCGCTGGCCGCGGCGGCCGGTCAGCAGCGCCGCCTCGTTCAGCAGGTTCTCCAGATCCGCACCGGTAAAGCCGGAGGTAGCGCGGGCCACGGAGCCCAGGTCCACATCCTCCGCCAGGGGCTTGCCCTTGGCGTGTATCTTCAGTATCTCCTCGCGGCCCTTGATATCCGGCAGGCCCACGAACACCTGGCGGTCGAACCGGCCGGGGCGCAGCAGCGCCGGGTCCAGAATGTCCACGCGGTTGGTGGCCGCCAGGACCACCACGCCCTCGTTGGCGGCGAAGCCGTCCATCTCCACCAGCAGCTGGTTCAGGGTCTGCTCGCGCTCGTCATGGCCGCCGCCCAGACCGCTGCCGCGCTGACGGCCCACGGCGTCGATCTCATCGATGAAGACGATGGCCGGAGCCTGCTTCTTGGCCTGCTCGAACAGGTCACGGACGCGGCTGGCACCCACGCCCACATACATCTCCACAAAATCGGAGCCGGAAATGGAGAGGAAGGCGGTGTCCGCCTCGCCGGCCACGGCCTTGGCCAGCAGCGTCTTGCCGGTGCCCGGAGGGCCCACCAGCAGCACGCCCTTGGGAATATGCGCGCCCAGCTCGGTATAGCGCTGGGGATCGCGCAGAAACTGGACGATCTCCTCCAGCTCCTCCTTCTCCTCATCGGCACCGGCCACGTCCTTGAACGTGACCTTCTTGCCGTCAGAGGGGATATCCTGGATACGGGCCTCGCCGAAGCGGGCCATTTTATCGTTGACGGCGCCGCCGCCCAGGCCGCCCATACGGGCGATCAGGTTCATCAGCAGGATGAAGGCCATGGCCGCCAACACATAGGGCAGCAGGGTACGCAGCCAGCCGTTCTCGCTGCCGGCGGCGTAGTCATAGCTGGTGATGACCCCCTTTTCCGCCTGGGACACCACCAGATCGTTCATGTCGTTATAAAACGTGTCGAAGCTGTGGAGGGCGCAGCTGACGCTGGAGCCGTCCTGCAGCTTAGCCACCAGGCGCGTGTCGGTGGCGGTGAAGGACTTGACCTTCTCCGCCGTGAAATAGGCGCGCATATCGCTGTAGCTCACGTCGCCGGAACGGCCGAGGTTACCCACCACCTGGGTGATGAGCACCACCGCCAGCACGATGAACAGCAGCATGACGCCGCTGAAACGTCTTCTTTCCATGTCTCCCCGTCTCCCTTCTCAGCCGATCCAGCGGATGCCCTGCCAGCTCTGGTCACTGCCAACGGAGATGGCCACCAGCATCCGCGCCTGGACGGCCTCTATCGGAATATAGGGCTCGCCCAGCAGGCGGCTGTCGTTGGAGCCGGTGCGGTTGTCGCCCATGACGAACATACAGCCCTCCGGCACGGTGAAGGTCTTTTCGGCCATGCTGTCCGGCAGGGTGGTGATGCCCTGGGTGGGCAAATAGCTCTCGTCCAGCTTCTCGCCGTTGACGTAGGTATAGCCGTTCTCGAAGGAGATCGTCTCGCCGGGCAGGCCGACGACGCGCTTCACCAGGACCTTGTTCAGCTCCTCGTCCCAGAAGGTGACGATGTCGCCGCGCTCCGGCACCGGATCGGACACCACATAGGGCAGCCGCCAGCCGATCAGCAGGCACTTGGTGGGGATGGTGGTCTCCATGGAGCCGCTGGGCACATAGGCCAGCTGCAGCAGCACCTTGAACAGCACGAATACCGCCGCCAGCGTCACCAGCAGGTAGCCGTAGTCGTCCCACAGTCTGCGGCCGCGGCTTTTGGCGGGCTTGGCCGCAGAGGCCGCCGTCTCCGCCGGGGCGGGTGCGGCGCTCTCCGCCGGGGCGGGCTGCTCCGCGGGGGTCTTTACCTCGTCGGCCGCGGTGGCCGGAGGTGTGGTTTTCACCGGCTCGCCGGTGGGGGCCAGGCGCTTTCCGCCTTTGTTTTCCATATACTTCACTTCCTATTCTCAAATGCTATGGGGTGGGGGAGGGTGTTTCGCCGCCGCGGCGGCGAGTGACTTTTATCCCCGGCGATAAAAGTCACCAAAAGCGCCGCTTGAAACTGCGTTTCAAGACTTCCTTTGCGCGGGGCGGGGGGTTGGAGCGACACATAAGCGGGGGCGGCTTTACTTGGTGTAGACCTCGGGCTTGAGGACGCCGATATAGGGCATATTCCGGTACTGCTGGCAGTAGTCCAGGCCATAGCCCACCACAAACTCGTCGGGGACCTCGAAGCCGGCATAGTCGGCGGTGATGGGCTTTTCGCGGCGGGCGGGCTTATCCAGCAGGGTGGCGATGGTGACGGAGGCGGCGCCCTTGGTCTTCAGGTACTCCGTCAGGAAATACAGGGTATTGCCGGAGTCCAGAATATCCTCGACGATGATGATGTCGCGGCCGCTGATGTCGCGCTGGAGGTCGCGGGTGATCTGCACCACACCGGAGGACTTGGTGGCGTTCTTATAGGACGAGAGGCCGATGAACTCCACCTCGCTTTTCAGCTGGGCGGCACGAACCAGGTCCGCCATGAAAATGAAGCAGCCGTTGAGAACGCCCACAAACATGGGGTTCTTGTCCTTAAATCTGTCGTACAGCCGGTCGCCCAGCTCCTGGACGCGGGCCTTGATCTCCTCTTCAGACAGCAGGACCTTCAGGATATCCTGATCCATATTACTCTTTGCCATTGCTTGTTATCCTCCGTTGTTTTTTGTGATGGTGATGTATATGGTGTTGCCGGAACACTCCGGCAGGGCTTTCTGGTCAATGCCCACACGCCAGACGGCGGCGGGGCGGCCCGCCAGACAGAGGACGGGCCAGGTATCGCGCTCCGGCGGAGCGATGCCGCGCTCGGCGAACAGGCGCTTGAGGCTGCGGCTGCCGCGGCTGCCGGGCAGGGTCAGGCGGTCATCGCGGCGCCAGGGCCGAACGGTCCAGGGGCCGGACCGCAGTGCCAGGGCGTCGGGGACGGGCGCGTCAGAGAGGGTGATGCGCCAGAGACCGGCGAGGTTATCGCCGGGGCGGAGCGCCGCCTCGTCCAGTGGGGCGGGCGCGTCGGAGAGGGTCAGGGCCCCGTCACGGCAGACGGCGGACGCGCCGCCGGGCAGGGAAAGCGCGCCGCCGGTGCGGCAGAGGTCCTCCAGCGCCCGGTAGTGGGCGGCGGTGAAGTCCTTTTTGCCCGCGCCGAGACGGTCCGTCAGCAGGCGGAGCATACGGGGACGCAGGGCCTCCGGCGCGGAGAGGAGCGCGGCGCAGGGGAGCGTCGTGCCCTCCGGTGGCAGGAGGGCGGCGGCCTGGGCGTCCAGGAGGTCGTTCTCGGCGCGCAAGATATCCGCCGTGCGGGTGATATGCGTCACGGCGGCGGGGTTGATCGCCCGCAGCTGGGGCATGATGTCCAGCCGGAGGCGGTTGCGGGCGTAGTGGGTATCCAGGTTCGTCTCGTCGGTGACGTAGGGGAGGCGGTTCTGCGCGATGTAGTCATCGATAGCGGCGCGGGGCGTATCCAGTAGGGGGCGGATGATGCCGTCACGGACGGGGGGAATGCCGGTAAGGCCCTGGGGGCCGGTGCCGCGAAGCAATTGCAGCAGGACCGTTTCGGCCTGGTCGTCGCGGTGGTGGGCGGTGGCGATAAAGTCCGCGGCAAGGGCATCCGCCGTGCGGCGGAGGAAGTCGTAGCGGGCGCGGCGGCCCGTCTCCTCCACCGTCAGGCGCCAGACGGCGCAGAGGGCGTAGACGTCCACCGTTTCGGTGTAGAAGGGAATGTTCCGTTCGGCGCAGAGGGCGCGGACCAGGTCCTCGTCACGCTGGGCCGTGGGACGCATACCGTGGTTCAGGTGGGCGGCAGCCACGCGGAAATCGCGGGCCCGGCCCAGCTTCCACAGGCAGTCCAGCAGGCAGACGGAGTCGCGGCCGCCGGACACGGCGCAGAGGATCAGCCCTTCGGGAGGTGGGAACATCTGCCAGCGCGTCATCCACGCGGTCAGGTCCAGGGGCTCACTCATCCTCGTCATAGCGGGTCTCCAGCGTGCCGAAGGCGGTGTACTCGGGCATCCAGCGGAGCTCTACCTTACCGGTCTCGCCGTGGCGGTTCTTGGCTACGATGCACTCGGCCACGTTGCGCTTCTCGGCATCGCTGTTATAGTAGTCGTCCCGGTAGAGGAACATGACGATGTCGGCGTCCTGCTCGATGGCACCGGATTCGCGCAGGTCGGACAGCATAGGGCGCTTGTCCTCGCGCTTTTCATTGGCACGGCTCAGCTGGCTCAGGCACAGTACGGGCACCTGCAGCTCCTTGGCCATGATCTTCAGCATACGGCTGATATCGGACACCGCCTGCTGGCGGTTCTCGCCGGAATAGCCCTTGCCGCCGGCGGAGGTCATCAGCTGAAGATAGTCAATGACCACCAGGCCCAGATTTTCCAGGCGGCGGCACTTGGCGTTCATATCCGCCACGGTCAGCAGTGGATTATCATCGATACGGATGTCCATGCGGCTGAGGGCGGAGGCGGCCTCGGCGATGCGCTGCCAGTCGCTCTCCCGCAGGTTGCCGGTGATCAAGCGCTGATTCTCCACCAGGCCCTCGCTGGCGATGAGGCGGGTGACCAGCTGCTCCTTGGACATTTCCAGGGAAAAGATGGCCACGGTCTTGCCGGACTCGCGGGCGGCGGACAGGGCCACATTCAGGGCCATACTGGTCTTGCCCATACCGGGACGGGCGGCCAGCAAGAGCAGGTCGGACTTGTTCATGCCGTTGATCTTGGCATCCACAGCGGAGAGTCCTGTGGACAGGCCCGGCACGGTCCGGCCTCCGTTAGCGGACAGCTCGGCCAACTGGCTCATCACGTCGCCCAGCACCATGCCCACCGTCACCATGCCCTGGGCGCTGCGGCCACGGCGGATGGCGTAGATCTGCTGCTCGGCGGCTTCCAGCATATCGCCGGCGGCGCCGCCGCCCTCCTGCACCATGGCGGTGATGCTGCCGGCGGCCTGGGCCACCTGGCGCATGAGCGACTTGTCCTGCACGATGCGGACGTACTCCATGACGTTAGCGCTGGTGGGAGTGACCTCCATCAGCTGCAGCAGATAGGAACGGGTATTGTCGTTATACAGTCCGTTCTTCTCCAGCTCGCCGGCCACGGTGACGCCGTCGATGGGCTGGGAGTAGACGAACATATGGTAGATCGTCTCGAAGATCTCCCGGTTGGTCCGCAGATAGAAATCCTGGGCCTGCAGCTTGTCCATCACGTCCTTGACGCAGTCGGCGTCGATGAGCATGGAGCCCAGCACCGCCTGCTCCGCCTGAGGGGAATGGGGCATGGACGGCGTCAGCAGGGCGTCGGTGTTGTTGGCCATGGGAAGACCTCCTTTCAAAATTACGGTAATAGCCGCGCCTGCGGCGCGGTGCTTTTCCCGCTTATTTCTCTTCGATGACGTGGACGTACACGGTACCGGAGACCTCGTAGCCCAGCCTGGCCTTGACCTCATAGCTGCCGAAGCTCTTGATGGGCTGGTCCAGCACCAGCTTCTTGCCTTCGATAGTCAGGCCGTGCTGGGCCTGAAGGGCATCGGCGATGGCGGCGCCGGTGATGGCGCCAAACAGCTTGCCGCCCTCGCCGCCCTTGGCGGCGATCTTCACCTGGCAGGCCTTCAGCTTTTCGGCGATGGCCAGTGCCTCGGCCTTGGCCTCGGCGTCGGCTTTGGCCTTGGCCTTGGCCTGGAGGTTCATGGTGTTGACGGCGTCGGCAGTGGCCTCCACAGCCATGCCCTTGGGGATCAGAAAGTTGCGGGCATAGCCCTCGGCGGCCTCGATCATCTGGCCCTTCTTGCCCTTGCCTTTGATGTCCTGCTTGAGAATGACTTTCATATCTGTATCTCCTTTACCTTAATTTTCAAAGTACTTGTCGATGGCCTCCAGCAGCTTTGCCTTGGCCTCGGCCACGGTGATGTTGTCCGCCTGGCCGCCGGCGGTGGTGGAGTTGCCGCCACCGCCCAAGGCCTCCAGGATCACCTGGACGTTGACCTCGCCCAAAGAACGGGCAGACATATACACGCCGTCACCTTTTTTATACAGCACAAAGCTGGCACGGATGCCCTTGAGGGTCAGCAGCTCATCGGCCGCCTTGGCGGCGGTGACGCGGTCGCACTCCTCATCCAGGGCCACCACGGCGATATCGTCGCGGTACAGCTCTGCCTGACGGATAATGTCATAGCGGGCGATCATGGAGTTCAGGTCCCCCTGGAACATCCGCTGGACATCCTGGGTGTCGGCCCCCAGACGGCGGAGGTAGGCCGCCGCCTCGAAGGTACGGCCGCCGGTGCGGTTGGTAAAATTCTTGGTATCCAGCACGATGCCGGAGAGCAGGGCCTCGGCCTCGCATTTCAGCACGTCAGACGGCTCCACCAGATACTGCATCAGCTCCGCCACCAACTCGCTGGCGGAGGAGGCGTAGGGCTCATGGTAGTTCAGGGCCATCTTCTCAATGTAGCTGCTGCCGCGGCGGTGGTGGTCGATGACGGCCACACGGTTGCACGTCTCCAGCATTTCCTCGGACTCCACGCTCTCGGGGCGGTTGGTGTCTACCACCACCAGCAGGGAGCCGGGCTGGCACTTGATAAAGGCATCCTGGCCGGAAATGGCGGTATTGGCGTATTCAGGCTGCTCGGAGAGACGCCGCAGGATGGGGTGAGCGGCGTTGTTCTCGGTGTCGATGATGATCTGGCAGGGCTTGCCGCGCTTGCGGGCGATACAGCAGATGCCCACGGCGGCGCCCAGGGAGTCCATATCCGCGTATTTGTGACCCATGACGTACACCTGCTTGGCATCGTCGATCAGCTCACCCAGAGCGTTGGCCATGACGCGGGACTTGACCTTGGTACGTTTTTCGGTAGACTTGCTGCGGCCGCCGTAGAACTCGAAGTTCACACGGTCCTTGACCACGGCTTGATCGCCGCCGCGGGAGAGGGCCATCTCCAACGCCAGGGAGGCGTTCTTGAACAGCTGCTCAAAGCTGTCCTCGTCCCGGCCCACGCCGATGGACAGCGTGGCGGACACACCCTCGCCGGCCTGGACCTGACGGACCTTTTCCAGCACGTCGAACTTGCTTTCGGTGTAGCCGGTGTAGTCCTTCTCCTCGAAGAGGTAGAGGTAACGGTCGCGGTCGTAGCCCAGCAGCAGTCCGCCGGAGCCGGCGGCCCAGTTATTCAGCTGTTCCTCCAGCGCGGCCAGCAGCGCCGAGCGCTTATTCTCGGGGCAGGCCTTCATCAGCTCCTCATAGTTATCCACCATGAGGATGGCCATAAGGGGCTTGGTCAGCTCCAGGGTCTGGCGCATCTGCTCAGCCTCAGTGATGTCCATCCAGTAGGTGGTGGCCAGGGTGGGCTGGTCGCCGCCCTCCGGCTCCGGGCGGCTCAGGGCGCCGAAGACGCGGTAGATACGGTCGTTCCAGCGGAACTGCTCGGGATATTCACGCTTGCCGTCCAGCAGCCAGCGGTAGGTGAAGTCGGGGATCACGGCGTCTACCGCCGTTTCAAAGATCTTATCCTTCAGGCCGGTCAGGTCCGTGAACATATCGTTGCACCACAGGATCTCGCCGGTGGCTACATCGAACACCAGCATGGGCAGCGGCGCGTAGAGCATATTGCTGGACCGGGCGGTGTCCATACCGCCGGAGACGCGGTCCATGTACTGGCGGACAGAGGCCTGGGCCATCTTGTTGCGGCGGCGGCCCACCAGGATGACCAGAAGGGCCACCAGACCCTCCGCCGCCGCCAGCAGCGGCTGGAAGGGCACCGTCACCGCCACAAAGGCGATGAGGCACAGGCTGTACAGCGTCATATTGGTACGAAATCCGCGTATGATCTTCTTGCTCAAGGGAACGCGCCTCCTTCCCGCCGGGGATACTACTCCATACTGAGAGTAGTTTATTATAGCACGAAAGCCGGGCGGGGACAATACGCTTTTCGGGAAATCAGCGGGGAATTTTCCCGGCGGGGCGGCGGGTGTCAAATACCATCAAATGCCGTCGGCAAGTTGGGGGTGTACAAATGGGAAAAACTGTGGTATACTTTGTGAAAAGTGCTGAATACGGCACGTATTTTTTGGTTGTTTCGCGGTGCGTGGATGCCGCGGTCAATATAGCAAACGAGGGCGTTCCCCTCTATATCGAGTGCTGACGACGGGCGACAGACTGTTCCCTCCCCCTGCGATGCAGGGCAGGCGGGCGGGGCAGAACGCCTTTGTTTCCGTGCGGTCATTTTTACCCGCCGCGACGCGCTCTATCTTATCTGAAAAGGAGCATTTATTCTTTTATGGCAGAAAAATTCAAGATCATTCCCCTTGGCGGTCTGAATGAGATCGGCAAGAACATGACCGTCTATGAGTACGGCGGCGACATCATCGTGGTGGACTGTGGCATGGCCTTCCCCGGCGACGATATGTACGGCATCGACTGCGTCATTCCCGATGTCAGCTATCTGGTGAAAAACCGCAGCCGGCTGCGGGGTCTGTTCATCACCCACGGGCACGAGGACCACATCGGGGCCATCCCTTATGTGCTCAAGCAGATCAATATACCCATCTACTGCACGCGGTTCACCGCGGGGCTGATCAAGCTGAAGCTGCAGGAGCACGGGCTGGCCAGCTCTACGAAGCTGATCACCGTGGAGCCGGGTCAGACGGTGCGGGCAGGCAAGTTCCAGGTGGAGTTCATCCACGTGAACCACTCCATCGCCGACTCGGTGGCCTTCGCCATCCACACGCGGATGGGCGCGGTCGTACACACCGGCGACTTCAAGATCGACTCCACGCCCATCGACGGGGAGGTCATCGACCTGGCGCGCTTCGGTGAACTGGGCAAGCAGGGTGTGCTGGCGCTGCTGGCGGACTCCACTAATGTGGAGCGCCCGGGCTATACCATGAGTGAGCGCGCCGTGGGCGCCACGTTCAAGCGGCAGTTCACCGGGTGCGACAAGCGGATCATCGTGACCACCTTCGCCAGCAATGTGCACCGCATCCAGCAGGTGCTGGACGCCGCGGCGGCCTGCGGGCGGAAGGTGGCCGTTACCGGCCGGAGCATGGAGAACATCATGAAGGTCTCCACGGAGCTGGGGTACATGAAGGTGCCCAAAAACACGCTGATGGACATCAACCGCATCAAGGGACTGCCCCTGAACCAGCAGGTCATCGTGACCACCGGCTCCCAGGGTGAGGAAATGAGCGCCCTGTACCGCATGGCGTTCTCCACCCACAAGCAGGTGGACATCGGCCCCGGCGACAAGGTCATCATCTCCGCCAGCGCCATACCCGGCAACGAAGTGACGGTGGGGCGGGTCATCAATGAGCTGTTCCGAAAGGGCGCGGACGTGGTGTATGACAAGGCGGATATGCTGCACGTGTCCGGCCACGCCTGTCAGGAGGAGCTGAAGATCATCCACGCGCTGACGAAGCCCAGGTTCTTTATCCCCCTGCACGGCGAGCAGCGGATGCTGCAGATCCACAAGCGTGTGGCGGAGAGCATGGGCATGGCTCCTACCAGCATCGTGGTGGCCGACAACGGCAGCGTCATCGAGCTGACCACCAAGCACATCAAGTGCGAGACCACCGTGCCCGCCGGCGAGGTGTTCGTGGACGGCGGCGGCGTGGGCGAAGTGGGCGCGGTGGTGCTGAACGACCGGAAGCTGCTGGCGGAGGACGGCATGGCGGTCATCGTGCTACCCATGTCCAGCCACGACCACCAGCTGCTGTGCCCGCCGGAGATCGTCACCCGAGGCTTCGTGTACGTGAAGGAGTCCGAGGAGCTACTGGAGGATATGCGCCGGGTGGCCACGGAGGCTGTGGATGGAATGTCCGCCAAGAAGCGCCGGGACGAGGGCGACGTATGCCGCACTGTGCGCTCCGCCGTGAGCAGCTATCTCTATAAGCACACCAAGCGCAGCCCCATGATCATCCCCATGGTGACAAAGCTGTAAGAAAACAAGGGCCGCCCAAAAGGGCGGCCCTTGTTTTGTATTCCTCTATGAACAGATCCCCGCACGGGGAGCTCTCATAGCGCTGGATTTAACGCACTTCGCACCGGTCGAGGCAGCAAGTTCAAGCCTGCCCGCGGCATTCCAAAAAGAAAACACCATCCTGACGGATGGTGTTTCTTTTTGTGATTGTCCACAGGTTTTGTTGTCTGCACTCCCGCCCACCGCAAGGAAGGGGGAGTGTGAGGGGGGAACCTTTGACGGGTTCCCCCACTCGCGTTCAATCACCCGCCCGCAGGCGACCACTTTTGCGTAGCAAAAGTGCTGCTCCAAAAAAGAAAACACCATCCTGACGGATGGTGTTTCTTTTTGGAGCGGGCGACGAGGCTCGACTCGCTACCGGCATCCCACGAATGGCAGAGCCATTCGCAGGAGCCCTGCCGGACCTCTTGATTTAACGCGCTGCGCGCAGGTCGAGGCAGCGAGTTCAAGCCTGCCCGCGGCATTCCAAAAAGAAAACACCATCCTGACGGATGGTGTTTCTTTTTGGAGCGGGCGACGAGGCTCGAACTCGCTACCTCGACCTTGGCAAGGTCGCGCTCTACCAGATGAGCTACGCCCGCAAACGCAAGGTGAATTGTAGCAGAAAACACGCTGCTTGTCAACCCTGCATTTTTATTTTTTGTAAAAACGCTGCCGTCGCGGCACGGGCTACCGCATGAGGATCTCCACCACGCCGGCATTGGCGGCGTTGGGATAGAAATTCGTCACCCAGCCGCTGCCGCCCATGGCGCTCTGCACCTGGTACACCGTCTGCTGCACCTGATAGGACTGCCCTTCAAAGGCGCTCAGCTGCACCACCAGCTCCGTTTTGCCTGCCTGGGCCGCCTCGGTCAGCAGATCGTGCAGGGCGGAGACATTGGTGGCATGGACGATGTCGATGAGCTGCTGCTCGGTCTTCTTATAGCCGATGGTCACGGTGATCTCGCTGTAATTCCGGGCGGAATCGTCCACGGTGTACTGGATATAGGACACCGCATAGGAACCCATGGGCGTGTCCTTCTCCACCTCGCGGCAGGCCTTCTCCGCCGCGTCACCGGCATCCAGGCCCTCCTGGGCGTAATAGAGCCAGATGGTCCCCTCCTCCGCGTGGTTGCCCACGAAGATGAGGATATTGTTCACCAGATCCTGATACGTGTCCGCCCGCAGCACGTCCCGGCCCTCGCCCTCGTAATAGGTAGGGCTGTGGTCCTTGACCTCGTACCACTCCCGATTCAGCAGGCTGCCGCAGCCGGTCAGCGACGCCGTCAGCAGCGTGCACAGCAGCGCCGCGCACCATCTCTTTACCATGTCCGCGCCCTCCATTCCATCTTGTTACAGCAGCTCCAGCTGCTTCTCCTCGCTGTCCTCCGGCTTCAGGAGCGCACCCGCTGCGGGGATGGTCCGCGTCCGGTAACGGGCACCGTTGACGATGCCGCATTCCACCGCGGGAAGCACCTTTTCCAGCCGGTACTTGGGCTTGATGTTCATCACCTGCACGCCCTGGGTAGAACGGGTGGTCTTGGGCGCGAGCAGCGCCGTGTGCACCAGCAGGGCCCGGGGCTCGTTGGTCTCCAGCGCCAGCTCCGTATCCTCCGTCAGGTGTACGGCGCACACCAACGGGAACTTGTCGCAGTAGGCGCCGGTGAGCTTCCGCCGATTGGACACCGTGGCGTAGGCGCTCAGCGCCACACGGGCGGCACGGCCGTTCTCAAAGAAAAACACCACGCTGCCGCTGTAATCGCCCGGCAGGCACAGCCAGATCACATTCTCGCCGGCGTCCATGCCCAGCTTGGCGGGCAGGTAGTCGCCCAGGGCGGAGGCCTTCGTCTCGCCGAACTCACTGGCACGGCTCTTGTACACCTGGCACTTATCCGTGAACAGCAGCAGCTCCGTGCTGTTGGCGGCCTCGAAGTACTGCCGCAGGCTGTCGCCCTCCTTGAACTTCTGCTCGCCGGACATACGCAGGGACTGGGGCGTGATCTTCTTGAAATAGCCCTCCCGGCTCAGGAACAGGTGCACCGGATAGTCCTCCACCGGCTCCTCGTCTGGCTCCTCCGGCATCTCGTGACTGTATACGATCTCCGTCCGCCGTGGCATGGCGTACTTCTTCTTCACGTCCTCCAGCTCGTTGATGATGATCTTGCGGATGCGGCCCGGCTTGGCCAGAGTATCCTCCAGGTCCTCGATCTCGTCCTGCAGAGCGCTGGTCTCCGCCACCCGCTTGAGGATGTACTCCTTGTTGATGTTCCGCAGCTTGATCTCCGCCACGTACTCCGCCTGCACCTGATCGATGCCGAAGCCGATCATCAGGTTGGGGATGACCTCGGCTTCCTCCTCGGTCTCACGGATGATCCGGATGGCCCGGTCGATGTCCAGCAGGATGCGCTTCAGGCCCTGCAAAAGGTGAAGCTTTTCCTTTTTCTTATTCAGGATGAAGTACACCCGCCGCTTGACGCAGTCGGTGCGCCAGGCGGTCCACTCCTCCAGAATTCCGCCCACGCCCAGCACGCGGGGCATACCGGCGATGAGGATGTTGAAGTTGCAGCTGACGGTATCCTGCAGAGGCGTCAGCCGGTACAGCTTGGCCATAAGCTTGTCCGGGTCCACGCCACGCTTCAGGTCGATGGCCAGCTTCAGGCCGCTGAGGTCCGTCTCGTCGCGCATATCGGCGATCTCCTTGACCTTGCCGGCCTTCACCAGCTCCGCCACCTTGTCCAGAATGGCCTCGATGGTGGTGGAGTAGGGGATCTCGTACACCTCGATGACGTTTTCCTTCTTATCGTACCGCCATCGGGCGCGGACCTTCAGGCCGCCGCGGCCGGTGCTGTAAATGGCCCGCAGATCGTCGCCGTCACAGATGATCTGGCCGCCGGTGGGAAAATCCGGTGCCAGCAGCGTGGAGGCGATATCGTGGGCGGGGTTTTTCAGATAGGCGATGGTAGTATCGCACACCTCACCCAGATTAAAACCGCAGATCTGGCTGGCCATGCCCACGGCGATGCCCTGGTTGGCGGACACCAGCACATTGGGATAGGTGGTGGGCAGCAGCGCCGGCTCCTTGGTGGTGTTGTCGTAGTTGTCCACAAAGTCCACGGCGTCGCAGTCCAGATCACGGAACAGCTCGGCGCAGATGGGCGACAGCTTGGCCTCGGTGTACCGGCTGGCGGCATAGGCCATGTCCCGGGAGTACACCTTGCCGA
>ERZ827186.1060-NODE-1060-length-24741-cov-21.940655_pt1 | contig 24741 bp, 26 predicted proteins | sample MGYA00519918_ERZ827186 | MGnify/ENA primary metagenome ERZ827186 (study PRJEB31778, sample SAMEA3449275) | human gut metagenome | biome: human gut; feature: human-associated habitat; material: faeces | place: United Kingdom | collected 2010/2012 ...
TTACCATCTCGTAGGTCGAGCTTCTCTCCCTTTTGGTTCATATCAATTTAGCGCATACAGGGGTTTAAAACCGGAAACTGCGATGGCTATGCGGGATGGGCTCAACTCGGCGACAACGGAAGCGAAGTCGGCATACTTGTGCATATGGACGTTGTTCCAGCTGCCGGCGATTGGAAATATCCTCCATTTTCCGCAATGCTCGAGGACGGAAAAATTTATGGCCGCGGTTCCGTGGACGACAAAGGTCCTGCGGTAGCGTGTCTTTATGGTATGAAGGCTGTAATGGATGCAGGGCTGCCAATGAGCAACCATGTGCGTATCATAGCCGGTACAGATGAAGAAACCTTTGCGCGCGGCATACATTATTACCTCGAAAGAGAAAACGCCCCTGCTTACGGTTTTTCTCCCGATGCGGAATTTCCGATCATTTATGCCGAAAAAGGCATTATACGTTTTGGTTATCGACTGCCCCTGGCCTTGCCTGATAAGAACATATTGAGCATACACGCAGGTACAAGACTCAACGTGGTTCCCTCCCTTGCGGAAGTCCAGATTGCCGGCATAACAGCAGAAAAAGTCGAATCAGTACTCGCCGCACGCAAAGATAGGTCGCGCTTCGAGGTTCTGCCGGACGCGGGGTTTGTCAAAATCCTTTCACATGGCATACCATCGCACGCAAGCTACCCCAACGAAGGCTATAATGTCATACAGGGCCTGCTTTCCCTGCTGTCAGCCATTTTCCCAAATAGCAACGATCCGCTTAAGCTTTTCCTGCACAAGCTGAACGACAGTTTTGCAATGGAAACCGATGGTAACTCCTGGGGCATAGCATGCAAAGACGAGATATCCGGCGCTCTTACCTGCAATATGGCGATATTAGAAGCCGACGCAAGCGAGGCAATTGTAAAATTTGATGTTCGCTACCCCGTTACCCATGACAGCGATCAGCTTACCGCAAGACTAGAGGGTTACGCATATGAGCTTGGCTCCGATACCAAATATGAGCTGGTGCAGCATAAGAAGCCTCTTTATGTGGAAAAAGACCGCCCATTCATAAAAAAACTGCAAAAGGCCTATGCCGAAACTACCGGCGAAGCGGCGGATCTGCTTTCCATAGGCGGGGGTACATATTGCAGGTATCTCAAGAATTTTGTATCCATGGGACCTGTTTTTCCGGGGCAGAAGGAGCTTGCACATCAGGAGAACGAATTTCTCGCTTTAGACGACCTGCGCCAATTTGCCAAGATATACGCACAAGCTATATACGAATTGGTAAAGTAACAACGAAGACCGATGCCATACGGCGCTTTGCCTTTCTTCGTTTTGCATGTGTGGTTCTATTTTGCCGAATTTACGAGCCGGACGAGTCCTTCTCGGACTAAAAAACTGCCCACCATGAGCCAATCACGGTGAGCAGTTTTATTTTGAGAGGATTCAGACAAGCGTGTCATCCAGCAGGAAGTCAATGACGCCAATATTGAGAATGCCGCCATCATCATACCAACGCTTACGGATGTCATGACGGACAATGATCTTCGGGAAGGAATCACCGGTCAGCGCGAAAGGCTTATTCTCGGTGATCGCCTTTTCCGCTGTTCCCAATGCGTAGGCAGACTGGATATAGGTCTTCTTGCCGCCGGAGGTTGCAATGAAGTCGATTTCCCGCGCGACCGGCACGACCTTTCCTTTGGCATTTTTCTCGTTGCCATAGACGATACCAATGTCGACGGCACATTCACGGATCATCAACTCATTGAAAATGATGTTCTCCATGATGTGCGTCATTTCCTGCTGGCGGAAGCCGATACGGGCATTTCTCAGTCCAATGTCCTCACAGTAGTATTTGTTGGGATAGTCAAAATAGCTCTTGCCCTTCACATCCCAGCGCTTGCATTCGGTAAAGAGGAAGGAATCCGATAAGTGATCCATATAGGCTTTCACGGTGTTCAAGGCAACGACATTTTCACCGCTACGCTTCTGCACTGTGTTGATGGCGGCAGCAACCTTCGTTGGGTTGGTCAGAGAGCCGATAGACGAACACAGCAGATCAAGAATAGCAGACAGCACATCCTCACGCTTGATCTTCTTCCGCTCTACAATGTCCTTCAGATAGACCTCGGAAAACAGCGATTTCAGATAAGCCATTTTCGCGGCATCCGTGGGACGGGACAGGATCAGCGGCATACCGCCGTAGAAGGCATAGTCCTCAAAAGCGTCCTGCTTATCACCGCCAACAGCCGAGTAGTATTCGGCAAAGGAAAGCGGATGCACACGGATCTCGTCGCTCCGTCCCCGGAACTCAGTCAGTATATCGGAGGACAGCATTTTGGAGTTGCTGCCGGTCACATAAATGTCCAAGTTGGACAAGGACTTCAAATCGTTGAGCGCGTCGTAGAAGGTAACCTTCTTGCCATCTGGATTGTAGGGATTCGGAACCTCGTCGGACATCTGAATCTCGTCTACAAAAAGATAATATTGGTCTGCACTGTGTTCTACGATCTCACGGACATGAGCCGAAAGCTCCAGCGGATTGCGATAGCGAATATCACGGGTCAAGTCCAACTCAAAGGACAGAATATGATCTTCGGTAACACCCTCACCGAGAAGGTAACTCTTGAACAGATTGCGAAGCAGATAGGACTTGCCGCATCTGCGGATGCCAGTGATCACCTTCACCTGACCATCCCACATAAAGGAGATGATTTTCTTCAAATAGAGATCTCGTTTTATTTCCATAGCCCAACCCCCATTGAAAACTTGCTGGCATTATCATGCTACATTTCAATGGATAGTATACGGCACCGTGAGATAAAAATCAATAGCTCTGATGAAATGTTTGTAGATAAACCCGGTAACATTTCAGCGGGCTGTGATTCAAACCACCGCTCCTGTGAGGTAAAGAAGCCTGAAAGTTGACAAGAACTGCGACGCGGCTGACCTGCCACCCCCACGCCGGCGGCGGGCGGCAGCGGTTTGTGGTCTACTGTGAACGAACTGAAAATTAAGGAGAAATGCACAATGAAAAAAGCAATTTGTATCATTTTAGCTGCGGTAGCTGCCGTGGCAATTATCGTCTCCAGACGCCCCCAACCCCGTGGCCGTAGAGAAATTTGAAAATTTTTTCAAAAAGTGGCGCACTTTTGATTTCGTTTTACGGATAATGATAGTAGAGGGAATTTTATGGACAAGCGTTTTTACCGATTTTTACAGGCAACCTGCTGTAACTGGCGCAACAGCTTCTTCATTGATTGCCAGCGTTGTGACGGGTGCTCCGGTTTTCTTCTGTCTGTAAATCACAATGCCGTGCCGGCAATCATACCTGTGGCGGTATTCGAGGAACTGTCCGGTGAGACTGTGGATAAATATGATTGCATCGGCATTATGACGCTGGATGGATTCCAACGCTTCTACACCAGCTGGCTTGTCTGGAACGTAGAAGACCCGAAACGGTGCAGTCTATCCCAATTGTGGGAGATCTGCCAACAATGAACGCACACAAGCCGAAAGAAGGAGGTGTACATTCTGAAAAGAGTCAATATCCATTGCCCCAACTGCGGAGCTAAGGCTACCTTGCATCCTGCCAGCTTTGTATATGGCAACAGTCGTAGTGCAGGAAGCTATCTGTATGTTTGTGACCGCTATCCCGCCTGCAACAGCTATGTGGCTGCCCATCGCACCACACGGCAGCCCATGGGCTCTCTGGCTGACGGGGAGCTTCGGCATAAGCGTATCCAGGCACACCGGGCATTTGACCGCCTGTGGCGCTCCGGCTTGATGACCAAGAAACAGGCGTATCAATGGATGCAGACAGAGTTCGGTCTGCACGAGGAACAGGCGCATATCGCACAATTCGGCGCGTACATGTGTGATCGGTTGATCTGCGCCTGCGAGAAGTTTCGTATCCACAGCGCAGAGGTCGCATAGAGCGCGCGCCTAAAGCCACGGAGAAAGAGAGGTGAATCTGACGATGAAGAATAAGGATATTGCCCTTACTGATGCCCAGCGCAGTATGGTAGAGGCGAATATGGACGTGGTACGCTGGGCCATCCGTACCAGCATTCAGGTCAATGAGCAGCGCTATGGTTTCGGCTATGACGATTTGTTTCAAGAGGGCTGCATTTGGCTTTGCAAGGCCGCAGTGACGTATGACCCGGACGGCGGCGCCAGCTTTCCCACCTATGCTCAGAGGGTCGTTGAGAACGGTCTGCGTACCTATTGCCGGCTGCAGCACAGCAAGGAGCGGCGCAGCTTTCCTGTATCGGAGATCTTTGACACGGAGACTGACGGTCACCGTGCCATGGCCTCCGGCATCCGCAGTCTTCAGGAGCAGCTGGCTGAGGTAGATGCGTTATCGCTTCTGGAAAGCGCGAAGCAGCAATACAACGGTGTCGCACGGCTGGGTATCGAGGCGATGCAGCTGAAATTTATCGGCCTGAGCAATACGGACATTGCTGCCTATTATGGGATCAAGGCCAACTATTTGGGCGCGGCCGTACATAGAGCCGCTGAGCGGCTGAAGAACAACGCGGAGTTTTTGAATAGCCTTGAATATGAGCCGTTGAAGAAAAGCTCCAAGGCTTCGTGAAAAAATGTGAGGTGAAATTCATGCAGAAATACTATACGGCGGTGGGCCGCTTTGAGCGCAAAGGCCGCATGGGAGATATGACCTGCCCTATGGTCATCATCAACAAACGGGAATATGCATTGGATATTCAGGAGATGATCCTTTGGGCAGCACTGAATTGGCAGATCATGGACGCCGGCTCCCTTGAGGATGCTTATTCTGCCAAGCTGAAAGCCAGCGGCATCAGACCCCAGCGCAGTATCTCCGACTGTATGCGCCGACTGATGCAGCGCGGACTGGTGGTGGAGGGCTGCGGCGAAACCAATGAGGATGCACTGTATGCTCTGTTGTCAGGGCTTTACGTGGTGCCGATCTCAGACAGTCTGCTGCTGCGCCTGATCTCGTTTATCAAGCTGACGGTTTTCGGCCATGTCCCTTTTGCGGTGACCAGGAAGCTGTTTCGCAAGAACCGGCGCAGCGCAAACGAACGGCGGGTTTATCGTCTGTCCCGTCAGGCACTCTTATCCACGGCAGAACTGATCAAGTGTGTGGAGTATGACATCCATACGATCCACTCTGATTCGCAGCTGATGGACGCCCTGTATGCAGACGATACCACCACCAGCGACAATATCGCGGATATGGTCAGGCCCTTCGTCTGCTGCCGCCCCGTGCTGCAGGCTGTGGCAAACCTCTATCTGCGCCGTCAGATCATCTTTGAGAGGCTGTCATGATGGACAAGCTCAGGACAGCACCGCTGCCCCTGAGAAGAAAGCTGCTCCTCACCGCGTTGGCAGGGGCGGCTTTCTTCCTTGTAGGGCTGGCAGCCATTTTCTTTTCCCGTGATACCGTTACAGCTCTGCTCAGCGGCATCCTCGCCATAGGACTTGCCTATAAAACAGCAGAACTCTACCGCCTAATTATCACCGAACACTACACGGACATTGATGGCATCTGCATTGCCACCACACAGACGCCGCTCCGCAAGTACCGCAATGCCCGGATCATAGACAGTCAGGAGCGTGAAAGGACACTTGTACTGCCCAGGCAGGACAAGATAGAGGTTGGCCGCCGATATCGTTTCTATTTCAAATCCTCTGAGCGTATCCTGACCGGCAGCAGCTTCCTTGACGCATCCCTCTCGACCGATGGCTTTCTTGGGTTTGAGGAACTCTAAATCGCAACAAGATGCTAAATTCGTTACTTTGCGGCAAAAATGCTCAATTTTTGACATTGTAACCAACCTCGTTCATAGTCGCAGACAAAAAGGAAATAAAATGTAAAAATATGTTGAATTATTTGCAATTTAATGCTATAATTTGAACGTAAAATGTAATCTGCACTAACTGTAAGCGCCTTTATGACAAAAGACTTCTTTGCGCCATGTTATAATACTTTTATAGGCATAATTAAGAAGTATCGCTGCTCAGAGGAGGACAGGCTGTGCAAAAAGGATTGAATAACATGGAGAAAAAGATTATTGAACAAAGAGCCGAAAAAGTTTTACAGTCTTTCCAATATGTTGATGGTGAAGACACTTATGTGGACGCTGTAAGATTAGCAAGGTTTTTTGGGTTTAATATAGAGGAAAAAAAGAACTTGCCGGCAAACGAAGATGGTTGCATCACCGTTTCTGAGAATGCTTTTGAACGCGATATTTCTGTAAACGCATTTAGAAGTATTGAGGCTAAGCGCTTTATTATAGTACATGAATTGTCTCATTTTTTGTTACATTACATGGGGGACAAGCAGCTTTTCAGGCATCGCGAGAACACCAAAGGGGAAAATATGGAAGAAAATGATGCTGATTATCTTGCGGCGTGTTTACTTATGCCGGCTAAAAGCTTTAAAAAGCAATATGAGCTTATAAAAGAAGGAAGGCCTTCTCAATTAGTAGTTGATAGATTGCAGGAAATATTTCAAACCCCAAGAGAAAGCATTGAAAGAAGGATAGAAGAGGTATGTCTATAAAGCATGACTCTCCTTTACACGAGCATAATTCGGAAGAAGTTTTTGAAGAATTACTCAAAGAAGCGAAATCAGGGAAAATTAGAGAAAACAAAAATTCCGGAACATTGGAGTCTGATGCAGAGTTGACTGATTATTATCAGTCAGAAGAGAGGAAGAAGCGCTCTCGCTCTATTTCAGAAATTCTTAGTTCTTATAAAGCGTCATATCAAAATAAAATAGAGTTTCAGCAAAAGTATCGGAGATACCTGTTTTGGGGGTGTAGTTCAGTTGTAGTAGCTTTTGCTCTCGCAATTTTATTGATTTTAGGGTATACTATATTAAATGCTGAGAAAATGGATATGTCAAATGTTGTTGCGTTAATTGCGGCAAATTTGTCATTAGTAGTTTCTATAATTGAGTTGGTTAGAATAATAACAAAATATTGCTTCCCAGAGAATGACGAAGAGTATATAGTTAAAATTGTTGAATCAGTACAAGCAAACGATTTGGAGACATATAAAGAAAGTAATCGAATAGATATTAATGATAAAAAGAATTCTCACAATTCTTAGTTGTTTATTTGTAGTTTGAATGTTTTGGGGTTCATCCTGCATTTTTAATCATAAAAGCGCTATTACAGTCCCGGGTAGACTAAATATCACATTTCAGATATTTAGTCTACTCGGGTAAGCTTTTAGATTACAGCCCTTGTTGCTTCGGTTTGTAATCGTTGCAATGTGCTACGTTAATTGTTTTAAGAAATATCTATATATAGAATTGCAACTGTTGACAATCACAACATATAGTGCTACAATGCACTTGTAGTTGTTTTATGTGCATCGCCCGTTCAGGGTTTCCGAGTACTTTTCGGATCGCACACGTTTGTTAAGTTTGTAATTTTGTGCCGACATGACAGCTTTGCCTTAATGGGCTGATGCTGTATGCCGGCACTTTTTATATAGATATTTTAGCCGTAAGGCAGAAAGGAGTGTAATGGCAAATATATCCGTCGTCGGCCGTATCGTATCGGATGATATTGAACTGAAAGTCAGTGCCAATAACCGGCCCTATCTTCGGTTTGATCTTGCGGAGCGCACCGGTAAGGGAGCTTACGCAAGAACGCAGTATTATCAGGTCGTTGCTTTTGGCGCTATCGCCTCTCAATTTGCAAAAAGAGAATTGCACCGAGGTGCGCTGATCAATGTGGAAGGCGTACTGGAGCTGGAGGACTATCTGAAACGGGATGGCTGGACGCGGGATAAGCGCCTGAAGGTCATTGCGTTTCGATGGCGCTATCTTCAGCCCTATGACACGAAAGTGCCTGAACAGGTGCCGGAGATCGACGGAGAACGAGAACCCTTGCCCGGATAGGATGCCGGGCATAAGAGGAGCTGTCATGTATCAAAAGGATGCGTGGCAGCTCCTCTTTTTTTTGTTTTCATCACGAAAAGGAAAGGATGTGCAAAGCATGAATAAGAAGAAGTCCATCTGGTCTGGCGTATCTGTCCTTATCGCAACCGTTCTGGCCATCGTTGCGTTTGTACGCAGCGACACACAGATCTGGCTTCTGACAGCCACATTTACCATTTGGGCGATTTGGGTCACGGTCGCGTTCGTGTTCCCTTATATACAGGAACAGGAAACCGAGAAGCGGCGTGCTGCCCGCAGAGCTGCCTATGACGCACAGCGGCAGAGCCTTCGCGCACTGTCCATGGAAGAGGAAGATGGCTTCGGCCCACTGCTGCTCCGCCATGTCAATCACAGGATCTCCGCGTATCTGAAGGCGGTATATCCGGATGCCACATGGGAGTGGCGCAGCCCAGAGCCGGAGAAGCTGATCCTTCACGGCGGAACAGGCCGTATCACCATCTCCGGTATTCCCGACTACGATCAGGCAGAGGTGACATTTGACCAAAAGGCCAATTTTTCCTGCTCACTGCTGAAAGTCACACCTGTGGTGCAGAGCACAGCGGAGAACGGCGCTTCCGAGAAGCTGCCTGCTCCGCCCCGTGAGATCGATCCGCAGGTCTGGTTCGAGCAGCAGGGCCGCAAGGTTCTGGATGATCTGATCTACGATCTTAACTCCCGCGGCTACAGCAGTCTGGTTATCAAGGATAACGGTGACGTCTGCATCCGTCAGGGTGACGTGGAGAAAGCACAGACCTCATTCAAGAACCTGCCGGAGAAACATTACTGGCCCCGGCTCCTGAAGGTATTCGAGCGTGAGGGTATCGCCGCCAGCATGACGGATGATGCCATCGCGCTGAACTGGTAAGGAGGGTGCTGCCATGAAAACAGGCTTAACCCTGGAGCAGCTTGCCGCTGAGATCACCCGGCAGCAGAGTGCCAAAGAGGATTATGTGGTCAATACCGGCAATCTTCGTCTGGAAAGCTATGGTCCCGATCTGACACTTCGTGTGCTGGACAGTGACGGCGCAGACCGTATCGAACCGCTGGAGATCGGGGACATCGCCCACCGGCAGATCGGTACGCATCTGAGTATCCCTGCCAAGTACTATGAGCGGATGCGCAGCGAAGACCCCGGACTACTGGCACACAATGTCAACACATGGCTGGAGCGGACACCTGCCCAGCGCATGATCCGTGTGCTGGACGGTAAGGCACGCGCCTACCTCAGCAATCGTTATCTGCGTATGGACAACTACAGTATCGCCTCAGCGGTGCTGCCCATCCTGGCGGAGATCCCCGATGTGCGCATCGAGAGCTGCCAGATCACCGACTCCCGCATGTATATCAAGGCGGTCAATCCCCGTTTACAGGAGGATGTGACGCCGGGTGACACAGTGCAGGCCGGTGTGGTCATCAGCAATAGCGAGGTGGGCTTAGGCTCTGTCAACATCCAGCCTCTGATCTACCGATTGGTATGCAGCAACGGTATGGTGGTCAACGACGCCGCCACAAAGCGCAACCATATTGGCCGGGCAACGGATGCGGAGGAGAACTTCCAGCTCTATTCCGAAAAGACGCTGGCTGCAGACGATCACGCTTTTCTGCTGAAGGTGCAGGACACTGTCCGTGCCGCCGCAGAGGAAGCGCGGTTCGCTCAGGTGGTGGGCATGATGCGGGAGGCTGCGGCCGTCCCCATGAACACCGCAGATGTACCCGGCGTTGTGAAGCTGGCCAGCAGACAGTTCGGCCTTACGGACTCGGAGGGTGAGGGCATCCTGCAACATCTGATCGAAGGCCATGACCTGAGCCTGTACGGCCTTTCCAATGCGGTAACACGGTACAGTCAAGACGTAAGCAGCTATGACCGCGCCTCGGATCTGGAGATCATCGGCTACAACATTCTGGCAATGCCCAGAAGTGTGTGGTCGCGGCTGAATCAGGTATCCGCGGCGTAATGTGAAAAACAAAAAAGATAAAATGGAGGATCAAAAAATGAGTTATCCTGAAACTACTACGATGGCAACTGCCAGTGCATTCAACCTTCCCACCATGGCCGGTCTTGATTTCGGCAACGATGATCTTGCCGACGATATGGAGGGCTTGACGCTCTCATTCCCCAAGGTCAAGATCCCGTCCGGCGGCGCACTGCAATTCGAGCTGCCTACCGGCGACCCGGAGAATCCGGAGTATACCCGTTTTCTGCAGGGCGTTATCCTGTATCACCATGCCAGTGGCGCGTATTGGCCCGAGGGCTGTGAATACGATGATAACACTGTCCCTCTGTGCTCCACCGTGGACGGAAAGCAGGGCTACGGTACGCCCGGCGGCGCCTGTGCTGCCTGTGAGCTGAACCGTTACGGGACGGCAACAGACGGAAAGGGGAAGGCCTGCAAGAATATGCGTATTCTGTACCTTCTGCAGGACGGTGACTATATCCCGCTGCAGCTCTCTCTGCCGCCTACCAGCCTGCGACCGTTCAATGATTTCATGAACGCCGCGTTTGTGGCCCGGCGCCGTCCGGCATGGAGCAGCGTGGTGCAGATCGGCTTGAAGCGCGTGGACAACGGCAACAACACCTACAGCGTGGCGACCTTCCGTAAGGTGGAAGATCTCCAGCCTGAACAGGTGGGCGAGTTCCGCGCCTTTGTAGAGTCGTTCCGCCAGCAGGCGAAGGAGATGCTGAAGAACCGTGCGGAGCTGTCTGCCGCCCGTGAGGGTGAGGAGGACCAGTATGCCACCGCAAACACCGAGTATGCTGTTGCCGACAGCGGCCAGCATTTCTGCATTTCCGGTGCGGATGTGATCGATGGCGAGCGTGAGGAGCTTCCCCGCTAAATGAACCTGTCAGACCTTATAGGGATCTGAAACATGTGAAGAGCCGCAGTCTGTGTAAAACACAGGCTGCGGCTCCCGGCATATAGGAGGAACTGTAATGAATGAAAATACCCCCATGACCCCGGCGCAGCAGTTATTTGCGGAGGAGCATCACAATCTGGTCTATGCTTTTCTCAATGAGAAGAAGCTGCCGGAGGATGAGTATTACGACGTGGTGGTCTTTGGCTACTTGCAGGCAGTCATGGACTATACCGCGCAGGGTGAGTCCAGCCGTTTCAGCTTCGCCACCATTGCATGGCGCAAGATGGAGAGCCGCCTGGCAGACCACTTCCGCCATCAGGCATCTACCAAGCGTGCAGCGCCGACGGTCAGCCTCAATGCTGTTATGGACGATGCCGGCATGTCTCTGTCCGATATGCTCTCCGCAACGGATGAGAGCTTTCTGGAGATGGAGACCGGCCTGCTGTTCCACGATCTGGGCCGGCATATGCCCCGCCGTGATATGAACGTACTGCGGCTCAAGGCAGATGGCTACGGTACGCGGGAGATCGCGCAGAGGGAGAATACCACCGTGCACATGGTGCGGAGTATTCTCAAGTGTGCCTATTAGATCATTCGCAAGATGTTTTTCGATTCGGATAATGATCGCGCTTTTCATGACCACACAGGTCGAAGGAAGGAGAAAGAAAATGAATAAGAAGCAGGTCATTCTTGCCGGCCGGTTGGCAGCGCCGCTCTGCGAGGGCAGCCGTGCATGGATACGCCATCATAGCGGTCTGGTCTGCACCTCACGGGTCGTCCGTATCCAATCTCTCACTGACCGAAAGGCCGTTTTTGAGACCATGAACTCCATGTATCATGTGTCCTTGGAAACGTACCCTTTTGTGATGGAGCTGCCGGAAGCGATGTGCGCATAGTATGACGAATGGTATAGGAGGGCGGCAAAAATGCCGCCCCCCTATACCTCCATCTCCCAGTATAATGGGTATAATGGGATCGAAGGAAGCTAACATACCGATTTATGCGACAGTAAAGTCCAGTGTAAATCTATGCACCTTCCCCCGATACCAAACGTGTTAATCGAAGCAGCACAATAAGAAATAAACGCGGAGAAGCACCGCTGAATTGTTTGACGACAGTTCAGTGGTGCTTTTGTTTTTGTAGGAGGACTTTTAATTATGGGATTACTCGATAAATTGGAGCAAGTTGAGATCAAGGCGGATTCCCGCCTGCCGGAGGATGACCTGATGTTCTGCGAAACCCAGCAGCAGGCGTATGATGAATCCTGCCGTGCGCTCCGTGAAATACGCCAACAGTGGAAAAAAGCGATTCAGGCGCAAAGAGACCTGCTCGGCATAGGGCAGGATGGGTCGCTGCCCTACTTTGGAAGCAATTACAGGTTCGGGATAACGGATTTGAACCGAGAACTGGAGAAGTTCCACAGTAGGTTCATCTCTGAGCTCACACAGCATTTCAATGAGAAATATAGCGTAACGATCTCAACGGATGCCATCAAAGAGCATCTGATCCCCGCAGAGCCGGAACCGTATAGGTGCGATATGGATACGAGCAAGGAGTATCATCGCAATCTGCGGGCTCTTTCGCTGCACTATGAAGATGTGGTTGACCAGATGTTCATACAACTGGATGGACTCAGTTTTGTAGAGCGCGCTTTTCAGGAGCTGCGTACCAAATGCCATAAGGCGGCATATTGGAGTAATAGCAATGCCGGTTACGATAGAAAAGGAGATACGCTTCGCTTTGGCGGATACTTTTGCACCTGTGATGAAAATTGGGGTCGTGAAGACTGGAGCCTTGCAGACCGCATGAAGGATGTCCTTGCCGGCGTGGCGCACTTTGAAACCAATACCTTTGGGTGCAAGCCTGCGGGATTCTCCGAGTTGCTCGGTTATTCCGATGTGTCCACCCCAGTGTTTCAGTTCCCGGACTGCCAGAAGCTCATACAACTGCGCATGTTCAAAAACGGGCGCGTGGATCTGAAGTTTAAGACGGCGTCTATTGCAAAGGAGTTTGCCGAAACGTATCTTGACTATTCATGCTGAGGTGTCGTCATGAAGTATACACCCTCGACAGAATCGATCCCCCAGAACAGTCGCAGAGCAGTTAACGAAAAGCTCCTGTACCTGATCGACAACAACTGCTGCGAAGCGTATGGTATCACGAAGCAGGATGTTTTTCAGGGTTATACAGGGGATGGGGGCCTGCACGGGCTTTCCCGGAAGAACTATCGGAGCTACCATACATACAGTGAGGCAAAAAAAGAGCTGGAAAACGGCCAGTTCTTTACACCGCCCGCCTTGTGTCAGTTCGTGGCGGACTGCCTTCGACTGGAGGAGGACGATCTGGTAGCGGACCTCACCTGTGGGATGGGGAACTTCTTCAACGTAATGCCGGTGGAAGCCAATGTCTACGGCTGTGAATTGGACACCAAGGCATTCAAGGTGGCGTCATATCTTTATCCGGAGGCCAATCTGGTTAATAAGGATATTCGCAATTATATGCCGCAGGTGCGCTTTGATTATGTGGTAGGCAACCCGCCCTTCAACCTGCAATGGATGGCTGAGAATGGAAAGGAGTATCTATCGCAGCTCTACTATTGCTTGAAGGCTGCCCAATTCTTGAAGCCGTTGGGAATCCTGGCTTTGATCGTACCCAACTCATTTCTGGCCGACTCGTTTTCGGACAGCTCAATGATTCGGAAGATGGAGGCACAATTCCGGTTTCTTGGTCAGATCCTGTTGCCGGATGATACTTTTGCGCAGATGGGTGTTTCGCACTTCCCAATAAAGCTGCAGTTCTGGCAGAAGAAGGGCATGGATTCCGAAACACCGGCTCGCTATCACACAGGAATGGATAACGATCTTTCCGGCGGCATCTATGCTGGTGCAGCACAAGCGATCCACATGTCGCTGCTGCAAATGCCAAAGGCCATGCTGAAGGAAAATCGCGCCAAGATCCTGCGGGAACTGGCAAAGGAGCGTCAAACCTCTGCATCGTTTACTTATACGGTAGAGAAGATGCTGTACCAAATCAGGATACATCCGTCCCTGAAGGATCGGTATGCCCAATGCTGCGCGTATCTGCATCGGTTCTATACGGAGACACAGCCGCCAGAGATGCGATATGAGGAATGGTGCAAACGGCGGTTGACCGAGGCGAAGGTGCTGCATTATCTTCGTCAGACACTCAGACGTCAGAACCGGCAGCCGGAACGTGATGAGATTCACCTTGTCAAGCGGGATTATTCATTCGCCTATAAAGGGTATAGTGCCGCAGTACGGCGCCGCATGAGTGAAGAGCTGCGCCAACCTATCCCGGTCTGTGAAGCAGTGCTGCGCGGTGAAACACTCCCCGGTTACGAACGGCTGCTGCGTAAAAAGCGGCATGAATACCTGATCCAGAGCCAGCCTTTTCATGAAATGACCCCGGACACGGGAATTGGGAAATGGTTGGATGATTTCTGGTTATGGGATGCCGAGAACGAGGAGGAGATCCTGCTGAACGATACCCAACTCCACGACCTGAATCTTGCTCTGCAAAAGCGTTATACGCTGCTGCAATGGGAACAGGGTTCCGGTAAGACGCTGGCTGGCATTGCCTATGGGAAATACCGCATGGACAGACAAGGGTATCGTAACACCTGGGTCATTTCATCGGCCATCTCTATCCGCAATAACTGGAATGTGGTGCTGCCCAACTATGACGTGTCGTATGTGTTCGTGGAACGGCTGAGGGATCTGGAGCGGATCAAGCCCGGCGACTTTGTGCTGATGACCTTTAATGCGCTGTGCAAGTATCGCAGGCAGATCAAAGAATGGCTGAAGATCCATAGCCGCAAGACCTGTCTTGTACTGGATGAAAGCGATGAGATATGCAATCCGTACAGCAGCCGTGCCAAGGCGGTGCTGTCCTGCTTCAGACGATGCCAATCAAAGCTGCTGACCACAGGGACCAGTACCCGGAACAACATCTCTGAGTTCGCACCGCAGATGGAATTGCTTTATAACAATTCCATCAATATGCTATCCTGCTGCCACACCATCTATCACTATGATAAGGACGGCACGGCGACACGAGAGACTAACCCGTGGTACGGTCAACCGATCCCGGCCTATCGTCGTGGGTACACGCTGTTTGCCAATTCACATCTGCCGGAGAAAATCACCGTATTTGGTGTCGGGCAGCGCACACAGGACATCTACAATGCAGATATTCTGCGTGATATCCTCGCCAAGACAGTAATCACCCGTACCTTTGAGGAGGTCACTGGGAAGGACATCAAACGTATCCATCAGGAGCCCATTCCGTTTTCAGCGGAGGAGAAGGCCGTATGGGTACAGGCGGTCAAGGAGTTCCATACCATGCGCCAAAAATATTTCACCTCAACGAATAACGCGAGGAAAGACGCCATGCTGCGGATCATCCAGCAGATCACGCTTTTGCTGCGGATCAGTGCCGCGCCCAATACGGTTTCGGAGTATAGCGGCGAGCTTCCCGGGAAGCTGCGGAGAACGATCCAGCTTACCGGCAGCTGGGCAGAAGAGATCGTGGCCATAGGCGTCCGCCATACCGTGGTGCTGGACGCCTATGCGGCAGCCCTGCGGGAAGCGTTTCCCAACCGGCCACTTTTCATTGTGACCGGCGCGACGACTACCTTTGCGAAACGCAGGGCATTACGGCAAACACTCCGCGAGAGCGGAAACGGCATCCTGCTGTGTACGCAGCAGAGCTTGCCCAGTTCAGTCAACTTCGAGTTCGTCAACAAAGTCATCATCCCGGAGCTGCACTATAACAACTCCCGCATGAGCCAGTTTTACATGCGCTTCATCCGCTTTAATTCCGTTGACTGGAAGGACATCTATTTCCTGACCTATGCACAGAGCATTGAGTCCAACCTGATGCAGATGATATTGGCAAAAGAGAAGCTCAATCTCTTCATGAAGGGCGACGAAGCAGATATGGATGATATTTACGAACGATTTGGAGTGGACTACGATCTCACATCGCTGCTGTTATACCGCGACATAGATGAAGACGGCCGTTTCAGCATTCGCTGGGGCGAACAGGAAATTGTGTAAAGGAGGTATCGAGCATTGAGGCAAAGAGAAACCAAGGCGGAACGGTTCGTGCGTGTGGCTGAGCAGCGCACACAACGAGCCGTAGACGCTATCCATTCGCTTTCTAATTGTGCAAGCCGTGTGTGTTACGATTACACGCCGGAACAGGTAGAACAGATCATAGCGGCACTGGAGGCGGAAGTAAGACGCCTGCAAAGTGCATTTACGGGCGAAAACCGCTTTACACTGCACCCATAAGTCAGAGGCCCCGGATGATTTCCGGGGCCTCAAATATAAGTCAATAAGGAGTATAAACATGAAAAGAGAATCTGCCCCGCAGGAGTATACCTGTCGGAATTGCCCGGAACGGTATTACCATGCGATCCCCGCGCCCCAGAGGTCAAAGGGACTCATGATGCACTTTGGCGAAAGCTATTGCACCCTGCCGAAGAGAGCCAGGCATCTTAAAAGCCGTGATCTGAACAGACGGGCACCGGAATGGTGCCCGAAGCGGAAAGTGCCGAACACGCTGCGGATCTACTATTACCGCAGCCCGGAAACGTATATGTTGGACAACGTGCTGCATCAGGGCTTTGCATTCACACCGCTGCCCACGGCAAGCCGCTATGCAATGGCATATGAGGGAACTTCCACGCTCTCCCCGCGGGAGTTTTGGCTAAAGCTGCTCACACAGAAGGATACGGAGCTGTTAGGCATAGAGGTCAAAGCCAAGTCCGTAGTAGAGATAGACGATGGGCTTGCCCCGTGCTTTTTCTTCAAAACGGAAGAAGGCTATACGCGCTGTCAGTGCTTCGATGCTGATCGCGCACGCACCAACTGCATGGAAGGCTGGGAGGAATATAATCAGGAGGACATAAAATGATCATCAACCAAGAGGGTATGCGCTATACATACAACGGCATGACCTACACTGTAGGTGCCGCTGTCATGGCAACAGAGGCAAGTGAATATCGTGGACTTTATGGCACCATCACGGAGATCCGTGACGGATCTGACCGAGAGACAGAGAATGATACGCCTGACATCTATTGCTGTTTTGAACCAGCTCTGTTTCAAGAAGAGATCCAAGAGCTGGAGCAACGCTTCACAGAACTATATCAATCGCCTAAGAAACTCGATGAGATCACGCTGGATATGGTTATCATGGCACCAGAGATGGTTCGGGTGATCTCGGCTGACCCAAAGGAGTGTAAGGCCTGCGAGCTTTTCCTGCTTACCACACACTGCACGACGAATCTGGATTCCAGCAGCTTCACTGAGCTATACGCCGACTACGATGCCGGACGTTTTGCCCTACTGCAAAGTGTCCGGGAGGAACAACAGGATGGCTGTGTAAAGGATTGGGCAGATAGGGACGTACTGGAAGAAGAATATGGCATTGACCGCTATGAGGCATGGTATCGTGATGAATACTTCGAGAATCATTTCGTCATATCGCTTGAAAAGCTGTCCCTCATGCTGCCGCCAGATTTTATAGAAAATCCGAAAAGTTATGATTGAAATTATTATAATTTAGAGTATAATAATCATAAAGGTGGTGATCGCATGCATGTATTTGTTGATCGACAGCAGGAGATGGATACGCTGCAAAGTGAGTATGAGCGGAATGGCAGCGCACTTGTCGTACTGTATGGACGCCGGCGAGTGGGAAAGACTACGCTGATATCCGAGTTTATTCGGGATAAAAACGCCCTGTTTTTCCTTGCAAGTGAAGAGTCCGAAGCCCAAAACCGAGCGGCATTCAAAGAGAAAGCGGCAGAATTCATTGATAGTGATCTTCTGCGTAATGCGGACGTCAAGAGCTGGGACGTGATATTCAAAGCAATCATGGATGCCAAGCATGACAGCAAGCCCGTTATCGTACTGGATGAATTTCAGTATCTGGGCAAGGCAGAGCCTGCGTTCCCTTCCATTTTCCAGCGGATATGGGAAGAGATATTAAAGAACCAGTCTGTTATGGTCATTCTTTGCGGCTCCCTGATCTCCATGATGGAGTCCCAGACACTGGCCTACGGCAGCCCTTTATACGGAAGGCGAACCGCGCAGATCCGGCTCAAGCAGATCCCGTTCGCCTATTACCATGAGTTTTTCCCTGGCAAAACCCGCAGAGAACTCATTGAGCTATACTCTGTTACAGGCGGTGTCCCCAAGTATATCGAGTTATTTTCGGAGAGTAGCGATATCTATCGTGCTATCCAGAAATGCGTACTGAACCGCTCCGGCTATCTCTATGATGAACCGCATTTCTTGCTGCAGCAGGAGGTCAGTGAGGTTGGCAGTTACTTTTCCATTATCAAGGCGATTGCGGCTGGAAACCACAAGCTTTCCGCGATTGCCGCTGTTTTGGAGGTCAAGTCAACGAATCTGACCAAGTACCTGAAGACCTTGATGGATCTGGATATTCTGGAACGAAGGGTGCCTGTCACAGAGGAAAATCCCGAGAAGAGCAAGCGCGGCCTTTACAAGATCAAGGATAACTATCTGTGGTTTTGGTTCGCATTTATCTATCCCAATATGAGCTTTATCGAAAGCGGGCATAGCGGTATCGTGATGGATAAGATCCGCAGGGGACTCACTGCCAGCCACATTGGCTTCGTATATGAGGACATCTGTCAGGAGCGGATGTGGGAATTGAATGTCAATAACGCATGGCCGTTCCAGTTCTCCAAACTGGGCGGGTATTGGGATGCCAAGAATGAGATCGACATTGCAGCTCTTGATCCGGAGGGCAAGAACCTGATTCTGGGAGAGTGCAAGTACTGGAAAGAGCCAGTTGGTCTTAATGTCCTTCATGCGTTGGAAACTAAGGCCTGCGATGTCGCATGGGAGCGGGATCGGCGAAAAGTGTGGTACGTCCTGTTCAGTATCTCCGGCTTCTCGGATGAGCTACGCAATCATGCCGCAACACGGGACGATCTTCTTTTGATTGACGATGGAGAAAGATAGCTGCTCGACCAGCCGATTCAATATCTTCAATGCGCTCCAAAATTCTTTGAGGGAATTAAAGAAGTTCTGACAAATATGTATAAAACAGACGTGGAGCTTTCCACGTCTGTTTTTTTCCTATCTGTTGCAGTAATGCGTATTAAAGTCGTATAAACACAGTATAAACACAAAAAGGAGCGATTCTATGTTAGTCTGCGTAGACCACGGAAATAAACAAATTAAAACGGCCAGTCGGGTATTTACATCCGGACTGGTAGAGAGCGATACCCGTCCTCCCTTCGGTGACAACATCCTATTTTATCGGGGAAAATACTACACGCTCTCCGACCAGCGTATCCCCTATACCCGGGATAAAACAGAGGACGACCGATTTTTTATCCTGACGTTGTTCGCCATCGCTTACGAGATCAACACGGCGGGCCAGTATGTCCCGGATCGGCTGATGAACATTCAGCTTGCCGTTGGGCTGCCGCCTGCGCATTATGGAACGCAGTATAAACGCTTTGCCCAGTATTTCCTGAACCGCGGTGTGATCGGGTTTGAATTCAATGGGAGGAAATACTCCATCTGCATCACGGAGGCGGTCTGCTTCCCACAGGCGCTGGCAGCCACGGCTCCGGTGTTCAAGCGGCTCCAGCTCGGCACGGTTGCCAAGGCCACTGTGATCGACATAGGCGGTTTTACTGCCGATTACCTCTCCCTGCGCTATGGCGCAGCAGACTGGGCTTCCTGCGATTCGCTGGAAAACGGCGTCATTACACTCTATAACCGATTGCTGTCCAAGATTCGTGCCGACCATGATCTGCTGCTGGAGGAAACGGACATTGACTCCATTCTCACAGGTTGCAGTACAGAGTACGGCAGTGAGATCCAAACACTGGTAGAGCGCGGCGCGGAGTCCTTCGTGGCGGACCTTTTCCGTACTCTGCGGGAGCGGAAGATCGAGCTGCGTACCGGCAAGGTTATTTTTGTAGGCGGCGGCTCTCTGCTGCTTCGGAAACAGATCGAAAAGTCCGGTAAGGTCGGTACAGCCATCTTTGTGGAGGAGATTGGCGCCAACGCTGCCGGGTACGGTCTCTTGTATGCGGCTACGAAGGCGAGTAGGTGATCCATATGGGCGAAAAGAAGGATTCCTTCAGATTTACCGTCCAATTCAATGCCGGTGACCCAAGCCACCAGCAGGTAGCCGCGATCTTGAACGAGCGGGGTCGGCGCAAGGCACAGTTCCTGGTCAACGCCGTGACCCACTATATGAATTGCCCGGAAACACCGGAGGCCGCGGCTGCGCCAAGGATAGACCGGCAAGCAGTGGAGCAACTGGTTCGTGAGATACTGTCCAATATGCACCCGGAACCCGTACCCGCAATGGGCAAGGATATGCCCTGCGGTGATCCGGCTATTACGGCCGCTGAAGGCATCCCGTTCGATGCCGCGGCCATGCTGGGAGAAGATGGTTTCCATTCGCTCATGGACTCATTGGCCGCGATACAGAAGCCGTGAAAGCGGCAGGTGATCATATAGACCATACATCGGCATACATAAATTGCCAGGAGCCAGACTGCGCGTATTACGCAGCCTGGCTCCTGACCTGTAAGGAGACAATGGTCGAAAGTATCTTAACTTACATCCAGTATATCTTTGCTCCAGAAATTTGAATTTTTGAATCCGAAGGAAGTCTTAACAAGTGTACAATATTCAGATAGTCAACATACCCAGTCCCCACATGAACAAGGCTGAAAACACAGAGAACAGTGCTTGCAAAAGCATAAGTGCGTGGAACAATCATATATGCAATTAGCGGAACAACACCTAAAATTAGCGATGGAAGCATATTAACCACGATAAACCTATTTCTTGTCATCAATGATGTACATGTCGTTCCAAGTCCCTGCGTCGTGTAGAACATAATGACTTCACTACCCGCTGGAAAACTTACGGCATGGATGAGTTCATGAACAGGGAAGAAAAGTAACGCAATCATAAGACCTATCATCCAATCAACTCTTGAAAATGCGACCCCTCCAAGATAAGTTTTTTTGATATAAACACAACAAGCAAACAAAAGAACAATCGGAATAAGTATGATTGCAGACTTGCTTGTTACTTCCGGCAGTTCTTTTGCACCAACTTCAACATCAACAATAGGAAGATTTTTCCCGTCATACTTTCTAATCCATTTAATTTTCATTGTCATTCTCCTCACTTAACGGAACGAAGTGACGAAGCATTCTCGGTCTGGCAGTTTTCTTCTGCTTACCGGGAATGAAGCTCCGCAGGACGTGCGATACTCCCGATAGGAGAGTATGGACGTGCGGCCTTTAGTTCCTAAAGGGAGTTTGAAATTCCTGACAGCATATTACCACTTGCCCTTTTTCAGCCTTCCGCCAGCCAGAATACCGGCAAAGAGGACAACAGCAGTCAATGCGGAAATCCAGATTGGCGAAAGCACCCATATCCAGTGCCACTTAATCACGCCTGACAGCTTCAGAACAATGAATACAATCGTCAGGATGGATACGATGCCAAGCCCGCCTTGCTTTGTTTTTGTGTTCATAACAGTCCTCCTGAGAATGAAGTTTGACGTTCTTTAACTCCAACGGTCACCTAACTTGACAGCCGCCCCACTCCACTGCCGTGAAGCCGGTGCGCACCGGGGCGGTGAGATTCTGAGCGGAAATATCCACGGCGCTCTCAAGCGGCTTCCACGCCATAAATACCCGCAGCAGCGTATCGGGTGCTGGCTCAATGGATACCTGCGCCGATTGCGTATAGCTGTCGGACTGAAATGCAATGAGATTGTAAGGATTCTCTTTCATTAGCGGCAGCCAGTAAACGATAAACTCATTTGCTTCCTTCCGGGTAAGGCCCAACTGGTTCAAGGCGTTCTCCAGAAAAGCGGCGGTGTCGCTTCCGGCTACGCAGAAGCCCTCGGAAAAATCATAAGCAACGCTGTTTACGCCCTCCCAATAAAGATAGTTGTACGTTTGCCCGTCGGCGTCTGTCAATGTGCCGTCGGGACTGGCGCAAACCTTCCAGCCGTCATTGTAGGCAGGATATGTGCAGGTCAGTTCTCCGGCATAGTTCAATTTCACAGTGACCGCAGTTTTCTTCTCCGGGTAGAGATAAATGACAGGCTTCGCGTCGTATTGCTCAGCATCGTAGTTCGCGGCAGCGTCCATAGCGGGCAACACCCAGACCGTATAATGCCCCCAATAAACCTCAGACGAGGCTACTTCATTTCGACTCCCATCAGTAAACAGGTAGCTGCTCCCAGCTTGTTCGACAAATTCCATCCCTGTTTTTTCCTGATAATACTCAAGAAGCTCCGGGCATTCGCCACGCTTGGAGATATAGACGCCCTTTGCTTCATCCACCGCCACATAGGGGTTCTTTTCAGAAATCCGGGCAGCCGCTGCAAGATAAGGAATGGGATTGCCGCGCTGAAAAATTACAGCCCGGTTCAAATAAACAACGGATGATGCAAGCACTACAAAAGCCACGAGGATCGCAATCCATAACTTCTTTTTCTTCATACTGTTCACCTCCAAAAATCAGGTCGGTTGCTTTTGCTTTGTCGGCGGGCAGAAGGATTGTTCAAATCACTTATAACTATCCAATATGATTATACCATGCAAAGCGCGAACTTTTCAATTCCTGTCTCCATACAAATGTGCAACTTTTCTATGAACGCCGTACTTTTTCGCCGCTTCGCTTGCCGTCTTGCGGCGTTCCTCGCTGTATGGGGCAGACAGTGAAAAAGCGCAACCGATTTTCGTCGATTGCGCTTTGTGAATAGTGTTACACCACTTTGTCTTAACTATATCTCGATTGCAGTGAATAGGAATTGCCATCTTTTGTCATTAAAAATCCGACAGGGCTTGCTTGATAGAGAATGTCAATCCATTCCCCATTACTCGGTCCGACAGGGCTTAATATTCCCTCGTATTTATAGGAAACGGAGATTTCCACAAGCCATGTGTCAGGGGAGATTTCTTCCTCCCTCAAGGAATAAATTGCAGCAGTTTCCGCATCAATCTGGCTGGTCGGCATAACAGATACAGAAAGGTTTTTATATTCCGTTACCTTAAAGGTTCTTTCCTCGCTGTCTGTTTTCAAATCCTCCATGAACAATACCGCAAGTTTCTGTGCAGCTTCTTCTGGTGAAAGCGAGCCCGGTTGGCTGGAATCCACTACGCCGGCATCTGTATACCAATATAGGGTTGTGTTTTCGATGGTCGTTGAGTAAGAACGGATAATTGCATATGCAGCAGCACACAGCAGCAAGAGAGCTGCGATAAGTGCAGCAATTAAAAAACCTTTTTTAATATGCCTGCGTGTGCCAGTTTTGCTCATATGGTTGTATGTTATTGCTTCTGTGATATATTTATCTTCCAACTTGTTCATTGCTTCGGAAAAATTCTTAGAGTTCATACAAACACCTCCCTCTCCGCTAAATACTCTTTCATTTTCTGACGAATACGGGTCAGCCGGACGGAGATATTTTTCTCCGAAAGTCCTACAAACTCGGCTATGTCTTTATAGCTGTCGGCAAACCAATAGCGGCGCATGAAGATAACGCGGTTTTCGAGGGTCAGCGTGTCCAAAAATTCCCCAATGATACGGGCCAGCTCTCTGGCTTCGATCTCTGCTTCTACTGTGTTAGGGGCTGCTATGCAGGCTTCAATTTCCTCCATAGCAATCGCGTAATGGCTGCTTCGTTTTGCTGCTTCCTTTCTGTAATAAATCTTCAATGAAATGTTCCGAACTATTTTACAGATATAAGTCAGCAGTGGATTGGGGCGCGCCGGGGGAATAGCGTTCCATGCGCCCAAATAGGCATCGTTTACACATTCTTCCGCATCTTGCCTGCTCCCTACGATATGGTAGGAAAGATTGTGGAAGTCTTTTCCGTATTTTGTGTCCAGTTCCCGTATGCCTTGTTCTGAACGCGCGAAAAACAATTCAATGATATTTTCATCTGTTATCATCACATCGCCTCCTTTCCGGCTTCACCTATATACTGCGGTTTTAGCTGCAAATACTACATCAAATCTCAAACTTTTTCAAAAAAATTATACCACATCTTTTTGAATAGTGCGTGTCAAATTGCCAGAGTGTTTTTTCGCCGCTTCGCTGGCGGCTCTCCGGCGTTCCTCGCTGTATGGGGCGGTCAGACGGAAAGAGAAACGCCCCTTGCGGATTTCAAACTCCATGCAGCCCGTTTCGGGGTCTGCGTCGGTCTGGCGGCACTCGCCGGGGTAAACTGCGGCGTAGGCGGCAAGCTGTTTCTTTAAGCCAGCACTTTCAGACCGGTAGAAATCGCCGCTCCCGCATGATATGATAAGCTTGAAGAAAAGTTTTCCTGTCCACGCAATGAATGGCTATTTTTGTTGTCTATATAAGTGAAAGGCCTTTACGCAGAAAGAAGGGAGGGCGCAATGAAAGACCATGAGATCATAGAATTGTACTGGGCGCGTAACGAGAGCGCGATTACCGCCACCACAGAAAAGTACGGGAACTACTGCCATACGATTGCATATAACATACTGCGTAACAAAGAGGATGCGGAGGAATGTGCCAACGACACATATCTCGGCGCATGGAATTCGATCCCGCCGCAGCGTCCGAGCCGTTTGTCGATCTACTTAGGGAAAATCACGCGCAACCTCGCTCTGAACCGTTATAAGCGGTATACTGCCGAAAAACGCGGACACGGACAAGTAGTCCTCGCGCTGTCTGAGTTGGAAGCCTGCGTTCCTTCGGAAACGACTGTGGAGCAGACCATAGAAGAAAATGAGTTGGCTGCCGCCATTGACCGCTTCCTGTATGCAAAGCCCAAGCTGAACCGTAACATTTTTGTCCGCAGATACTATCATCTCTATGCAATACGGGATATTGCGGACGCATACGGAATGAGCGAGAGCAAGGTGACGTCTT
>ERZ827186.1061-NODE-1061-length-24740-cov-11.327891_pt1 | contig 24740 bp, 26 predicted proteins | sample MGYA00519918_ERZ827186 | MGnify/ENA primary metagenome ERZ827186 (study PRJEB31778, sample SAMEA3449275) | human gut metagenome | biome: human gut; feature: human-associated habitat; material: faeces | place: United Kingdom | collected 2010/2012 ...
AATAACCGGCGGGAGATCTTGATGGATTTGTTGCGGCATGGATTTTATATTTCCGCCGGAAGGCATGTCATGAACGAAGAGTCGCAGGTGTATCGGGTATTACCTGAAATTCCGGCAGACCGGTTGCTGATCGAAACGGATAATTCGGATTTTACGATCGGGGAAGTCTATGGGCAAGTCGCCCGTCGGAGGGGGATCGCTGTGGAAGAATTGCAGCATATTGTCCGGATGAATTTCGATCGGTTGTTTAAATTGTAATGTTATACTTTGAAATTTTATATTATGCCTGAATGGTTGAGTCGTACGGAATTGTTACTCGGGAAAGAAAGGTTGGAGAAATTGCAGCAGGCTCATGTTTTGGTGGCCGGTTTAGGAGGGGTGGGAGCATATGCTGCCGAACAGTTGTGCCGGGCCGGAATAGGCGAAATGACGATTATCGATGGGGATGTGGTGGAACTGACCAACAAGAACAGGCAATTGCCGGCTTTGGATTGTAATCTGGGAAAAGCCAAGGCGGAGATTATGGCCGGGCGGTTCCGGAATATCAATCCGGAGATTAAATTGCATGTGATTAACGATTTTATCCGGGATGACCGGATGATCGAGGTATTGAAAATGGCCCGATACGACTATATCGTGGATGCTATCGATACCTTGGCGCCGAAGATATTCCTGATTTATCATAGTCTGCAATTGGGCTTGCCTGTCGTCAGTTCGATGGGGTCGGGGGGAAAACTGGATCCTTCGAAAATTGCAGTGGCGGACATTTCGAAAAGTTATAATTGCAATCTGGCGCGTATGTTGCGTAAACGCTTGCATAAACTGGGGGTTTACAAAGGGGTGAAGGTGGTTTTTTCGTCGGAATTTACCGATCCGGAGGCTATCGTCCTGGCAGAGAGTCGGAATAAGAAGTCCAATGTAGGGACCATCTCTTATATGCCGCCTATCTTCGGGTGCTTTATCGCTTCGGTAGTGGTCCGCGATCTCATTGGAGAATAAAAAAACCGCCTGTTACGACAAGCGGTTTTTATAAAAAGTGATATTTTTTAAATCTGATCGAAATCGACGTCGAATTCTTCTTTTTGGGGGTCGGTGTAGGCTGCTTTTGGAGCTTCTCCGCCGATGGCGGCTTGGATATAAGCAACGACTTCATCTAAACCTTCAGCAAACTTTTCAAAATCTTCTTTGTACAGAAAGATTTTATGCTTCTCGAAATTTTGATTCCCGTCGTTATCAAATCTCTTCTTACTTTCTGTGATTGTCAGGTAATAATCATTGTTACGAGTTGCTTTCACGTCGAAAAAATAGGTTCTTTTCCCTGCTCTCACTGCCTTGGAATAAATCTCTTCCCGATCATTGTCCATTCCTTCTTTTCTTTCGTATCCTTCCATTGTTTGTAGAAAAATTTAGTTTTATAAAATAATTGCAATTTTGCGTTTCAAATGTAATAAAAAAAGCTTATAAAAGTAACTTTTTTTTAATTTTTTTAAATTTTTTTTAGATTTTTTGTAAAACAGTTGATTTTACACCGTTTTAAGCTATATTATTTTCTATATACAGAGACTTTTTATTCCAGATTTCCAATCCAAAGTCTCTCAGAAAGGATTTACTGATAATGAAAGTAGAAGAAAGATTATTAAAATATGTGGGCTATCACACCACATCTGATGAAGCAAGTGATAAAATACCAAGCAGTGACAGGGAATTTGCACTCGCAAGAGAGCTTGAGTCAGAGCTTAAGGAGCTTGGCTTATCCAAGGTTGTGCTCACTGACCATTGTTACGTGTATGGTCTGCTGCCTGCCACTGCCGGCATGGAGCACAAAAAAGCGGTCGGATTTATTGCACATATGGATACTGCACCTGATTTTTCTGGGGAAAATGTCAAGCCACAGCTGTTGCGTCACTATGACGGAAGCGATGTGCTGCTTAGAGGCAGTGGCGAATACCTGAGAGTAAGCGATTTCCCTGAGCTTAAAGCCCTCTCCGGACGCACTCTCATTACCACAGATGGCACTACCCTGCTTGGTGCCGATGACAAGGCCGGTGTGGCTGAGATTATGACCGCCTTAGAGCAGATTATCGCAGAGGGCACTCCTCACGGCGATATCTGGGTTGGATTTACCCCCGATGAGGAGGTCGGAAAGGGTGCGGATTTGTTTGATCTGGACTATTTCGAGGCAGATTTTGCCTACACCGTGGACGGTGATTACGAGGGCGAGGTGGCCTATGAAAACTTTAATGCCGCAAGCGCTGAATTTACCATAAAGGGCGTCAACGTGCATCCGGGCGAAGCAAAGGACATTATGGTCAATGCTGCTTTGGTTGGCTGCGAGATTGCCGCAGCGCTGCCTGCAAACGAGACTCCTGCCACAACTGAGGGCAGAGAGGGCTTTTACCATCTGTGTGATATGAGCGGTGATGTAGCATCAGCCCATCTGTCATATATTGTGCGCGACCACGACAAGGCGCTTTTTGCTAAAAGACTTGATACTCTCCGCTCTCTTGAGATAGAGATGAACAAAAAATATGGTGAGGGCACTGTTTCTTTGACTATCACCCACTCTTACGAGAATATGCTTTCAATCATAATGGACAACATGTACATTATCGACCTGGCTAAGGCTGCTATAGAGGAAAACGGTCTAGAGCCGCTATCACGCCCGGTTCGCGGCGGTACAGACGGCGCACGTTTATCCTTCATGGGACTTCCTTGTCCAAACCTCGGTACCGGCGGCTACGGCTTCCACGGCCCATTTGAGCACATATCAGTGGAGGGTATGGAGACTGCGGTTAATATAATCAAATCAATTGTGAAGCATGTGCTGATGCTTGCTGACGCATGATTTCGTTGCCGGTCAATTACTGTTCACAACTAACAGTGTGACCAGCCACGGCCACGTTACGGTTCACTACTAACAGTGTAACCAGTAATCCGGCAGCACTTATCATTTTTGCAGTTGTTGGTGGAATATTTGTAAATTATCTTCGCAGAAATCAAAATGATATCGGCGGAGGAATGGGAAAGGATTACATGAAAGAGCATTGGGGAATCGATGACGACAAGTAATCAAAAATACCGGGCAACACATTTTGTGTCCCGGTATTTTTTATACAACCATCGTAACTATTCAGAACCACTGAGAACAGGAAAAGCTGATGCGTCATCAGAAAAGCCTGACTTTGCTATCGCGAATTTGCAGGCTCCATGTTCACAGAGCGGCCCTTTATCTTTGCATTCTTCATGGCATTGAGCACTTCCTTGCCATACTCAGCCGGCACCTCAACAAATGTATACTTGTCGTACATGTCGATTGCACCGACAAGCCTGCCAGGCATGCCTGACTCGCCTGCAATGGCGCCTAAAATGTCACCCGGCTTTATCTTGTCCTTCTTTCCTACGTTGATAAACAGACGTACCATGCCATCCTCTGCTCCTGTATTGTGGAAATCATAGTCGTCCTTTGATTCAGCTGTGGATATCTCTGAAGCACCCATAGCCTGGTATAAAAATGCCGCCGCTATATCCATTGCCGTGTAATCTGACTCATTTATCTGATTCTCTATAATATCAATGACACTTGTGAGATTTTCCTCATCTATAATGGTGGAAATCTGGTCCATAATCTTTTCTGCCCTGATTTTGGCAACATCATCAGATGATGGAATTGGCTGTGCATAGATTTTTGTCTTGCAGTAGCGCTGTATGTCCTTGAGCTTATATACCTCCTTGCCCTTTACAAAGGAGAATGCCTTTCCACAGCGGCCTGCTCTTCCTGTACGACCGATTCTATGTACATAATACTCGTCATCCTGAGGCAGATCATAATTGAAAACAGCCTCCACATCATCCACATCAATTCCACGCGCTGCGACATCAGTGGCAATAAGAATATCTGTCTTTCCGTTTCTGAAATTCTTCATGACACGATCTCTCTGCACCTGCTTCATATCGCCATGAAGTCCTTCTGCACTGTAGCCGCGTCCGCAAAGCTCATATGCCAGCTCGTCGACCATCTTCTTGGTGTTGCAGAATACAAGTGAGAGCTTTGGATTATAGTAATCCAACAGTCTTGTGAGTACATCTATCTTGTCCTTGCGCTTCACATCATAGTAATACTGGTCGATATTTGCGACTGTCAGCTCTTTTTTCACAATCTTGATATTGATAGCATCATGTTGATATTTTCTTGTAATTTCCAAAATAGGCTTTGGCATTGTTGCCGAGAAGAGTACTGTCTGATGCTCCTGTGGCAGGTATTCGAGCACTGTCTCGATGTCCTCCCTAAAGCCCATGTTGAGCATCTCGTCTGCCTCGTCGAGCACTATTGTCTTTACATGGTCAGGCCTGATTGTCTTTCTCCTGAGATGATCCATAAGACGCCCCGGGGTTCCGATAATAATCTGCACACCGCCCTTAAGTGCCTTAATCTGGCGGCTGATATCCTGTCCTCCGTATACCGGAAGTACCTTCACACCATGCATATATTTTGCAAGCTTCCTGATTTCATCTGCCACCTGGATGGCAAGCTCCCTTGTAGGAGAGAGGATGATAACCTGTGTCTTGTAACTTGACGCATCAACGCTCTCAAGCACCGGAATACCAAAGGCTGCTGTCTTTCCTGTTCCGGTCTGCGCCTGTCCGATTACATCCCTGCCCGAAAGCACTGCCGGGATTCCCTGAGCCTGTATTGGAGTTGCCTCCTCAAAGCCCATATCCTTGATGCCTCGCAAAATCTTAGGGTTTAGTTCTAATTCGTCAAATCTGATTGTTTCCATATATTTTTTATATTTCCTTTCAAAAAAATAAAGTGTGCATATTTTTATAACATGCACACTTTAACATATTTGTGAGATAATTACAAAATATTATTTCTTCATTTCTTTACTGAATAGTTACCAAAATACTACATACTGCTAAATAACGCTGCTATCTCATCCGGTGTCAGATTACGATTTGTGTTATTCAAATCTACAACCGGAGACTTTGCAGGTTCCGGTTCACTTACAGGCTCCGGCTCAGGTGCCTGAGGTGCCTCTGTGACCGGTTCCGTAATCACTTTCTCTGCCGGCTCTGATTCAGGTTCTGTCGCACCTGCGTTTGCACTTGCAAAAAGTGCTGCTATTTCATCTGCACTCAGCTGGCGGTTCGGGTCGCTGTTTGTCGTATCTGCAACAGCTTCGTCTGCAGCAGGGCTTGGCTCTACTACCGGCTCCGGTTCAGGTACATGTGGTGTCTCAACTACCGGCTCCGGCTCGATTACCGCAACAGGCTCCGGCTCAGCTATCGCGGCTTCCTCTACGACAGGTTCAGGTATCGCCTCCATGGCCGGTGCTGATTGTGGTGCGTCGGTCGTTTGCTTAGGCATCTCAACATTTGCTGTAAACTGAATAGGATTTGCTGTGATTGCCTGACTCAGACGGATTTCCATATCCTTTATGCTGTCAGACAGAACCTGCTGCTTTTCCATAATGTCCTTGAGGTTATCATAAATCACATTTTTCTGGCTCTCAATAATGAAATCATTGCTCTCCTTGAGCTTATTCTCAAGATGTTCAAACGTCTCCATAAGCTGTTCATTAGAGCTCATAATCGCATCAGCATTTTCCTTATTCCTGTTGATGACAACCTTTGCGATTCCCTTCTGTGCATTGATTATATCCTCAGTCGGAATCTTTGACTCCTTCTGCAGTATCTCAATCTTTCCCTCTATCTCATCAAAATACTTTCTAAGCATGAGGTAAGATGCCTTTTCCGACTTAAAAATACTGTCATACTGTTCCTCCCTCCTGTCCTCCTTTAGAGCACTCAGTGAGAAAAATCCGCTTATCACTCCCCACAGGCAAATCATAAAGATAACTGTGATTGCTGCAATGAGCATGTATTCCTTTGGATAATTAATTATCGCATAAAAATCCGCTAAAATAACAAGCGTGGAAATAAGAATTAGAAATATAACCTGTATTTTTGCCTTTTTTTGCTTTTTATCCTGCATATAATTCCCCTTCCCGGGGCCTGACGCTATCCGCGACAGCCGTACCGCGTGACGGCTGTGGATAATACAAGTCCCAGTACATTTATCTTAATGTATCTATTATAGCGTTTATTGGCTGTAATGTCGATTGTTTTTAATGATTTTCAGACATTTTCAGACATTTTCCAAGTATCCATGTTTTCCGAATAGCGTACGTATATACCGATGTTAGTATATTTTTTCATTACTCCCCGATAATTGTAAACCTTTATTGCAGTTATGGTTGACAATCGACATCTTTTCATGTTAATGTGTTAACCGTACAAAAATTACTATGAAATTTACAAAAAGGAGATTTTATCATGAACCAGACAGAAACTATAGACTACAAGCATGGAACGACCTATGCCATAACGGTAACAGCGCTCATGACAGCTGTCACATGTATTCTTGCACCATTATCTATCCCGATTGGGCCGGTACCGATTTCACTGACAAACCTGGCCATATATATTTCATTATATCTGCTCGGATGGAAACGTGGAACTATAAGCTACCTCATTTACCTGCTTATCGGACTTGTCGGAATCCCTGTATTTTCAGGCTTCACCGGTGGCCCAGCTAAGCTTGCCGGCCCTACAGGCGGATACATCATCGGTTTTATTGCCATGGCAATTATTGCAGGACTTGTAATCGATCATTTCCACCAGCCTTGGCTCCAGCTCATTGGTATGATTGTCGGAACTATCATATGCTATGTGCTCGGTACAGCATGGTTCTGCTTTGAGGCAAAAAGCACAGTCAGCGGTGCGCTCTCAATATGTGTGCTCCCATTTATCCCGGGTGACCTGATAAAAATGATAATTGCCATGCTTATCGGACCGGCTATTAAAAAAAGACTTCGCTAAACATCAACTCCAAGCTTTCTAAGCTCCTGATACAGGCGCGCTACCGGAAGCCCTACCACATTATTGTAATCACCATGTATTCCCTTAATGTGGATGGCAAAGCGTCCCTGTATCCCGTAGCTTCCTGCTTTATCCATCGGATCCCCGCTTGAAATATAGCGGTCAATTTCCTCTTCCGTCAGTGTATACATGCTGACATCCGTCTTCTCATAAAAGCAGTGTTCTCCGGTTCTTCCGGCTTTGTCAATAAACACAAACGTTACCCCTGTATAGACACTGTGCGTTTTTCCCGAAAGCATCGAAAGCATACGCCTGGCATCTTCTTCGTCCTTCGGCTTTCCAAGAATCTGATTCTCATAAGCCACTACCGTATCCGCTCCGATTACAAGAATATCCTGCGGTGTCACAAGCTCTGCATGCTGTTCATTGTAGGTAAGCACACCTGACGCTACCTCCTCTGCCTTTTGACGGGATAGCTCCATGACAACCGCAGATGGCTCCTCCTCTGTGATTATCTCTTCTCCCTTTGCAGGACAGACAACAAACTCTGCCCCAATCTGCTCTAATAATTCCTTCCGGCGCGGTGATGCCGATGCCAATATTATCTGACTCATATTTGTTTTAACCTTTTCCTTCACTTTGGATTTTGGGGCTGTTTCATCTGAAGAATACAATTCCCTATGACTGATTACACGTTTCCACTTGTATTATACAGCTTTCTCTTTCACCGATACTTTCACTGACATAATTCTATAAAATACAGCACAAAATACCAACGCAAAAACGACTCCAAACACATTCTGAATAACCCTGAGGCAGACTGCTCCTTTTAACCCATAGCTCTCTGCAGCTATAGCCAGAGCACCAAATGTATTAAAAACAGCCTGCCAGCCGTATTGTGCCGATAATCCCACGCCGATTCCACCTATGATTCCTATGTACGCATAGATTGATGGCGGAAGCAGGAAGTATAATGCCGTGAAGCATATAACACCGGCGATATTACCGACAATCCTTTTTTTGACCCTGTACTGCATATCCTCCATAAACGGCAGGATGGCAGACATGGCTGCAATACCTGCCCACATTGCACGCGGCATATTGCAAAGCTGTGCAATACAAAGAACTAACGGTACACATAGTATCTGGCACAGCTGCCATTTCGTTCGTGATGAAAAAAGATCAAACTCCTGAATTACGGCTTTCATATTTCTTTTAAAGACTCTGTTTTTATGATTTCTGTAAAATACCAGGCATGTGAGGACAGCACCTGCAGCCATCCCTGCTATTCGAAGCATATAGCTCTTTCCTGACACATCATATCCATATAACAATAAATAGCCAAGAACCAGTGTGGATTGATTAAACATAAATGGATTATGGCATCCGAACAAAATCAGCACTGCAAGAGCTGCAATGTTTATAAGCAGCGCCGGAAGCGGTGAAAGCTGATTTGCCAGATGCGGACATACTGTCATAATTACAAAGAACAATGCCAAAAGCCATGTAGAGTGTACGGTATGGATTCCAAGATCAGCATTGCGAAATACCATAACGCATAATAAGACCACTACTCCCACAATGCTGTTATCCTTTCCCAATATGATGCTTGAGGCAGTAACAAAGGCAAAGCAAAAAACCATTGTCACAGCTATCTTCACCATATATACAAACGCATGGTATAGTTTTTCTTTCATTGTTTTACTATTTTTCAGCAGGCTTTTAGAGCCGGCCTGATTTAACTGCAGTTCCTGATAAAATGTCATATGAATTCTCCTATCTTTTATCTTATTATCTTATTATTTTATTATTGTAACTATCATGTTCTAAATAGCTACTCATTATAATTCTTTATTGGCAGTTGTACTACAAATCTGCATCCACCATATTCCCGGTTTTCAGCTTTTATTGTTCCACCGGCGATGTCTACAATTCTTTTCACAAGTGCCAGGCCAAGGCCGTTTCCCTCGGCTTTATGGGAACCATCCACCTGATAAAACTTATCAAATATTCTGGCTTTTGCATCATCCGCGATTCCCGGTCCCTCGTCTTCCAGAATAAACTGCACAGAATCATTTTCATGCCTTAGAAACATGGTGATTGTCCCATTTTCAGGACTAAACTTGATTGCATTATCCAAAAGATTCATCCAGATATGCATAAAAAGCCCTTCATTTCCAACATATCTGACCTCCTCCATCTCCACCTGAAAGCCAATTCCTTTTTCAGTCCATTTATCCTCCAATGAAAGAAATGCCTGACGGATTTGTTCATCCAGACGATATTTGGTTTTTTTCATTGGAATATTCTGATTTTCCAGCCTTGATAACAATAAAATATTTCCAACAAGACCTGAAAGCCTTTGAGTATTAAACAGGATTTTTTCTACATACCCCTCCTGCTCCTGTGACAGCTCATCTCCCTGGAGCAGCATCGTATAGCCTTCAATTGCATTGATTGGTGTCTTGAATTCATGGGAAACATTGGATACAAAATCCATTTGCAACATCTCTGTTGCACGAAGCTCTTTTGTCATGACATTAAAGCTCTGATAGGATTCTCCAATCTCGGCTATGCGGCTGTTTGTTTCCAGATGCTGTTCAAAATCTCCCTGGGAAACTGCTTTCATTGCTTTACTGAGCCTGGTAATCGGCTCAAGGAGCCTTGCATTGATAAATGATGTAATAAGTCCTGCTATCAATGTATTAAAAATCAAAAGCCAGCCAAGGCCCGGTATTTTCCCGGGCAAATCCAAAAAATGATTCAAAAATGCAAATAACAGGGCTGATATCAGCATAGAAAATGCAAGTGCCAGCCAGATTGCACCGGTCAGACACGAGCGGATACGCAATTCTTTTTTCTTTTTATGTTCCATTATTTTTTCACCACCTTGTATCCCAGACCACGCATTGTTACAATTTCGAAATCCGGATTTTCTTTAAAACGCTCCCTGATTCTTCCTATATGTACCTCTATCGTATGTGGGTCTGCCTCCGTCTCATATCCCCATACCTCATCCATTAGCTGCTGCTTCGTAAATGTCCTGCCCGGTGAAGCTGCCAGCTTATATAAAAGCAGAAATTCCTTTTTGGGCAGAACAAGCGTTTCATCACCGGTCACAACTGTCATTGCATCATAATCAAGCTCGGTTGAGCCAATCACAATTTTGTGTTCGTTCAGTATCTGTGCACGACGAAGCAGTGCTCCTACCCTCAAAACCATTTCATTGACATTTACGGGTTTTACCATATAGTCGTCACTTCCCGAAAGAAAGCCCTGACGCATATCATCGAAGCTGCTTTTTGCAGTAATCATAAGCACCGGTATCTGATATCCCGCCGAACGAAGCTCCGACACAAGTTCATATCCATCCATAACCGGCATCATTATATCGGAAATGATTAAATCAATATACTCTCTGTCCAATACCTCCAGTGCCTGTGCTCCATCCGACGCACTTTTGACCTGATATCCGCTCTTTTCAAGCACCTTTTGGAATAACTGACTTAATTCCTTATCATCTTCTACAATTAATATCTTAAACACGATTTATGTTCTCCTTTAATCAAAACAAATCCCTTGCCCATCCAAGCAGATGCTGTACCAGAAACACCTTTCTTTTATGTTTTTCTGTTAATTCAATCGGCTTTACATGATACGGATCATAATATGTTCCGTCGTCTAATACCTGTCTGGACACGCTCTCATACTCCATCATGCCATCCTCCAGCTGTTTATTAATCTCTTTACTGCGTATTACAAGCATCAGCTCTGTATCCAGATAAGTACTTCTCATGTCCATATTGAATGAGCCTATTACTGACAGATCATCGTCAATCAGAATACTTTTTCCATGATACGAATAACCGCCTTCATATTCCCAGATATCAATTCCTGTTTCTAAAATTCTGTTTCTGTTTTTGGCATAATCAGCAGCTCCAAATGGATTTCCGTTATTTGCAACAGAATTTGTCATAATAGAAAAGTCCGGAACCTTCTGTGCAATTTCCTCCCATGTATTATACATCATATCATTGCAAATAATATATGGTGTATGAATTTTTACGCGTTCCTTTGCATTTTTCATTAATTCTCCCAGCTGATACCATACCACCGGTTCCTTAGCTTGGGTGTGGATTGGGTTTGATAACAATGTAATCTTTTCTGTTTCAAAGGTTTCATCCGCATAATCTGTATCACAAATTTTTTCCTTATTAACTTCAAAATATTGCTGATACCCTTCCTGCAGCTCTAAAACTGCTTTCTTTACAGATTGTCTGTCAGCTAATTTTTTACTGTTATGAAAATACCGACAGTCCTCCTGTTCCCATATTGTTTCAAAATAATTCCAAAGCTGATTGACCGAATTATCTTTCTGTGGCTCATCGCAGACAACTAACACATCCCGGTCAAAATTTTTATGCCCCGGAAAATCACCCAAAAAATAATTATATGTGTTTCTTCCGCCAAGAATATATATTTTACCATCTGCAATCAGATATTTATCATGCATTCTTCCCATTGTCTTCCATGGCTTAAGCGGATTTGCTTTATTGTACAGCTTAATCTCAACATTCTCATGCGAAGATAATCCATAAAAATATGGATTACCCTCCATATCAATCCAGCTCTCCATTCCATCTACCAATATGCGGACATGTACGCCTCTGTCTGCCGCATCATGCAGTGCTCCTAAAATCAATTTTCCGCTTTCGTCTGATTTAAATGCAAATGTAGAAAGGATTATTTCATCCTTTGCATTTTGGATTAATCTAACTCTTTCTAAAAGAGCCTGCGAATTTTTTTCAATGATTACTGCTCTTTCCGTATTCTCTCTCCCCGCCACACTCATAATATTTTGTGTTTCCTTTATAGTAGCATCAGACACCGCCGGCTGTTTTTTATATGTGATGCAGATTCCGATTAACTCATAAAAAGCCACACATAAAAAAACTGCCAGTATAGCCAAAATAATTTTACATATTTTATGCCTTTTCATTGTACATCACCTGATTCCTTGTATTTTATACTCATACAATACAATGTCAATCTCAATTTTACCTCAACAGAATTGATTTTATGCAAAAAGACAGGAAAAAGCAGCTGCCTGCAATTTCCTGTCCATAAAAACTCATATAAAATTATTTTACTGCGATTTACCTATTTTTCGTCGCTTCTACCGTCTTTCCGTTTACCTGATGTGCAAAGCTCCATGACTTCTTATAGATAATCCATATAATTTTTAAAGCACAATTACGGCAGCGTCAAGCCCGTCTACTTTTCCGTCAAATGCGCTATCTGTAAGCAGATTATATTTCTTGGCATACTCATTAAATTCCTTTACACTGCTGCCGCAATTGAAAAGCATTGCGATTGTCTCATCGCCGTTTTTTCTGATCATAACAATCGTATCATCATCGTCATTTGTGATTGTCTCAATCATTTCGCCCTCTACGATGCATGCATGTGCTTTTCTAATCTGCATGAGCTTCTTATACCAATTATACATCTCCTTGTCCTGGTATTCCTCATCCCAGTACATGCCTCGTCTGCAGTCCGGATCATTTGCTCCAGGCATTGCATACTCATCACCATAGTAGACCATAGGCATTCCCGGCAGTAGCAGCTGAAAGGCTGCTGCGAGATGCTGTTTTTTCTTATTATCGTTGCACAGATGTAAAAATCTTGCTGTATCATGGCTGTCAATCAGGTTCCACATCAGTGGATAGCACTTTTTGTTTAAGCGCCCCTTCAGATATCCCAGATTCTGTACAAACTGGCTGACATTAATCTTTTCGTCTGCAAGCAGGTCTATCAGATTCAGGTAGAATGGATAATTCATGACAGTATCCCACTCATCTCCCTCAAGGAAGTCTCCTGCGTAGTGCCATATCTCACCAATTATCAGCATATCCTTCTTTACTGCCTTGATTGCCTTTCTGAAATTCTTCCAGAAGAAATGACTGATTTCGTCTCCTACATCCAGTCTCCATCCGTCAATATCACATTCCTTAATCCAGTAGCATGCAACATCCGTGATGTATTTTTCAACCTCAGGATTTTTCAGATTAAGCTTTGGCATTCCACCGTAATAACCGAAGCATTTGAAGTTTGGAATTTCTCCCCATTCACCCCTAGGTGGCAGCTCGTCGATAAAATACCAGTCGAGATATTTTGACTTTTCACCCTTTTCAAGTATATCCTGAAATGCGAAAAATTCTCTTCCTGTGTGATTGTATACCGCATCCAGCACTACCTTCATGCCACGCTCGTGGGATTTTTGTACGAGCTCCTTTAAGTCCTCTGTTGTTCCAAATGATGGGTCAACCTGATAATAATCAATAGTATCATACTTATGGCATGAATTTGATTTAAAGATTGGTGTCAGATACACCACATCGATTCCCAGATCTTTAATATAATCCAGATGCTCTATGATTCCCCTGAGATTGCCATGCAAATCATCCATAGGCGTAATCGGCGCCTTATACCACAGCTCTTTGTCCACCGGCTGTGTTGTGGCAAAGCGCGACGGAAAAATCTGATACACTACCTTGTTGGCTGCCCACTGTGGCACCTCAAACATCTCTTCCTCTCTGAGATTCTGCGGGCAGTCAAACATTCTATCCCTGTTTGTGATGCACTCCTTATCGAACTCATAATTGCCGTAATATACCTTTTCACCCTGCATGTCCGTAAATTCAAAAAAGTATCTCAGACATATCAGATGCATCTGAAGCTGCGCCTCATAATAATCGTGAAACTGCGAGGTGGCTACCTTCTTCATAGGAAGTGTCATTCGCGTATCCTTGCGCTCGATTGGTATATACTTGTCCTCATAGTGAAGGATTACCTCCTTCATATCATCCTTTTTTACCTGCACGCGTATCACAAACAAATCCTTATCTATCGCATAGCAGAATCTTTTATCCATATCATGAAAAATTGCTGAATATTCCATAAAATGCCCCTTTACTTACGTATTTCGTTATTTTGTATTTTAACGCACTATTTCAAACAATTCTATCATTATATCCATGACATTTTTTCACTATTTCTACTTTATGTGTAACTTTAACTTAATTACATTTTATTTTTTTGACTTTATTCTCCAAAGCACTGCGTTCATTATATTACTGCACACTCAGATAGCTTGTCACACAATAAAGTGTCTGTCCATTATATTCCACGCGTGACCAGCCAAACTCCTCATTGATTCCGGTTCTGGTGACGGTTTCCCCATTTTTTATCGTTGCAACAACTGTAGCATCCGGATTTGTGACACTTGGAAGTGCACGCAGATTAACCTCTATTTTTGCAGTGACAGTATCATTACACTCCTTGAACTTTGTCTTCAGTCCGTCTCCGCTGCCACTTCCGTCCTGCCCGGGAACTACATAGTTCATATCTGTTGTGAGGTAGTTTGAAATGGCATAATATGTCTGTCCATTATATTCGACACGTGACCATCCACTGTCACTGACGCCTGTTCTTGTTGCTGTATCACCGTTATTCAGCGTTGCCTTAATTGTGCTGTCATTGCCCTGACTTGGAATATCCCTCAGATTGACGCTTTCCTTGGCAGTTACAGTCTCATTTACATCCGAAAACTTCATATTTGCTTCCGGATCAGCTGTTGCATCGTCAGCCGCATCCCCATTTTTTGCAGACTCTGTTTCATCAAAACCAAAGTATGCCACATTCAAATCTACCGGCTTATCAATCCCTGACACCTTTCCCTTATTGGTATACTGCCACATGGCATGTGTGCCCTCATAAGATGACTGTGGTGTTTCCGGGTAAGCTGTGTCCGGATATTGTGACACCCAGATTTTGTACCTGCTCTCAAGTGTTTTAGTATCCCACTGGCTGTTTGCCGACAACTCATTCATTGCAGCGTAAAACATAGGTGTATATCCTTTATTATATATTTCCTGCAAAAATGCCTCAGCTACTTTGGTGCGTGCCTCTGATGACATGCCATACTGTCTGCTGGCTGAGTCTGTGAAGCCCTCGCAGTCAAATGCCACCGGATATGTAATCTGATATTTTGATATGTAGTCTGCTACCCAGTCTGCCTCCTCAATGGCTTCTGTTTCATTTACTGCTGATGAAAAGAAATATACTCCGACCTTTATGCCATTTTTCTGCGCCTCCTGCATGTTGTATCTTGCATTTGTATCAACACACATCTCGCCTGTTTTCTGGGTTCTGTAGCCCACACGTATCATTGCAAAATCAATTCCGCCTGCGGCAACCTTGTCCCACTTTATAGTGCCCTGATATTTAGATACATCAATTCCGAAGGTCAGGTTACTGTTTTCCGCAACAGAGCTTGCAGACAGTATCTGTGTCTCATCCGCAGAAGCCCCATCATCAGATGTCACACTCATTGAGCCGGCATTGTCTCCTGTGTGCTGCGGGTCGTCCTTGTCTGAACTATCCTCTGTGGCTGTTTCCGTCATCTGTGACGAGCCTTTAGCCTCGTTTTTTGCTGACTTAATCACAAAAAATGTGGCAACTGCAGCCAGTGCAGCTACTATTGCAACAATTATAAATATTGCTATTATCCTTCTTTTATCGTTCATAGATTTTCCTCTTCATTATTTATATATGTCACCATGTACAGGCAATCTGCTTTTATGCAACAAAATATATCATATAATCATGTAATTTTCAAATATTTGTCTTTTTTCAGAAAATATTAAAAATCCGCTATACTCACCTATCGTATAGCGGATTAATATAACACTATTTAATTTTCAGTCTTTTCACCGTTTTTGTCCGTATCCGCATTTACAACGAGATTCACTCCATCAAGTCCGGTTACATTTACGTTGCGATTTACCTTTGCGTCATATGAATCAGCGTTGATAATCTCAGATAAATCAATACCTGTTGCCTCTTTCATACTCTCAAATACCTTTGCCATTACAACCGGTACATTTCCGACAACCTTGCCTACACCATTTTCGCCATCACCGCCACCGATAATAGTAATCTTGTCGATTTGTCCAAGTGGCTCTGCAACCTTGGCTGCGATATCAGGCAGCACCTTAATCATCATCTCTGCAACGGCTGCCTTATTGTACTTGGCATATGCCTCTGCCTTTTTCTCCATAGCCTCAGCCTCTGCAATACCCTTTGCCTGGATAGCTGATGCTTCTGCCTCTCCGACTGCACGGATACCGGCAGCTTCCTGCTCCTTGGCATATCTCATGGCTTCTGCCTCTGCTTTCTGTGCCTCCGCCTGACGCTGTGCCTCGAACTGTCTTGCCTCAGCTTCCTTCTGACGCTGGTAGAGCTGTGCCTCTGCCTGCTGCTGTGCTGCGTATTTATTGGCTTCAGCCTTTTTCTTGACCTCTGCCTCAAGAGACTGCTCTGTTACTGCAACCTCTTTCTGCTTTAACTCAATCTCTCGCTCCTGCTTTGCGATATCAGCGTTTGCTGTGGCAACCTCAATGGTCTTACGCTGCTCCTCCTTCTGGATGTCGTAAGCCGCATCCGCCATAGCCTTCTTTGTATCAGCCTCCATCTGAAGCTCTGATTTCTTGATAGCGAGCTCATTCTGTTTCTTGGCAATCTCTGTCTGTGCTGCAACCGCTGCATCATTTGACTCTTTATCAGCCGAAGCCTGAGCTACCTTGATGTCTCTCTCACTCTCTGCCCTTGCGATGGCGGCGGCCTTTTTAATCTTTACGATATTGTCGATACCAAGATTCTCTATTACCTCGTTGCCATCCACAAAATTCTGCACATTAAAGCTGATGATATCAAGTCCCATTGCCGCAAGATCAGGCTCTGCATTCTCTTTTACCAGATTGGCAAACTTCTGACGGTCTGAGACCATCTCTTCAAGCTTCATTTTTCCAACAATCTCACGTACATTACCCTCGAGAACCTCTCTGGCAACACCAGCGATATACTCTGTGTTTTTGTTAAGGAAATTCTCAGCCGCAAGGCGTAGCTTTTCAGGATTATTACTGATCTTTACGTTTACCGTAGCATCGACGTTGATATTGATATAATCTGCTGTCGGTACTGCATTGCTCGTCTTTACATCGATAGGTATCAGTCTGAGATTCAGCTTATCAAGACGCTCAAAAAACGGAATACGTATGCTCGCCTTTCCGATAACTACCTTTGACTTTTTCTTCACACCTGAAATGATATACGCCATATCAGGCGGTGCCTTCACGTATCCGATTGCCATAAACAACAGGATAACAAGAACAACAACTGCAACAATAATTCCAATGATACTAATGTCCTGCATAACTTTCTCCTCTCTTTAGTATGCTTTTTATTAATAATATAACAATATCATTTTATTATAAATATATTGTTTTGTCACTCTAAATATTAAAAAAATAATATACCACTGTGCATTTGTTCTGATTATGGTATAAGCGATGCAAACATAAAATTTAGAAATTACAGATATCTTCTTAATCAGCAGGCATTACTTATTCATCAATTTTATTTTGTAATCATCATCCCTTGTATTTCTCCTGTATTTTTATCAAAACTTATATTTTTCGCTTTCCCATAATCTTCCATTTCCAGCTTCTATAGAAAACGCATATATTATTGCGCTCCCATTAAATGGTCCTGTAAGTATACAAAAATTTCTTTCATCTATTACGTATGTATACCAATTTCCATTTTGTTCAAAATATCCACACTGATTTGGCTTTTCGATAAATTCTCCAAAATGGAAATCTCTATACTTTTCCTTCATGTTCTGCAGCCTCAATAATTTCATTATTAAATTGCATTTGATATTACCAAATATCAATTCTAGATACTTCAAACTGCATACACATCCGCTTTGACATATCTTTTGGAATCTTGTCTTCATCAATTATCACCTATTCAATTTCTATTGGCTTTCTACATTCTCCTACTATACAATCAAGCATTTCATCAACTGAACCACCCAAAAATAATAATAGCCCATCTGTAAAACAATAAAACGATTCTGTTAATGTCATTAGTACTAATAAATTCTTTCTACAAGCTTCTCCAATTGGATATACTGTTTCATTTATATCATATTCAGCTAAACACTCTTTAAAATATGAACCATCAAGATTACATCCAATTGCTTTGATTGCATTAAACGAAACATCAAAATAGCACTTATCTCTAGGATTTATATTTAACATGCCATATTCTTTTAAGAATTTATCTACAACTTCTGGATATTCTAATCCAATTTCATCATATTTCTTTCGGATCAAATCAGTATTAATTTTTCGTTGTTCTTTCCAACCTGAATCAATCTATTTTTTGTAATATTATTCATACACATTAATTTTCCTATTTATTTAATTTAATATTGTCAACAGGAATTAATATCCCTTTACAACCACGATACTTCCCAGTGGTAAAAATTCAGTTTTCTCATTAATCACTCTTCACCTCACATTTTATTCCCGATTTAATATCGTTTTCTTTGTTATTTCTTTCTACATTACATTATACACTATGGTGGTCACACAGCAGTCACACCGGAAAAATTTCTCTACTTTTTTCATTTTTTGCGAAAAAAATCCCTCAGAGCTGTTTGTGCCCTGAGGATTGGTTTTTGCTTTTGCTTCAAAGCTTTCGCAATATTCTGTTGCTAGGAGTGCGTTACATCAGCATATTCATTTTGCAATATTTGTTCGTATACCCAGCTCGGCAAAATTTCGCTAGTGTCTATTAATTAACATCTTGGATTCTTAATTGCTTCGCAACAGCTATGATGGTTAATTAATAGACATGCAGAGGCTATAGGTTGTTGGGAGTCCGAAAGTATAACCCTAATAAATCCTATAACTCATCCTATATGGCCGCATGCCTATGTATCATATCTGCCTCTACGCTTTTTCTCAAGTATTATAGAAGATATTTCTAATGTACGATTTTAACATCAATTAATTCCCCATTTTCTGTATCAACATTAAACTTTCTTCCCCAAAAATCAGTTGCATATAATTTCCCATCTATAACTTGAATTGCAATATATGGAATTTGCTCTTTACTAACAATATTAGATGGTAATTTATTACTTATTTGCCAACACATTATACCTTGTTCATCATAACACAAAATATTATTTAATTCGTCAACTCCTAATTCCACACGTGGAATCTTTAGTAAAACAATATATTTTCCATTTATTTTTTCAATTTTCTTAATTGGATATTTAACAATAATTTTTGTATGACCAATAGTTAAAGTATTACCTTCCACAATTATTCCATTCATTCTTTTACCTCCAGTCTTCAATTTTTCCAAGTTCAGTAAAATCACCAATCCATTGCTGTTGCAAATCTATTTGTATTCCGCCACCATCATATCCAAAATTAGGTCCAACTTCACCTAAACGTATTGTATCTCCTGCCTTTAATTCTACTTCACCAATAAATATAGGTTCATACTCTAATGCAAATTCAGCTTGAATTTCTTTGGGTGTAAGTCCTTTGATATCCTCAGCTCTCATAACCCATCCACCCTCTAAGTTAGAATTTACACCATCGTACACTCGAACAAATTTTGTATCTTCCGTCAGTGTTATATTTTGTACAACCGTTTTTTCTTTATAAGGTGATTTATAACCTCTTGCTTCCCACCAATCATTGACACTTTCTGCCGATTGATATTGATTTATCTTAACTTTATCTTTTAAACTACCTAATTGGTCATCTAAATATTCATATCCGTTTTTACTTGTTTTACCACTCTGGTATGCTAAACACATAGGAATCAAAGCAGTCTTTTTCTATCTATTGCTTTTCTTTTATTCCTATTTCACAATTATCCTGTAATAGATAGAGGTGTGCGTCACCACTCTTGAAGCACTTGTGACTTCGTTCATTGAGACTGCTCCCTCTGCTTTGCAGGATTTTGCGTATTAGCTGGATGTTGGCAGCATATGTGCTGTACTTCGTATATCTAACCAGATTGTAACCCGCATTGAAGTGAGGATTCTATCTACTTACAATTCACATTAGAAAGGATTTCAATTATGTACATCGTAGGCATTGATATTGGCAAAAATCATCATGAAGCATCCATTGTTTCACCTGAAGGCAAACAAATCGGCCGTTCTCTTCGCTTTGCAACTACACACAAAGGTGCAGATTCTCTTATGAGCTTTATCTTCAAAAACATCGGTAATTCCCCTTGTGTATTTGACATGGAAGCTACAGGTCATTACTGGTATCCCATTTATTCATTTCTAAAAGCAAAAGGATATACCATCTATGTAATCAATCCTATCCAGTCTGATTCTTTAAGAAAAATGTATATACGACAAACCAAAAACGATTCAATTGACTCTTTTTTAATTGCAGAAGTGATACGTTTCGGTCAGTTTGGGACTACTTCCATGGCTGATGAAAACATCCTTGCCATGCGTCAGTTATGTCGTTATCGTGATTCTGTCATTTCTTCCAGAACTGAAATTAAGCTCCGAATCGGCACAATTATGGAACAAATCTTCCCAGAGTATGAAAAACAGTTTTCTTCTCTTTGGGTGAGCACATCCATGGGCATTCTGGAAAAGTATCTCACCCCTGAGAATATTGAGAATGCACCAATAGATGAGCTCTTTGAAATCATAAAAGATAAGAGCCACAACCGACTTACCAGAGCTAAAGCCATTTCCATCAAAGAAGCTGCAGCTGATACCTTTGGTATTAAGATAGCACAGGATGCTTTCTCTTTCCAGTTAAAACAGCTCATTGACAGAATGAATTTTCTTGATAAGCAGATTGAAGCTCTTGACTGCCAGATTCTTGAGTACTACGAGAAGTTTGATTGTTATCTTCATACCATTCCCGGAATAGGCATAATTGGTGCTGCTACTATTCTTGCTGAAATCGGTGATATAAGCAGATTTAAAAATTCCTCTTCATTAATTGCCTTTGCTGGCATTGATCCAACTGTACGTCAGTCGGGTGAATTTAACAGCACACATAACCATATGTCAAAACGTGGTTCACCTTACTTAAGACATGCCATTTTTCTTGCGGCTACCACCTGCTCTTTTCACAATAGCCCGTTGAATGCATATTACAAAAAGAAACGTGACCAAGGTAAACATCACTTAACTGCCACAGGAGCCGTTGCAAGAAAGCTTACCACCGTAATTTATGCCGTGTTACGGGATAGTAAACCTTATGAACCTAAGAAGTTCTGTTAAATGTCTGGTAGTGAGACTAGGATTTAAGCCTGCCCGTGGGGAGGCTTAGTTTGCATGTGTAAAGATTAATCAAACTCCTCTATCATAATGCTACATGGACTAAAATTTTCATCTCTTTTCCATCCACACTTACCTTTCTTAGATACTAGAACCCTAAATTCATCACTATATACTTCATCTTCATCATCCAAATAATACAGCAAGCCATAACCTTTGAATTCTTTTACTCTTACGATCATTATCTAAATCACTGACCTCTAATTCATGCAAATCTTGGTTTATCAATAAAATTGAATTCTTATGTTTGCTTGTCATAGGACTAGTCATAAATTCTTTTATTTCATCATCAAATACAGATATTTGCTCCTGAATATCTGCATCGCTAACAGCAATATCAACGCCTTTATCATTAGAAATTCTAACTATTTTCTTTCGCTTTGTTTGAGCCAGAATTTCTCTTTCTTCTTGCAATCGTTGATACTGTTGACTTGTAGCTACAAGCTTATTAATAATCTGTAACTCTTCCTGAGTATTTTCGCCAAATCTTCTTAATAAAACCTCTCCTCCATGCAATATAGCGTCAACATCTAACAACTCTGTTCCATGCTTTACGGTATTATAAAGAGCTTGCAATTCTTTTTTATACTGTGCCTGAAGTTCTTGTATTTTTTTACAACTTGGTCCAATCTGGGGATCTTGCAACATCAAATCCACATCTCCCCCTAAGCATGAATCAATCTGATTAATCATTTTTTGAATTTTATCCGCCACCTTGAGACGACGCCCTCTTGCCTCTGCAAGACTAGCCATCTCTTGTTCGCGCAATTTAGCGTAATCAACCTTGGGTCCGCTCATCTACACACCTACTTTCTTGGTAATCCTGCTTTTAAATCTGCAAGAGCATTTTGTGGATTTTCTCTCAAATAAATAAGATAGTTGTACGCGCCCAACGGACTCAAAGAAAAATCTTCTACTAGCTTACTTGCATAATATCCAGATTCTACAACTCCATCTTCGAATGATTCTCTTAAAACATAATAATAAAATTCATTGAAGATATCCCCATATTTGTGAAGCTTATCCAATATAGCCTGCTTTCTTCTATCAGAGTAATCGGTCGAAAAAGATAAATAATCAATTATAACTCTATCTTCTAGCCCATCTGGTAAGCTTGACTCCAAATTCATATGCCTATTTACTATTAACTCACCATTTACTGAAGAATTCATAACTAAATCTAGTTCTTCTTGAGAAATCTCAATCTGATACAATTTATCTGATATACCACCAGCCATAAAGCGTATATATGACTTTCCATATTGATTAAGAACAATTATACCTTGGTCTCTCTTTAATATCTCCATATCACTCACCTATTCCTTTTTTCATCCAATTCATTAACTCTGGATTATTAAACTTCATCACCTGATATTCTCCTCTAGGGACTGAATCAATAACAGCTTCTGCTTGATTTCCAGAAGTAAATCCACCAGGAATGTAGTATTTTGTCCAAGCTCCCATTTCATTACCATCTGGAATTCTTAAATGTTGCGGATCATCAACCCGTATGATTACAGGGTTTTTACCCCAATCACCTTCATCCATTCCAAATATTTTTTCCAATTTTGAAACATCACCATCTGCCTCTTTTAAGACCTTCATCATGTCTTCTCCAGAGGTAACAAACAAGCCACTATTATGTCCCAAAACACCACCATATTGATCATCTGGTAACATTGGATCGGTTCTTTGAATTCTATAGCAACCAGTTTTTTCAAACGGTTCTAAATGTTTCTGATAGTAGTCTGGATTTAAATATGTTTTAGGGTCAGGCTTGTTCACATCACGATTTACAAATTCCCCTTTTGAATAATCTGGCTTTGGCAAATCACGAATTTCTTTAATTCTATAAGAAGTCAATCCACTACCCTCTAAACTTTTCATTACGGCGTCGCTAACGGGCACTTTTTCTTCTACCTTAGCTACTTCTTTTGAATTAATATCACTACATTGAATTATTTCCCTTGACTTCCCATAGCTGGTCTGGTATCGGAAACGGTTCGCTACTCTTTCCTCACAGCTTATGGTATTACCAAACGCATCATACTCATAATGATTGAGTACTCTGTCCGAGACTTTGTCCTGTGCGGCTGCTCCGTTCTCCTTATCCTCGCCTCTGATGATACGGCTCACGCTGCCCTGCTCATCGCATACATAATGGTAATACGTCTTGGCATTCTCGCTGTCGGAGCTGATCAGTCCCAGTCCACGGATATAGCGGATGATGTTGCCGCTGTAGTCCTTCTCTGCTACGACTTCCCTGTTTTCATTATAGAGGAACTGCACTAACCTGCCATTCTACTATTTTAATGGAACATGAACATTTCTAATAACCTTGAGTTCATTTCCCCCTACATTTGACGTCCCCGAAAATTCAAAATAAACATAGGCTGTATTGGGAATCAATTCCATATCTGCCAAAGTAATCTGATTCAATTTCTCTGAATGTCTTGTTCCATCGAAATTTCTCCATTCAGTCAGATTATTTGCACCATTTGTATTTGTTTTCGGATTTAGCAATAAATCATCTGATATTCTTCCCATGGATTAATATGCTCGTAAAGAATTATCCGCATTCTGAATAAGAATTTGAAATTGTCACAAGAAAACACATTGTCTTCACAACACTAAATGCTATGAAAACAATATGTTCTAAGTCTTTGAAGAAGTAATATTCCGTTTTTATTTCGGATGTCCTTAAGTGCACCCAGATGCAAATTTCGCCCTAAGTTCTTTAAACTAATCTCCATGGATTTTATCAGCTTCGGTAAGAGCCATTCCGATAAATTTAAAGGTCCAAAATTTTTGTGGTGGTTGTCCTTATGTGCAGACATAATTAAAATGATTGACACTCATTACAATAATAATTGTCTGCATCTGTTACTAACTGCCAAAAAGTATCATCGGCACAAAGCTCATCATAATCTGAAACACCCCTAATAAGTCCCATCACAGCACCATTTGAATTTCTTATTGTTCTATTTTGAATAGCAATAATTAATTCATTTACATATTCCTTATACTGTTTCAAATATTCCATTGTAGCATTACTTTCTAAGCACATAGTATCAATATATGCATTTATAGCAGTCAACTTTCCTTCTAATATATCATATTTATTCATATTTCCTTCTTTCTATGGTAACGGTCTTGTATCTAAAACCCAGCCATCATCAAATTTCTCAAATAATATCTGTAGTCCCCCACCAGGTCTTGATTCTATTGCTCCAACTTGTTCCTTTGCAGTTCCAATTGCATATTTAATTTTTGTTCCTGCTGGTATTTTAGCAATAGACACATTATCTCTTGCTCCCCAGTTACTCAATAACGCCATTTGATTCATGTAGTCATCTACTGTACTAATTCTATTTGCTGCATCAAAAGTAGTCCAGTATTTCAAACTTCTTCCACTACCAACTTCAGCATTAGAATGAAATTGAACTAAATACAAATCTTCTTTAATAACGTTTTTTATCTCATATCCAGCATTAAAGTTAGCTAATTCACCATCAAATTGTTTAGAATAATCCCATACTTTACCTGATGAACTACCACTCTCAACAACCTTCCCAACATCTTCCGCTGCACTCTCGGCTCCCTTGGC
>ERZ827186.1068-NODE-1068-length-24633-cov-10.809952_pt1 | contig 24633 bp, 8 predicted proteins | sample MGYA00519918_ERZ827186 | MGnify/ENA primary metagenome ERZ827186 (study PRJEB31778, sample SAMEA3449275) | human gut metagenome | biome: human gut; feature: human-associated habitat; material: faeces | place: United Kingdom | collected 2010/2012 ...
GTTCCTTCCTTGATGAAGGCGACCGCCTCGCCTCCGATGATGCTGCCGCCCATGATCGTATCCGTTCCTACCCGGGCCGGATCCGTCACTCCGGAATCAAGTTCGGGATTCAGAACGGCGTTGTCCAGAATGACGATGGCGTTTTCAGTCATGTCGGAGTTGGTGACCCTCAGGGAAGAGCCTTCCAGCCCCACCAGGTTCCGGACGTGAAGCCCTTCCCCGTTGTCCGGGGCTCCGGACAATGCCACGTTGAGGGACTTGCCGGAGTCCAGAACAACGGCCTTATAGGCGTCCAGGGCAGGGTAATCTGCAATGGAAGACGGATAGGAGCCTTCCCCTCCGGTTACCAGGTAAACCAGATTGGAATTACCGCTGATCAGCAAAGCTCCCCCGTCCGTTCCCGTGACGGCGTAGCCCAGGGAGGAAAGCAGCGGGCTGAATTGGAGCTGCTGCCTGTAAGTGTCCGCATCCGAGAAGGAAAGCGTGCCCGTCGTCAGCAGCAGGCGCACGCCTTCCGCAGAGTCTTTGGTAGTTTTAAGCAAATCCACCAGCGCCCCGTTACTCAAGTCGATTTCTGTTTCATTTCCCGTCAGTGTCAGGGAGGAAGCGCCAATCATCGCCTCCCCCGGCTCTCCGGCGGGAACGGAAACGTTGCCTGTTCCCAGCGTCAGGACAACTTTTTTGCCGCTCATGTCCAGGGCGGCGGCGTTGCCTTCTTCATCCTGAAAGTCCAGACGGGCCCCCGCGGCAAGAATGACGGAGGAGAGGGCGGAGGAAGCCAGCCCTTGCGTCGTGACGGTGTTTTGCTCTCCAGCCTCGACCTGCACGCCGCCCGCAGCGGCATACGCGCCGGCACGGGACAGCGTTCCGTTGGAAACCGTAATGCCGTTCGTCAGAGCCTGGCCGTTCATGTCCAAAACCCCGCCAGTGACGGTGACCGTGCTTAAACCGAAGGCGGACGCGCTTCCGGCAACCAATGTCCCGTCTTCCACGATGGTGAGGCCTTCATAGGTATTGTTCCCGCTCATGGTCACCTGCCCGCCTTGCTGGGTAATGGTGCCCGTTCCTCCAATGACGTTGGCCACGGTCTGTTCCGAATCCACCGCGTATGTCAGGAAGGCGTCTCCCAGGCCGCCGAGCGTCACCGCTCCGGAACCGAGAGTGCCGGATCCTGTCAGAAGGAGGGTTCCTTCCCTGATCAGGGTCGCATTGGTATAGCTGCTCGCCTTCGTCAGTTGAAGCACTCCGTTCCCCTGCTTGATAAAGCTGGTTCCGTTACCTTCCTGGTTAACGACCACATCCAGCTTCAAATCCGCCGTATTGGTTTCGTCCAGCGCAAAATTACCGCGGGCGATATCAAAGACAGCCGTTCCGCCGCGGAGGGTCAGCCCGACAGAGGGAGCTCCCTCCGCCACGGAAAAGACGCTCATCCCGGCAGCGGACTGCTGCGTCACGATAGTATTGGTGCCTCCGTACAGGTCAAAACCGGCTCCCGAGCTGCTAGAGGCAGACATATTCAACATAATCCGGCTATTGTTGAACACCATCCTAGTGTTGGCCATGGTGGTATTGGGGCCGCCGACATTCCACGTGCCGCTATTCAGGGTCAACGTGCCGAAGTTCCCGTCATTTTGATACCCGAACGGATCGCCCGCGGTAGTGTTCAGCGTGCCGCCGTTCACTATCAAATCGCCGTAAAGGATGGATTGCTGTCCGCCTCCATTCTTGCCGAGGTTCAGAACCGCACCCTCTCCCACCGTCGTCATGCCGGTTTTCGTCTGGGCGGCGGAAACCGTCAGGGATGTTCCCGCCCCCGACACTTCCAGATTGATATCGGCTCCATTGGCCAGATCAACCCCGAGAGTATTGGTTCCCCCGGAGACAAAGGCGATCGTTCCTCCATTGATCGTCGGCATGGAGTCTCCCAGAATATCCGCAATCCCTCCCGCAACGCCGATTTCCAGCCGTCCGGCCTCCTCCACGGTCACCGCCCCGGTCCCCAGGGCCTTGTTCGCCTTCACGGCAACGGTTCCCTCCCTGATGTTCACCGCGCCGGAGTAATCATTGTTGGAGCTGTTGAAGGTCACCTTTCCTTCACCCAGTTTGGTCATGGTTCCGTTCCCGGCAAGCTTGCCTCCATCGTTGGTCAGTTCCAGGTCCTGGCCGGTTCCGTTATTGAAATAAACAGCCTTGGCATTCACAACCCCCGTCAGGGACGCCGTTCCCGTATGCGTTCCGTCAAACAGGTATGCCGTGGCATTGTTCACGGCTCCTATCGGGTTGCCGTCCCAGACCACCACGTCGTCCGCCATGCTGACGGAAACCGTCACCGTTTTGGCGGAGACATCCACATTGAAGGTTCCCTGGTACAGGCCGGCCAGCGTTCCGGTCAGAGACATCTCCCCGCCATCCGCGAAATTGCCGGCCGCCAGATTCTCCCAGGAAACCAGCGTGTACGTCCCCTCGCTCACGCTTTCATTGATATCCAGGCTGACGAGCGCCTCCTCGCCCAGGGACAGGTTGCTTACGGTCAGAGCCGCCCCTCCGGCGCTCAAAGCGCTTCCGTCAACCGCCAGGGAAGCGGCGTGCAGTGTTCCGGTCACGTTCTGCTGCCGCAGCGCCGTCACCCTGGCGGCGGAAGCGTTCCATGTTCCGGCCAGAGCCGTATCCGCATTCAGGTAAAGATTGTTCCCTGAAAGGTTCAGTGTTCCGGTAAAATCGCCAACATCGCCGCCCAGCGTCAGGGAGCCCGCGTTGTTGCGGGTATTGACGGCCAGCGTTCCCGCACCGCCCAGTCCGCCGAGCACCTGCAGGCTGTCTCCTCCGGCGAGGGTCGCCGTTCCGCTGCCGGACGTTTCCACGGACACCTTGCCGTTAAGCGTCGCGGTTCCTGTGATTCCGGTAAAGACGTTCAGGACGGTCGCGGCGTTCGTCCCTTTCAGCGTGACATCCCCGTCCAGGGACACTCCCCCCGCCGCGGCTGCGGCATTCAAGCCGTTGAACGTCACCGTGACATTTTTTTCACTGCCGCCCAGCGTGACGCTGCCCTGCCCCCACGGGGTCAGCACCTGCCCGGCAGCGACGGAGGCTGTGCCGACATTATAAGTCAGTCTGATATTACTACCGGTTCCGGCTATTTCCGTATCGCCGTCATAGGAATTCTTCACCCATCCCGTTTTAAAATTCCAGCCGTTGCTCCCAATATCGGAAATGATTTTCAGGCCGCCCGTTCCCGTGATGGCGGAGGTCAGCGTGGCATTATTCCCATTGGAGGCCCCGTCAATGATGGCGTAGCCGCCTTCCCCGGCATCCAGCCGGATTTGCATGTTGATGGAGCGGTCGGCCCAGGAGTTCCCGTTCCACAGGCGCAGCTTGGAACCGTTCCCCATCGTCAGCGTGCCCGTGCCCGTTATTGAGGTAAAAGCGTGGCTCACTTTCATAACGGCGTTTTCTCCCAGGGTGATATTCAGGTTGGCGCTCAGCACATTGCTCGTCGCCCCGTCGGTGATCAAGTCAAGCGTTCCCGATTCTATGACCAGCGTGCCGTCACCCGATGCGTTGAACGCGTTCCTGCTCAGGGACAGCGTGCCGTCACCCGTCTTGACGACCGTCCCGGAAATGCCTCCTCCCAGCGTGGCGTTGCCCGCTCCGATTACCAGTGAGCCGGTTCCGCTGTTGGTCAGCTTGCCTCCGTAGGTACCCGCCGCCAGATTCAGGCTGCCTTCTCCCGTGCGGGTGATGGTTCCCGTCCAGCCGGCCAGGGATGCCCATGTGACGGCATTCCCGTTCGTATTCACCAGAACAGCGTTGGAAGCCAACGCGCCTGTCTGAATTTGTCCGGAAATGTCCGCCGTTATCCCAGCGCCGTATTTCAGAGAGCCTCCATTAAAGATGATGCTGCCGGCACCCAGCGCGGCGTCATGCCGCATTTCCACTATCCCGCCGTCCAGCTGGACTTCTCCGGAAAAGCCGGCGTTGTCCGTAGCAATGGACAGAGTGCCCTCTCCAGTCTTCTGAAGCCTGGCGTTCCCGGTCAGGGAGCCGCTCCCCTCCCAGAGGTAGTCCGTCCGTTCCGCGTTGACGACAATCAGCCCCGGTTCAACCTGCCCGACGATGTTCACGGTCTGCGGCGCGTTGCCGGCTACGTCTCCAAAGATGACTCCGTTGCCGTTGGCAAAGGACGCTCCTTCGTTCCAGGGGGAATCGCCCGTGCCTCCCACCATCCACGCAGGGTCGCCATCTCCCGTCCAGGTCAGGGATACGGATTGGGTCACGATAAATGACAGCACATTGTCCGTAATGCTCCAGTTGCCGATGTAGTCGGTCCCCAGAAAAATGGTATTCGCCAGATCGCCTGTAATGCCCCCCGTGGCATTGATCAGATTGTATGTGCCCTCGCTCCAGCTTACGCTGTCGCTGTTTTCCAGCAGCAGGCTGCCGTTCACCGTCAGGGTTCCATTCAGGGTCAGCAACGCGTCGCCGTCCGCCGCCATGTGGGCGGCGTCCATACGCACGGCCTCTCCCAGATTCAGGTTGCCGGTCATCGTATTCTGGCCGCCAAGGGACAGAACGCCGGAATTCATGGTCAAACCGGCATTGTCATCCACGGCGGAAATGTCCAGATTGACTCCCGAGGACAGGGTAAAGTCGCCGTATCCCGCGGAAAGGCCGCCGATTGCCGCATTCCCCGTAACGGAAAGATGCTTGTTTGTCCCCATGCCGGAGGCATGGCCGACCACCAGGGTTCCTCCTTTTAATTCAACCCCGCCCGTGAAGGAGGAGGTATGGGCCAGGGTCAGCGTCCCGGAACCGTCCTTGATCAACCTGCCTGTCCCCCGGAACACATTGTCGCCGTCCGTGGTCATATTCCCGGCCCCGGTCAGCGTCAGGGCGCCGTTCAACTGAATCCACTGGGCGGAAGATACCGTCATGCGCACGGTGCTGGAGGCATTCTCCACCTCCACGGCGCCGCCCCCCGCCGCTACCGTCAGGCCGCACCCGAATTCTCCGTCTTCCTCCTTGGTAAGCTCCAGGCGGCCGTTGTTCAAGGTCCAGTAATCCGTATTGGAGGCCATGGCCCCTATCCCCGCAACGCCATAGTCACATTCCCTCATGCGCAACACGCCGCCGTTGGTTACGGTCACATAGCAACGGGTATAATCCCCCAGCGTGCTGAGGCTGGCGCCGGGGGTGCTCAAATCCAATGTGGCATTGTCAATAGTCAGTGTTTTGGAGATTGGATTACTCCCGATTTTCTGCGTAGCCGCCGTTTCAATCCTGAAAACGCCGCCGCCGGTGATGGTGAGGCTGTTATTGCCAATATTGAACGCTCCCTCCGCCTGGGTCAGCGTCTTTCCGGTTTCAATGGTCAGGGTCAGACCGTTCGCTCCGATGGTCGTCGTCTCATTCCAGGTGGTATCAGTACTAATGGTTACATTACTTGTAAGCGTCTCGGCAGAGGCTGTCAAAACTGCGACGGAATAGCAGGCGAGTACTGCGGACAACAGGGCGACGGGCAGATGCAAACGCATGGTAAAAAAATGTTGGATGGTTGTGCTTATCAAAAATGACGTTTCGTCAAAAGAACCAGTTGTTGAAATTTTATAGATTTATTATAAATATGTTATGATTTTTTCAAATCTCCAGGGCGAACCCTCCCCTTTTTGGAAAGCATTTTCGGGCGGAGAGAAAAGAAAGTTGCAATGATTCTTCATGAAATGGTCTTTTTCTTTCTTCCGGTCAAGTAAGAAAAGACTGGAAATAATTTTTAACGCTGTTTTAACGTTGCGACATCATTTCCCCAACAATCGGCAAAAAACAGGGAGGAGGAAGGGCCGAAGGCCGGAAGAACGGAAATTAACGGAATACGCTCTCCAGGACTTCCCCCGTCCAGGCGTCCGGCGACTCCAGCCCGAACAAATGGAGAATCATGGGAGCGGTATTGACCGTGTTATTCGGTTCTTCAATCCTGAAATTCCTTTTGATTCCCGGCCCGGCGATTCCCCACGGCACAATCATTTCCGCGGCGCTTGTCCCGCCGTGGCCGTAGCCGGTCCCCCCGTGGTCCGTCAAAAAGAAGATATGGGAATCCCCCAGCAGGCCTTCCTGTTCCAGCTCCCGGAGAAACCGGCCGATTTGCCCGTCCGCCTCTTCAATGGATTTGATATACTCCGGGGACATCCATTGGTGCTTGTGCCCCGCGTGGTCCGTATGGACGGAATACAGGAACGTGACGGTGGGGACGGAGCGGTTCTTTTTGATGAAACGCAGGGCTTTCTCATAGTTTTCCGCATAGGCGTCCCTGTCCAGGAACCCGGTCTCATCCAGGTATTTCCGATGATAGGGGAGGATGAGCGGCTTCCAGTTCCAGTAAAACGCGGTTCTGCAGGACGGAAGGCGTTCTTTCAGGATCTGGAACACGGAAGGGTAGTATCCCTCCCCATCCTTCCGCACGGGGGGACAGGCGGATTTGGCGCCGGCTTTTTCCAGCGTCCAGTTATTGTTGAACACGCCGTGCTGCTCCGGGCCGCTGCCCGTCAGGTGGCTGGTCCAGTTGGGGAGCGTGACGGAGGGCATGACCACCCGGGTATCCAGGGAAAAAGCCCCCCGCTCCATCAAAAGCTCCAAATGGGGAGTCTTTGCCTTGTTGAAGCCTTCCACGCAAATGCCGTCCAGCGCCAGCAGGATCACTCTTTTGGCAAGCGGGGCCGCCTGCTTTTTGCCTGCCCCGGCGGCGAACGCCGCCGGGGAAAGGGCGGCCATGCCGCCGGCCGCCAGCCCGAGCCTGTTGATAAAATCCCTGCGCGTTATTTGTCCGTTTTTCTCATTCATCTGGATTGATTGGTTGATTGATTTGTTCCCTGCTTGTACCGTAACATATCATTTTTTTTAAAAGAAAACGTTCATTATCCAACTTTGCTGAATAACAAACATTTTCCGGATAAGAATTTTTAAACAAAACCCCTGCACGTCATTGATCCGTTTTTTCATTTATCTGGATTGATTTGTTTCCTGCTTGCGGTGATGGTCCGCCATGGCGGCGCGTTCCCTGCGGATGAACGCGTACACGTTCCCGGAAAAGTCCGCGACAAACACGGCATTCCCGGACACGGCGGGTGAACTGAAGAAGGGCGCTCCCGTCCGCGCGCTCCAGACCAGCCGGCCCGTCTCCCGGGCAATGGCGGAAAACGAGCCGTCCGAAGCCGTCGCCAGGACATACCCTCCGGCCAGGACCGGGCTGGACTCCACGGTACGCGACGGTTTGCGCGTATAAGGCGCCGTATAAACCAGGGCATCCCCGGTGGCGTACCTCCACTTTTCCTTCAGGGTCCGCCTGTCCAGCGCCATCAACCCGTCACGGGCCGTCCCGAAAATGATTTCCCCGTCCGTAACGAGCGGCGTGGACGTCACATCCACGGAAACCGGCAGAACGGCCTGTTTCAGGATGTTTCCCGTTCCGGCATCCAGCACGAACAGGGAGTCCCCGGACGTGATGAAAGCCCTGTTCCCGTGGATGGCTGCGGACGCCCCCCTGTTTCTCAGCCCGTTCCCGCCGTTTTTCCAGAGCAGGCGGCCCGTTTCAGCGTCATTGCCGAACAGGGCCTGCCATTGGGAACCGGCGATGAGCACGCCGCCGCCCAGAGAAAGGGTCGTCGTTGCCCCCTCGCGCTGCCCCCAGCCGGAATTGGTCCATAACACGCGGCCATCCCTGACGGAACAGGCCGTCAGCCCCCTTCCGGAACCGGCGTATACCTTCCCTCCCCCAGCCACCAGCCCTTCCACCAGTCCGGGAACGCCCCTGACGGCAAGCTTCCTTTCCCACCGAAGGCGGCCCGTTTCCCCATCCACGGCATAAAGCCAGCCGTCAACGTCCTGGGCGAGCACTGTGTTCCCGTCAAGGGCAATCGTGTTTTTGATGGAATTACGCACGGAATATTTCCAGAGGACGCGCCCGGTTTCCGCATCCAACGCGCCAAGGCACGCCCCCCCCTTCATATCCTCATCCGCCGTGGCGGCAAACACTCTTGACCCGGAAACGAGAGGAGAGGCCATATGGATATTCCCGCCCAGGTTGGAGACCCAGGCCAGCTCATAGGGGGGGGCGGGGGCGTCCGCCGCCGTCCCGACATGTTCCGGGTTGCCCAACAGATTCCCCCAGGCCCCGCCGGTTTTCACGTCTTTTCCTCCCGCGGAAGTGCAGACGAACGTTTCTTCCGTCTCGGCGGTTCCCTCCGGCCCGAAGTCCGCCTTGACACGGAGCACGGCTTTTTTCCCCACGCTCCCGGACGGAAGCGGAACGGACGCCGCCCAGTTCCAGTTCGTGCGGGGAGACAAATGCACCTCGTCCGCTTTCCTGCCGCCAATGCTCAACGTGCATGCAACGCCCTTCACGGAAGAGCCGGCATGGTAGGCGTTGACGGATACCGTCAGGGAACCGTCGGCCGCCACCGGGGACTGCCCGTTCTGGACAGAGGCCACCCGGAGAGATTTGCGGACGTAAACATGCCTCAGGGAGGAAGAAAGCTTCCCTTGCCCGTCCACCGTGACGTCACGGAAGGCCGCCATGGAGTGGTCTATCCCCCCCTTGTCCACCGTTCCCGTGCAGATGGTGAGCACATCCCCCTGCTTTCTGATATGGTTGATATGACGGTGCCCGTAAATCCACGCTCTCAGATTGCGCGCGTTCAGGTCAACGGCGTGTTCCCCCGCGCCGTACAGAAAGCGCTCCCCTTCCGTCAGCAGGTCATGGCTGAATACCACCACAGGTTTGCCGGGCGGGAGCAGGGCAAGATCGTTCTTCAGCCAGCGGCTCACGTCCTCCCGCGAATAACCCGGCCGGCGGTCGCCGGAGAGCATGGGCGTCACGACGTAGTGCGTGTTGCCGGCCTCAAAGGAATAAAAAACGGGGCCGTACACGGATTCGAATACTTCCTCACCATATTTCCCGTCCACCAGGTCGTGATTGCCGATGCAATAGTACACCGGGCAGGGGAAATTCCCCGTATTCATCAGCCCCAGGTGTTTTTTCAACCCTTCTTCATAGCAAATGTCCCCCGTATGTATGACGAAGGCAGCGCCCGAATTCCGCGCGTAATCCCGCAGCCCCCCCACCCAGTCTTCATGATCCCGGGTATTGAATATTTCCGTATCCGTGACATGCAGGAAATGGTGGGAGGAAGAGTCCCGCCCCTTCCGTCCGGGCTCCAGGGGAAAATCGTAACGGTTTTTTCCCCGCTCAATTTTTTTGTAAAAAGGAAACGCCCTGGCGCCGGACGGCACGGTCACGAAGAGGAACCGCTCCCGGTCATGGCCCGGCAGCGTGTAGCATCCATCCCCGTCCGTTTTCACCACATGGAGGCCGTCCGATACGGTCACGCCCGGCGCCCCGCGCTCCCCGCGGTCGCAAACGCCGTTTCCGTTCCTGTCCTCAAAGACAAGGCCGGAATACTCCGCCGCCGCCCGGCCGAACAGGGCGGCGGCGCTCAGCAGGGGAACAATCAGGGCAACTTTCATCTTATCCAAGGCAGTATTCATTTTATCAGGATACAGGGAAATACGCCGGTTTACGGCTTTTCTTCTCTTCCTTTCGCTTTTAACGTTTTTTTAACTCTTTCCCCCTCGCAGGAAAGAGGAGTATTCATTGGAGCCTTTGAAATTTTCCCGCCGTTGCTTCCGTATTCGGTTCCGCCGGGTTCGCCCGATTTTTTCTCTGTACGCACACACCTCCTGACAAGATCATGAATACGATACTGACCTCCGCCTGCGTCACGGCATCTTTCCTTCTTTCCGGCCTGGCGGCCGGCGGGGAGCCGCCCCGGCCCGCCAACGTCCCGCACCGGGTGGGGACCGACGACCGCGACTTCCTGATTGACGGCAAACCCATCCAGATCATCTCCGGAGAGATGCATTACCCACGCGTCCCCAGGGAATACTGGCGGGACCGGATGAAACGCCTGAGGGCCATGGGCTGCAATACGCTGTGCACCTATATCTTCTGGAACATGCACGAACCCAGGCCGGGAGAATGGGATTTTTCCGGCAACCTCGATATCGCGGAGTACTGCCGCATCGCCCAGGAGGAAGGCCTGTGGGTGATTGTCCGCCCAGGGCCGTACGTCTGCGCGGAATGGGAGTTCGGAGGGTTCCCGTCCTGGCTGCTGAAGGGAAGGAAAATCAAGGTCCGCTCCTCCGATCCCGGATACATGAAGCCGACGCTGAATTATCTGAAGAAGGTGGCGGAACAACTGGCCCCCCTCCAGGCTTCCAGGGGTGGCCCCATCATCATGACTCAGGTTGAAAATGAATACGGAGCCTATTCCAATGACAAGGAATATTTACGCGCCCACATGGAGGCGCTGAAGGAGGGAGGACTGACGGACGTCCAGTTTTACACGGCCGACCAGCCCACCGACGGATGCCTCCATAACGGAACGCTGCCTGATTTGCCCGCCGCGCTCACGTTTGGGGGAGGCGCGGAAAAAGCCTTTGAACTTTTCCGGAAGCACCGTCCCAAAGGACCGCGCATGAACGGAGAATTCTGGTGCGGCTGGTTCGACCACTGGGGAGCTGTGCACAATCCGCGCAGCACGGAATCTTTCAACCGTGAATTCAAGTGGATGCTGGAAAACGGGATATCCGTCAATTTCTACATGGCCCACGGCGGGACCTCCTTCGGATTCATGGCGGGGGCCAACGGCGGCAACAACAGCATGACGCCGGACATCACCTCCTATGATTATTCCGCCCCCATCAGCGAATCCGGCCAGTTGACCGACCGGTTCCGGGCGTTTCGGAAAACGGTGGAAGACCACCTTGGGCATGCCCTGCCCCAGCCTCCCCCCGACCCCGAATTCATCTCCATCCCCCCTGTATCTTTCACACGGGCCGCGGGCATGTTCGACCACCTGCCGGGGCCGACAGAAAGCCGGAACCCCATGGTAATGGAAGACCTGGACCAGTCCTACGGTTTCATCCTTTACCGCACGGAAGTGGAAGGCCCCCTGGAAAACGCCCCGCTTGCCATGACCAGGCTGATGGACCGCGCCATTGTTTTTCTGGACGGGAAGCGGGTAGGAACGGCCGACCGCAGGCACGGCGCCGGGAGGATCACTCTGGATGTCCCGGCAGGGAAACACCGGCTTGACATACTGGTGGAAAATATGGGACGTGTCAATTACGGCGGCGCCATCACGACGGAAAACAAAGGCATTACGGAAGGGGTCACCCTGGCCGGGAAGCCTCTGGAGGGATTTCTCAATTTCCCGCTGCCCTGCGCCTCCGGGAAAGTGGCCTCTCTGCCTTTTGCAGAGGCGGCGCCTTCCGGAGACCAGCCGGTCTTCTACAGAAGCGGCTTTCATCTGGACCGGCCCGGTGACACCTTCCTGGATATGCAGGACGGATGGACCAAGGGCGTGGTATGGGTCAACGGCCACAATCTGGGGCGTTTCTGGTTCGTAGGCCCCCAGCAGACCCTGTACTGCCCGGCGCCCTTCCTGAAGAAGGGGCACAATGAAATCATCGTGCTGGATCTGGAAGGCGGCAGGGGAACCGTGCGGGGAGTCAGGGAGCAGGTCTGGAAAACCAACAAGGAAAAAAATACGGCACGGCTTCACAGAAAGCCGGGGCAAACCGTCATTCCGGACAAAAAGTCCCTGGCCAAGGAAGGGACATTCCAGCCCGGGGAGACCTGGCAGGAAATCCGGTTTGACCGCCCCGTTTCCGGCCGCTACTTCGCCCTGGAAGCCCTCAATGCCCAGGACGGCAGGGATTACGCCGCCGTGGCGGAACTGGAGATTCTGGACGCGCAGGGCAAACCGCTCAAGAAAGAAGAATGGAGCGTCGCCTATGCGGACAGTGAAGAAACGGAGGCGGAACAGGGAAACGCGGAACTGGTCATGGACCGCCAGCCCGTCACTTTCTGGCACACGGCCTGGAGTTCCAGCGCGACCAGGCATCCCCATCTGATCGTCCTGGATCTTGGCGGAGAGAAAACAATATCCGGGTTCCATTACCTGCCGCGGCCCGGAGCCTCCGGAGGGAAAATCAAGGACTACCGCGTGTACGTCAGCACACGGCCCTTCCCCGGCCAGTAACATCTGCCGGCACAGACAGGCGTTTTTCCGGAGCCGGAACGGCAGACAGCCGTTCCGGCTCTCTCCCTGTTCCGCGTCCCATTCGCGGCGCGCCTTTCTTACTCCCTTTTCCGGGATGATTCCCGGACGACGAGGCGGGTTGGAAACACCAGGTTTTCCGGTTGCAGCCTGATTCTGTGGTTAATCATGCGCTTCAACAGAAACTCGGCGGCATTCCTGCCCAGGAAAACAGGGTCCTGGAAAATGCCGGTAATAGGCACCCTGATAATTTCCATTTCCAGCGTGCCGGACAAACCAGCCAGGGCCATATCCTCCGGGATCCTGATTCCGTTTTCCAGCAATCCCATTTCCATTCCGATGGAGAGCCGGTCGTTGAAACAGAGGACGGCATCCGGCCTTTCCCCGCACTCCAGAAGGCGGACGGCAGCTTCCCTGCCGCAGGCGATGTCGACGCCTCCCCGCCATATCCATTCGTCACGAACCGGCAGGCGGCGTTCCTCCATGCCTCTCAGAAATCCTTTTCTCCGCTCATATTCCACATAGGATTCCTGAGATGAGCCGGCATAGGCTATTTTTCTGAATCCCCCGTCCAGCAGGTGTCTGGTCAGTTCCAGCGCGCCGTCAAAATCGTCCGTGGTCACGGAGTCCGCCTTGCAGCCCGGTATTTTCCGGTCCACGAAGACAAACGGAACGTGCGCCTTCATGATGATTTTCGCGCATTGAAGGCTGTCCTCCACATGCAGGGGAGCCCAGATGATTCCGTCCACCTGCCGGTCCAGCAGGGAGGAAATATCGTGAAATTCCTTGATGAGGTTGTTGTAGGTGCAGCACAGCAGGATGCGGTATCCGTAAAGGGAAAGCACTGATTCAACATTTTCCAGGATTTCCGCGAAAATGATATTTCCCAGATACGGCAGAACGACGCCCACCGTCATGGAACTGTTCCGGCGGCTGGAATCCTGGAGGCTCCTGTTAGGGACATACCCCATGGACTGGGCCAGGGCGGCAATATCGTTCTGAAGTTTTTTGCTTACGCCGGGTTCTCCGCGGATGGCCCTGGAAACCGTCATCTGGGAGACTCCGGCCGCTTTCGCGATATCATGAAGAGTGATTCTTTGCTGTTTCATCAGACAGGAACGTTATGCTGGAAGTACGTTAAAAATACAGTTTTATAACCTCCAGACAATAACTAATATCAATCTTTTCAAGAAAATTTATCGTTAAATTCCCGTTAAATTATTCTGTCCGGATAAAATAGTTGCTTCCACCCCGTTTTTACATCATAGCAGAAAGAAGCTCCCCGGAACCGAGATGAAGACGAAACCGCACGCCGAAAAAAGAAACAGAACCCGAATGGTTCTGTCCCGTACAGCCGCCCTCCTGTTTTGCGCCGCAGCCTGCCTGTCCGCGGCCCGGGCGGAAGACAGGATGGATCTTTCCGGAGTCTGGAAATTCCAGCTGGATATGATGGGTTTTGGCAAAACGCCGGGGTCGGAACTGTACAAAAAGGAGTTGAACGACACCATCCTTCTTCCCGGAACGACGGACCAGGCCGGCAAGGGGGTGGCCAACAAGGCGCGCCATGTGGACCGCCTGACCCGCAAGTTCGAATACATGGGGCAGGCCTGGTACCGCCGGAATATCGTTATCCCCGAACGTTGGCGGGACAGGGAAATCATGCTTCTGCTGGAACGTTGCCATTGGGAAACCACCGTTTACATTGACGGCGAACAGGCCGGAAGCGGGGAGAGGCTGAGCACTCCGAACCGCTTTATCCTGATGGACAAGCTGACTCCCGGAGAACACGAAATCACCATCTGCGTGGATAACCGCCTCAAATACCCCATGGACCAATGGGCGCACGGCACGACAGAATATACCCAGACAAACTGGAACGGAATCGTCGGGAGCATGGAGCTGGTCGCCAAAGACCGGATCCGGCTGGAAAAGCTCCGGGTGGAACCCGATGTGGAACAGGGCAGCATCAGGGTCCATGCGGAGGTCACCCCTTCAGGCGACCAGCAGGGGCGGCAGGGGAACATCACCTTCACCGTCCGGGAAAAAGGCGGGAAAGCCATTGCCGAGGCAATCATTCCCGTAACGTTGAAGAAAGACCGTTTTTCCGTATCCCATGGCATCTCTCTGAAAGGGAAATTCAAGCCCTGGGACGAATTTTCCCCGAATCTGTATGAATTGACGGCCGAATTGAACGCAGGAAATGCCGGAAACACGGAACGAACCGTCTTCGGGATGCGGAACGTGGCCCGGGGAGAGCACCATATCCGCCTCAACGGCCGCAATATCCATCTGCGGGGAGTCCTGGACTGCGCCGTCTTTCCGCTTACCGGATACCCGCCCACGGATCCCGCCCCCTGGAAAAAAATCTTCAGCACCGTGAAGTCCTACGGGATGAACCATGTCCGTTTCCATTCCTGGTGCCCTCCACGGGCCGCCTTCCAGGCGGCGGATGAATTGGGCCTGTATCTTCAGGTGGAGCTGCCCATGTGGATTAAAGATGTGGGCAAATACCCCGCCCGGCGTGATTTTTTTGAAAAGGAGATGTATGCTATCCTGGATGAATACGGCAACCACCCTTCCTTTATCATGATGTGCAACGGCAATGAGAACGAGGGTGATTTCCGTGTCCTGGAAGATCTTGTGCTGAAAGCCAGGAAATATGATTCCAGACGCCTGTATTCCGCTTCCACCGCGCGCACCCATGTCAAGGCGGACCAGTATTATGTTTCCCACGTTTCCTCAAAAGGAGGCATTACCGTATATGAAGGCGTTCCTTCCACCATGTGGGACAAGTGCAGGGAGTCCGAGGTGGACGTGCCCGTCATCGCCCATGAAACGGGGCAGCGCTGCATGTACCCGAATTTCCGGGAAATGAAAAAGTACAGGGGCGTTCTGGAACCAAGAAACATGGAAGTGTTCCGGGAAAGGCTGGATACCCACGGCATGCTGGCTCAGGCGGACGACTTTTTCAGGGCGACGGGAGCCCATACCGTTCTCCAGTACAAGGAGGTGAATGAAGCCCTGCTCCGCACCCCCAATTCTGCGGGCTTCCAACTGCTGGGACTGGCTGATTTTCCCGGCCAGGGGTGCGCCTTCGTCGGCATTCTGGATGCGTTCTGGGAAAGTAAGGGACTGGTGTCTCCCGAAAAATTCCGTGAATCCTGCGCTCCGACCGTTCTTCTTTGCCGGATGCCCGGGCGCGTTTACAACAGCGGGGAAATGCTGGAGCCCCAGTTTGAGATTTACCATTACGGAGACAAGCCTCTGGGCGGAGGGGAACTCCGCTGGTCCCTGGAAACGCAACAGGGGAATATCCTGGACAGCGGAACCCTGCCCATGGAAGAAACGCTGTGCGGCACCGTGAAAAAGATCGGTTCCGCGAAGATTCCCTTGACCGGGACGGGAAAGGCGGAAAAGCTGACGCTCCGGGTTTCCCGCGGACGGGAGTTAGCCAATGAATGGGATATATGGGTTTATCCGGAGGCGGAACAAGACAACGTTCCGGGCGGCTTTGTCCTGACCGGGGAATGGAATGAAACCGCCCGGAGAGCTCTGGAAGACGGAAAAAACGTCCTGCTCGTTTCCGGGAAGGTCAAGGGGCGGAAAACCAGGTTTGCCAGCCATTTCTGGAATCCGGTCATGTTCCGCTGGGACCCCATGATCGTCGGCACGCTGATCGACAAGGCCAGCAAGGCTTTTGCCGACTTCCCCACGGATATTTACGCGGATTGGCAATGGTGGGACATCCTTAATCATTCCTATGCCCTGGATTTGACGGAGCTACGCCGGGTGACCCCCGTCATCCAGAGCATTGACACCTACGAACGCAACAGAAAACTCGGCATCGCGTTCGAGGCAAGCGTCGGGAAAGGGAAGCTGTTCGTCCTCTGCATGAATGCGGACAGGGATATGGATAAAAGGCCCGCTTCCCGTCAGTTGCTCCGTTCCATCGCGCGCTATGTGGGCAGCGGGGAATTCGCCCCCCGGAGCAGGGTATCCTTCCCGGAACTTGACATGATTTTCCAGGCAGCCGCGAAACAGCCGCAAACATCCGGCAAAGGCGATGAAGCCGTCAGACAATTATTGAATCAATAATCCGTATTGCCATGAAATCATACCTCCTTTTGATTTCCCTGGTCTCCGCCATGGGGGGATTGCTGTTCGGCTACGACTGGGTCGTCATCGGCGGCGCCAAACCCTTCTATGAAGCCTTCTTCGGGATTGCCGCTTCTCCCGCCATGCAGGGATGGGCCATGGGAAGCGCTGTCCTGGGCTGCATTTTCGGGGTGCTCATCGCCGGGCTCCTGGCCGACATGTGCGGCCGCAAGCCCCTCATGATTGCCGCCGCGGCCATGTTCATCCTCTCTGCCGCAGGGACAGGCGCCGTTGACGGCATTTCCTGGTTTATCTTCTACCGTCTGGTGGGCGGAATCGCCATCGGCATCGTCTCCAACCTTTCTCCCATGTACATTGCGGAGATATCTCCGGCGGAAAAAAGGGGCATGTACGTTTCCATCAACCAGTTGACTATTGTCCTGGGCATTCTGGCCGCCCAACTGGCCAACTGGGCCATTGCGGAACCGGTGGCGGAAGGGGACGACCTTCTAAATACATGGAACGGGCAGATGGGATGGAGGTGGATGTTCTGGGCGGAAAATATTCCGGCCATTCTTTTTTTCCTGTTCCTCTTCCTCATCCCGGAAAGCCCACGCTGGCTGGCGGCCAAAGGCCGTGCGGAAAAAGCCGGAATCATCATGCGGCGCATTTCCGGCAGCGAAAGCGCGGAGGAACCGTACGCGCGGCAGCCGGAAAAAGAGGCGAACAACTCCTTCCGGGACAATATGGCCGTCCTGATGCGGGGGAAAATGCCCCGGCTCGTCCTGATTGGCGTCGTCATGGCCGCCTTCCAGCAATGGTGCGGCATCAACATCATTTTCAACTATGCCCATGAGATTTTTACGGCCGCGGGCTACGAAGTCTCCGACCTCCTGTTCAATATTGTCATTACAGGCGTCACCAATGTCGTTTTCACCTTCGCCGGTATGTACACGGTAGATAAGCTGGGACGCAGGGTTCTCCTGCTGGCGGGGGCCGTCTCCCTGGCGCTTATTTATGGAGTCGTGAGCCTGTGTTACTGCTTTTCCATCTCGGGCTGGCCCCTCCTGCTTCTGGTCCTGGCCGCCATCGCCGCGTACGCCATGACCCTGGCGCCCGTCACATGGGTGGTTATTTCTGAAATTTTCCCCAACAGAATACGAGGGCTGGCCATGGGCATTTCCACTTTTTCCCTGTGGGCCTCCTGCTTTCTGCTGACTTATACATTCCCCATCTTTAATGCCGCCATGGGAGCGGCGGGGACGTTCTTCCTGTACGGAACGATCTGCCTGGCCGGTTTCGCCTTTATTTTCAAATATCTTCCGGAAACCAGAAAAAAATCCCTTGAGGAAATAGAACGAGAGTTCTCCCGCTGAGAACCCGGGCAAACCCTTTTCTCAACAATATACTCACCAGGCAAAAACGATGGAATCCATTACCAGTTACCTTACCGCCCCTACAGTCACGGAACCGGGCAAGGCCCGGGCATGGGAAGAAACAGTCATGCTGCCCACTTACCCCGTGGGCAAGGAGGAAAAAGCCCCCATTTTCCTGGAAAAACGCGTCTATCAGGGCAGTTCTGGAGCCGTTTACCCTTATCCTGTCATAGAAAGTATTTCAGACACCAAAAGAGACATGCCCTACCGGGCCTTTTTCCTGGAAAACGAATATGTGAAAATCATGGTGCTGCCGGAACTCGGCGGGCGCGTCCACATGGCCTATGACAAAATCAGGGAACGCCATTTTGTCTATTACAACCAGGTGGTCAAACCGGCGCTGGTCGGCCTGACGGGTCCGTGGATTTCCGGAGGAATCGAATTCAACTGGCCCCAGCATCACCGCCCCAGCACGTTTCTGCCGACCGAGGCGTTGATTGAAAAAAATGGGGACGGCAGCGTCACGGTCTGGTGCAATGAGGTGGAGCGCATGTTCCATATCAAGGAGCGGCACGGATTCACCCTGTATCCGGGACGGGCCTATCTGGAAATCAAGGTGCATGTTTACAACCGCACTCCGTTCCCCCAAACCTTCCTGTGGTGGGCCAACCCTGCGGTGGCCGTCAATGACGACTATCAGTCCGTCTTCCCTCCGGATGTTCACGCCGTATTCGACCACGGCAAAAGGGACGTTTCCAGTTTCCCGATAGCCACCGGCATCTATTATAAGCAGGACTATTCCGCCGGAGTGGACATCTCCCGCTACAAAAATATTCCCGTGCCTACTTCCTACATGGCGGTCAAGTCCGGGTACGACTTTGTAGGAGGGTACCAAAACGATGAACGGGCTGGGGTGCTCCACATAGCCAACCATCACATTTCCCCCGGCAAAAAACAGTGGACCTGGGGATGTGGGGACTTCGGCAGGGCGTGGGACCGCAACCTGACGGATGAAGACGGCCCCTACATTGAGCTGATGACGGGGGTTTATACGGATAACCAGCCTGATTTTACCTGGCTGCAACCCTACGAGGAAAAAGCATGGAAGCAATACTTCATTCCCTACTCTTCCGTCGGCTGCGTTAAAAACGCGACAAAAGACGTTATCGCCAACATGGACGTCAAAAACGGAATGGCCAGAATTTCCGTTTACACGACCGGCGTCTGCCATGGTCTCCGTCTGGTTCTGGAGAATAAAAACGGAGAGAATATTCACTGCTCTTTCCTGAATATCACGCCGGAAACACCGTATGAAGAAGAGGTTCCCACAGGAGAAGCGGAAACGCAGGACTTGCGTCTGCGCATTCTGGACGCGGAGGGAAAAGAAATGCTGGAATATATTCCGGAAACGGAAGAACTCCATACGCCGCCTCAACCGGCCCGGGCAGCCGGGCTTCCCGGTGATATATCCTCCATGGAACAGCTTTTCCTGACGGGACAGCACCTGGAACAATACCGCCACGCAACCTACAGGCCTGAAGATTATTATCAAGAAGCTCTGAAAAGGGAACCGGGAGATATCCGCTGCAATAACGCCATGGGGTTGCTTTGCCTGCGGAGAGGACGCTTTGACCAGGCGGAAACATACTTCCGAACGGCTATTGCGACCGCCACGGAAAGGAATCCCAACCCTTACGACGGGGAACCGTACTACAACCTGGGATGGAGCCTGCTGATGCAGGATAAATGCGACGAGGCCTATGAAGCCTTTTACAAGGCAACATGGAACGCGGCATGGCAGGATCCTTCCTATCTTGCCCTGGCGCAGATAAACTGCCGCCGGGCCGGGGATGAATCAAAGCGCGCCAAAAGGAACTGCTGGACAAATGCCCTGGACGAGGTGGAACGCTCCCTGACGCGCAATTATCATAATCATAAGGCCCGGCACCTGAAAACTTCCATTCTGAGAAAAATGGGCAGGACGGAAGAAGCCAGGCGCTGGGCGGAAGATTCCCTGTCTATCGACGCGTTCAATGCCGGATGCCTGTTTGAGCTCTACCTCCTGTCCGGGGAATCCTCCTTTCTGGACAAATTAAACGCCATCATGAGGGGCAATATCCATTCCTATATGGAGTATGCCCTGGACTTTGCCGCCGCCGGACTGTTCGCGGAAGCGGAACAATTGCTTTCCCAGGCCGTTCCCTCTTCCGGACAAACCTATCCCATGGTTTATTACATGCTGGGGTGGCTTGCCTCCAAACAAGGGGCGCCGGCCAGGGCGAAACGGTTTTTCCTTCGGGCTGCGTCCATGCCTCCGGACAAATGCTTCCCCAACCGGATAGAAGAAGTGGCTATCCTGAGGGAAGCCATCAGCCAACACCCGGAGGACGCCAAAGCCCCCTATTACCTGGGCAACTTCTGGTATGCCATGCGTCAGTATGATCTGGCCCGGACATGCTGGGAACAAGCCATGATTCTGGACGATTCTTTCCCGACCGTTCTCAGGAATCTGGCCCTGGCCTATTACAATAAATACGGGCTCAGGCAAGAAGCCAGGAAATTGCTGGAGAAAGCCTATGCCCTGGATGAAAGCGACGCCCGCCTCCTGATGGAGCTGGATCAGCTATATCAAAAGATGGGGGAACAACCCGGCAAAAGGCTCGCTTTCCTGCAAAAACACCGCAGCCGGACGGAACAGCGTGACGACCTGGCCGTTGAACTGGTCACTTTGCTCAACCTTCAGGGACTCCATGAAAAAGCATTGGAAATGATGCGAAAACGCCGTTTCCATCCCTGGGAAGGAGGAGAAGGGAAAATCACGGCGCAATATGTAGCCGCCCATGTGGAACTGGCTAAAAAAGCTCTTGATTCAGGGCTACCGGAATTAGCCCTGGAGCATCTGGAAGCCACGGCCTCCTATCCGGAAAACCTGGGTGAGGGGAAATTGGCCAATGCTGAGGAAAACGATATCCACTATTACCTCGGGCTCACTTTCCGCGCATTGGGAGAGGAGAAGAAGGCCAAGGAAAAACTGATGCTGGCGACCATGGGTTCCAGTGAACCGCAGCAGGCGTTTTTCTATAACGATCCTCAACCGGATAAAATTTTCTACCAGGGACTCGCCTGGCGGGCTCTGGGCCGCGAAGAGCAAGCGCTTGAGTGTTTCAACAGGCTCATTAACTATGGGGAAAAGCATTTGAACGATGAATGCAGAATTGACTATTTTGCCGTTTCCCTGCCGGATCTGGCCATCTGGGAGGAAGACATCAGCAAGCGCAACCAAATTCATTGCCTCTATGTCATGGGCCTGGGATTCCTGGGCAAAGGCCGCCTGAAGAAAGCGGAAGAATACCTGAGCCAGGCTCTTTCCCTGTCTCCCTGCCATCAAGGAATTCTCACCCACCTGAACATGATCCGTAATTTAAACAACCGGAAAACGGCTTTATCCCAGGCGTAGATCCGGCTTACCCCCTCAGCCGCAAATGAACACCAATTACAAATCCATACTCATATGAAGATATCATTACATTACCTGCTTCCGTCCCTGCTTCTTGCCGGAGTATTAGGACAAACAGCCGCGGCGGATATTTCCCTTCATGGAACGTGGCAATACGCGCTGGATCCGGAGGACAAGGGCATTCGGGAGCAGTGGGCGGAAAAAAAGCTGGAAAACGCCCTCACCCTGCCCGGCTCTCTCCAAACCCAGGGCATTGGGGAGGACATCGGCCCAAACACCAAATGGGTAGGGCTCCAAAGGGATACCAGGTCCGTTCTGGGGGATCCCGTATATCAGAAATATGCCAGGGGAGACGGCCAGGCTTATAAAGTTCCCTCATGGCTCCAGCCGGATAAATATTATCAAGGCGTTTCCTGGTTCCAGAAAGAAATAAACCTTCCGGAATCCCCCTCCGGAGAATGGCTGGTGGAGCTGGAACGGGCCCATTGGGAGACGATGCTTTATGTGGACGGCAAACCTGCCGGCAAACAAAATTCGCTCGGCACGCCCCACCGTTACCTGCTCAAGGGGCTTAAACCGGGAAAACATATGCTGACCATCCGCGTTGATAACAGGGTTTCCATTCCCGTGGGAATTGACGCTCACAGCGTATCCGACCACACCCAAAGCAACTGGAACGGCCTCATCGGCCGCATGACCGTCACGCCCTTGAATAAAGCCAGAATCGAAAACGTACGGCTTACCCCCGATATCAGCCGCAAATCCGTCCTCGTGGATCTGTCCGTCAGGAAAAATCCTTCGGAAAAAACGCGTATTCAAATGGAAGTCTTGACTGAGAAAGGGCTGCGCCTGGGAAAAACAGCGGAATACGAACTTCCTCCCGGAACGGGTTCCGCCAGTATCCGTTCCGACATCGCCCTGGGCGAGCAGGCTGAATTATGGGACGAACATCATCCGGCTCTTTATTCCGTCCGGACCGCAATCACTTCCGGTAAGGAAAGGGAAGAGAGAAAAACAACGTTCGGCCTCAGGGAATTCAAGGCAGAAGGAACACGCTTCACGATTAACGGGCATCCCGTATTTTTGAGAGGGACGCTGGAGTGCTGCGTCTTTCCCAAAACAGGATATCCAGCCATGGATGAAACATCATGGACAAGGATATTCAAACAGGCCAAACAATTCGGCCTGAACCATATCCGTTTCCACTCCTGGTGTCCCCCGGAGGCGGCCTTTGCCGCCGCCGACAAGCTGGGTATGTATTTGCAGGTGGAATGCGGTGCCTGGAGTATGGTTGTAGGCGACGATGACAAGCTCAACACATGGATACGGGAAGAAGGGCAGCGTATCCTCAGAGAATATGGAAACCACCCCTCCTTCTGCCTGATGGCCTATGGGAATGAACCTTCCGGCAAAAACCATGTCAGGTATCTGGCGGAACTTGTAACTTCATGGAAAAAGGAAGATCCCAGGCGCGTTTATACGGGGGCTGCCGGCTGGCCATATCTGGAGCAGGCCGATTATTGGAACGCCCCGGATCCCCGGATACAGGCATGGGGCGCAGGCCTCAACAGCCGCATCAATGCTCTTCCCCCCTCATTCGACTATGATTTCAGGGATATAATCAAAAAAAATATGCCCACCGTCAGCCACGAAATCGGGCAATGGTGCGTTTATCCCGATTTCAAGGAAATCAGGAAATACACGGGGCTTTTGAAGGCAAAGAACTTCGAGCTCTTCCGGGAAATTCTGTCCAATAAGGGAATGTCCGATCTGGCGGAGCCGTTCCTTTTCTCCTCTGGAAGACTTCAAACCCTTTGCTATAAGGCAGACATCGAAGCTGCCCTGCGCACGCCGGGAATGGGAGGATTCCAGCTGTTAGGCCTGACGGACTTTCCCGGTCAGGGAACGGCCCTGGTGGGCGTACTAAACGCATTCTGGGATACGAAAGGGTATGTGGACGCCGAGGAATACCGCACTTTCTGCAGTGATACAGTCCCCTTGATCCGTTTTCCCCGCATGGTCTGGAATAATGGAGAGATATTCCGAGCTCCTCTGGAAATAGCCCATTTCGGCGTATCTCCATTGAAAAATGCCTCCGTGGAATGGAAAGTGCTCGGCGAAAACGGCAAAATAGTTGCTTCCGGCAGTTTCACCAATGATATCCCCTTGGGAAACGCGCATCCCGTCGGAACGGTTTCCTTCTCGTTAAAGCAAATCGCCGTCCCTGCCAAACTGACGGTTGAAGCGGCAGTCAGAAAACATTCCGGAGCGGCGGCCGTCGGACAAAACTCGTGGAACATATGGGTATATCCGGCCCAGCAAAAAGAAGAGGCTAATATTCCGTACATGACTCATTATTTCAATCAGGAAACGAGAAAACGCCTGGCCAGAGGAGAAAACGTGCTCCTTACGCTGAAAAAAGGCACCCTGTCTCCTGAAAACGGAGGGACCATAGCCGTAGGTTTTTCCCCCATCTTCTGGAATACGGCATGGACAAGCAACCAGGCTCCGCACACTTTGGGCATTTACTGCAACCCCAAGCACCCGGCCCTGGCCGCTTTCCCCAACGATGGACATACAGACTGGCAATGGTGGGATATCATCAAGGACAGCAGCGCGATTATACTGGACTCTCTGCCCCACGCATACAGACCCGTCATACACTACATTGATGACTGGTTTGTCAACAGGAAGCTGGGGCTCCTGATGGAAATGAAAGTGGGGCCAGGCAAATTGCTCGTTTGCGGGGCCGATTTGGAAAAAGACATGGAAAAACGCCCGGCGGCCAGACAGTTTCTCCACAGCCTGAGACAATACATGCAATCCCCGGCATTCAATCCGTCCCAGGAAATACCCGTATCTTTGTTGGAGAGGATTCTACCTTCCGGCACATCCATTTCAAACCGTTGACGAATAGCCCAATTTTTATCATTGTCCTCTAGATACCGTTGAAGGAAAATAAAAATAGTGCTACAAAATTATGGTATATAATTACGGAATTCCTTACAGATAGAACTGTCAAGAGAGACATGTTTGACCAAATTAAGGATTAAAGGGAAATAATAACATGCACTATGACCTATGTGCTCATACACTTTTCTGCCGTATGCATTATTCATAAAGATTGACCTTCATGCAAACATTGAAACGGGGTCTGTCTTTTATAAACTGTCTATAAACTCAGGTTTACTTTATGGTTCAAAAACTTATTTTGGCTTATTGAAGCTTGAAACTATGTCAGTTCCATTAATGGCGGGATATCCCTTGAATGTTCCTTTATCCGAAATAGCAACATCTATATAGGAGGCAAAGCAGGTATTGCCTTTGATTCCGCCAGAATAACGATTGGAGGCAACAAAATAAGCGACAATGCGACTGAGTTTGCCTATTCAGCCTTGATAGGGTTCAAATTAGCTATTTCAGAAAAAACAGACATAGTGATTGGTTATGAAATGTACAAAATTGAGGATGTCAGACCTTACCATGCTATAACAATGGGCTTTAGCTGGTCATTCTAACTTTCGGCGGTGAATTAACTGGCCTCCTTCCTTTCGGGGAAGGGGGCGATTCTTTGATTTGCATGACTTAGGCCGTC
>ERZ827186.1069-NODE-1069-length-24632-cov-6.247386_pt1 | contig 24632 bp, 24 predicted proteins | sample MGYA00519918_ERZ827186 | MGnify/ENA primary metagenome ERZ827186 (study PRJEB31778, sample SAMEA3449275) | human gut metagenome | biome: human gut; feature: human-associated habitat; material: faeces | place: United Kingdom | collected 2010/2012 ...
ATTTTTACCTTTTATACTTGACAAACGGTCGGGTTCCATAGATTGGACAGGAGTGTTTCAGGGTCGTAATTTGTCGGGGTTGCAATAATAACTAGTTCAGCTTCCTGACAAGCTACCTCCCAATTCGTAGTGGCATATAGATCAAGCTTTTCATTTTTCAAGAAGAATTCAATGTCTTTGTCAACTATTGGACTTGTTTTATTATTGACCTTCTCCACTTTATCTTTGACAACGTCTACAGCAGTAACGGTATGCTGTTGTGCTAACAAAACGGCATTAGAGAGTCCAACATATCCAAGACCGAAAATAACAATTTTCATGGTGAATTTCCAAAAGTACCAAAATTACGATTCTAGTATAGAGCGATAAAGCATAGTTACTTTTTTCTTATACACTTGACGGGTAAAATTTTCACGTGCATAAGACTGAGAATTTCTTATTCGACGATTAACCTCCGGCTCGTTGCTGGCCACTTCACACAGACATTTAAAAAATTCCTCGTTTGTTTTGTAGAGCCAACCGGTTTCGCCATTTTTGATAATTTCAGCCGTAGCGCCGCCATTTGCGTTACCTATCACTGCACAACCGGCAAAACTGGCTTCAATAGTTACTCTACCTAAAGCTTCAAATTTTGAACACATCAAAAGCGCTGATGCTTTGTGCATCAACTCACGAAGATCAGTCCTGTAACCTAAGATTTTGATGTTTTTGTCTAAAAGGTGTGAATCTCGTTGTTCGTTAAACGATCTGAAATTTCCTGTTAAATAGAGGGCGTATTCTGGGTGGGATTTACTAAATTCTTTGAAAACAGGAAGAAGATCGAAAATACCCTTGTTTTCATTCCAACCACCAGCAAATAAAAAATACTTTTCCTTAGGATCAATAGATTGTATGTTTTTTTCATCATCAATAGCATTGTAGATTACCGAATCCTCGCCACATCCGTAATGTTGAGCAATCGTTTTTGATATACAAATTTTGTAGCTACTGTGAATTAATTTTGATAAATACGAATTACCTAAAAGTGGTGTTAACTTATGATCTAAGGTTAAGAACTCCCTGATATGCCAAACGTGTTTGACAGACAAAATTTTTGCAAGCCAATAACCGATATCTATTGCAGTTGAATTGGAGTGGATGATATCTACTTTGTTCCTAAACTTAACGGCTAAGAACAGTATGGTGAAAAAATTTAAAAAGTAGGTTGATATCAGTCGGCGAAAACATTTGAATTTTGGTTTCCCAATTTGCATGACGTGTAAACGCATTCGCATTGGGGTTTTAAAGCAAGGGATGCCATTTTTAACTAAGAAATCATAAGCATCCCCAGCACTAGAGACAACGATCGGGGTAATCTCATCTTCTAAGCTCTTAATATGGTTATACAGAGAATAGGTGCTGCCACCAATTCCTTGGCCCGATTCATGAGAGATGAAGAGAACGGTCGGTTTCATTTTATTTTAAAGATAGAAGGTAGTTAGCATAGTAAGTCTTGCCCAACTTGGAGGCTAAACGGTGTAACTCTTCTGTATTTATCCAGTTATTCTCAAATGCGATTTCCTCAGGGCTACCGATCAGTACTCCTTGTCGTTTTTGAATAGTGGCAATATAACCGCCAGCATCCATCAAACTGTCATGGGTACCGGTATCGAGCCATGTAAAGCCTCGATGCATAATCTCAACCGTTAACTTCCCTTGCTTTAAATAGGTTTCATTAACAGTTGTGATCTCCAACTCTCCCCGAGCACTGGGTTTAACTTCCTTTGCAATATCACAGACTGTATTGTCGTAGAAATACAAACCGGTTACTGCATACTGAGATTTGGGTTTGATTGGTTTTTCCTCAATTGACAAGGCCTTAAAGTTTTCATCAAATTCGACCACACCGTAACGTTCCGGATCGTTGACTTGATAAGCAAACACAGTCGCTCCATCTTCTCTGGCATTGGCGCTTGTCAGCAATTGATTGAGATAGGCACCATGGAAAATGTTGTCGCCGAGAATTAACGCCGATGGATCATTCCCGATGAAATCCTTACCTAATATGAAAGCTTGAGCCAAACCGTCCGGGCTGGGTTGAACGCAATACTGAATATTCATTCCCCATTGGGAACCATCTTTCAATAACTCTTCAAAACGGCCGATGTCTCTCGGAGTGCTGATAACCAGAACATCTCTGATTTTTGCCTGCATCAATGTTGTGAGCGGGTAATAAATCATCGGCTTATCGTAAATGGGCAACAGTTGCTTACTAACTGTCAAGGTCACCGGGTAAAGTCTTGTTCCGGATCCGCCCGCTAAAATGATGCCTTTACGACTCATGCTCACACTCCTAAATTAGTGTCCGATTATTTCCATTAAAACTCTTTTGGCGTATTCGCTCCAATCATGGATGCATCCTTCTTTGAATTGAGAACGAAGTTTGCTGTTATCCAATCTTGAATTCAGAGGTCGTACTGCCGGAGTTGGATACTCAGAGCTTGAAATCGGATGAATATTTTGTGATTCTAATGCCAAATCTACATTCAATGAATGAACTTGAGAAACAATCCATTTTGCAAAATCACACCAACTGGTTGTCCCGTTGGGGACCAAGTTATAAATTCCGAATAATTTGTTTTTCTCGTTTAGTGCACGCAGTGCCAGTTCTGCAGAAATATCTGCAATGAATTCTGCAGAAGTCGGTGCACCAATTTGATCTGAAACGACTTTCAAACTTTCCTTAGTTTTGGCTAAACGGAGAATGGTCTTAATAAAATTCTTACTGTGTACTCCGTACACCCAGCTGGTTCTGAAAATAAAAGATTGAGGACAGTACCGGCGAATTTCATCTTCACCGGCTAATTTGGACTGACCGTAAACATTCAAAGGTTTTGTAGGAGCGTTCTCGTCTCGAGCTGCAGCGCCAGAACCATCAAAAACATAATCTGTGCTGTAGTGAACCAGAATGGCACCGACTTGTTGACAGGCTTTTGCAATCTCTCTAACAGCAGTCGAATTAACCGCAAAAGCTTTATCCTGCTCACTTTCAGCCTTATCCACAGCGGTATAAGCTGCAGCATTAAAGACAATGTCGGGTTGATAGTCAATAATCTTACCGGCTACTTCTTCGGGACGATAAAGATCGCCGCCCTTATCTTCGCGCCCAATAGCTAAAACACTGCCCTTCAGGGCAAGGGAACGTTGGAGTTCCCAACCCACTTGACCGTTTTTGCCGAGGATTAAAAATTTAGGCATATCGATTACCAATTCCCATATTGCTTGGCAGTCCACTCACGGTAGGCACCGCTTTGCACATTTTTAACCCATGTTTGATGAGATAAGTACCACTCAACCGTTTTGCGAATACCGGTTTCAAAGCATTCTTGAGGTTTCCAACCTAATTGAGTCTGAAGTTTTGTGGAATCAATTGCATAACGGCGGTCATGCCCCGGGCGGTCTTTTACAAAAGTGATCAAATCGGCGTATGAGCCATCCGGATGGGGTTTGACTTCATCGAGGATTGTACAAATAGTCTTCACAATGGTGATGTTATTGCGCTCATTGTGCCCACCAACGTTATAGGTTTCGCCCAATTTGCCTTTTTCAAGCACACAACGAATAGCCGAGCAGTGGTCGCCTACATATAACCAATCGCGAATATTCAATCCATCTCCATAGATAGGCAGGGGTTTACGAGCCAAAGCATTAGAGATAACTAGAGGAATTAGCTTTTCAGGGAACTGATAAGGACCGTAATTATTCGAGCAATTGGTCGTCAAAACCGGGAAGCCATAGGTATGAAACCAAGCTCTGACAGCGTGGTCACTGGAAGCCTTCGAAGCAGAATAGGGAGAATTCGGCCGATAGGGCGTTTCTTCAGTAAAAGTCGGATCATCAAAACCTAAGCTACCATAGACTTCGTCTGTACTGACGTGAAGAAAACGGAATTGTTCTTTTTCTTCAGCGGAGAGCTCTTGATCATAGAATGCTTTAGCACATTCCAAAAGATTAAGCGTTCCCATGACATTGGTTTGGAAGAACAAGTCCGGACCGAAAATAGAACGGTCAACATGACTTTCGGCAGCAAAGTGAATAATGGCTCTGGGTTTATATTTGCTTAAAAGCGACGAAACCAAGCTCTTATCGCAAATGTTGCCCTGTACAAAAACATGGCGGGAATCGCCTTTTAGTGAATCCAGATTTTCCAGATTCCCTGCGTACGTCAAAGCGTCTAAGTTTAAAACCGGTTCTTGATTGACTTTGAGCCAATCCAAAACAAAATTCGAACCAATAAAACCCGCACCACCGGTCACTAAAATCATGTTTTGTCCTCAAATAAGTTTTATTCAAACAAGGTCGCTTGTTGAAGATAGGGGGCCAATTTGTCTTTCTCTGAAAGACAGGGGGTATCATCCAAAGGCCATGTAATAGCAATTGTGGGGTCATCCCAGCGAATGGAGCCCTCGCATTCTTTGTGCCAATACTCATTAGTTTTATAGAAAACTTCGGCAAAATCAGAAAGGGCAACAAACCCGTGGGCAAATCCTTCAGGGATCCAGAGTTGGCGTTTATTTTCAGCACTTAATTCCACCCCAACCCATTTGCCGAAAGTAGGAGAGGATTTGCGAATGTCTACTGCAACGTCAAAAATGCGGCCATAGATACAGCGCACCAGTTTAGCCTGTGCATGAGGAGGAAGTTGAAAGTGAAGACCTCTTACAACACCCTTTTTACTTCTGGAGTGGTTATCTTGAACGAATGTAATATCAGAGGCGACCTGAGAAAAATCTTTGCTGTTCCAAGATTCCATGAAAAAGCCACGATCATCTCCAAAAACTTTAGGCTCAATAATTTTGACATCCGGAATATCAGTACTGACAACAGTGATAGGCATACCTATTCCCTTCATAGACTAGATTCACGTGAAAATTATCCCATAAACAGTATCAGTGTATAGATACGAGCATCAGAAAACTCTTAGAAATGATTTTGTCCTATCTGCTGATTGTTTTTCCAAGTCAGTGATTAATGTTGTGATAGGATGAATTTATGTCAAACATAACAAACGAATTATTCTTAGTTGTTTAAATAAAATTTTATATCAACAGTTTCAGAAGAAGAGCTTGATTCACTTTACAATACCGTAAGTCTAGTTTTGCTCTAAAAGCTTGTAACCCATTTTTTAAGGTGAAAGTTTTGATTCAGCCTCAATTTGTCCATCTCCGCATGCATTCCGAATATTCCGTAACGGACAGTACCGTTCGGTTGGATTCGGCTATTAAAAAAGTAAAAGAACAGGGTGTAGGAGCTCTTGGTTTAACCGACCTGAATAACATTTTCGGTGGATTGATTTTTTACACTCACGCCCGTAAGGCCGGGGTTAAAGCGTTAATGGGTTGTGATCTAGTCATTCAGAATGAGGTTGATCGGGACAAGCCTTACCGCATGGCCGTTATTTGCCAAAACCACGACGGATACAAGAATCTTTGTGAAATCCTCACTCACGCTTGGCTCAAGAACCAATATATGGGTCGCGGTGAAACCAAGATGGACTGGCTTTTTAAACATCACGAAGGCCTTATCTTCTTGTCCGGTGGCCCAGAAGGTCAGATTGCCCAATTGTGTTTAGCAGGGAAAAAGGACGAAGCGCTTGCATTAGCCAAGAAGATGAACGAGGCTTGGGGTGATCGATTCTTTCTAGAGTTGCAACGAGCGGGGAGAGCATCGGATGAAGCGGTTGTTCGTTATCACTTAAGTATTGCCGATGAATGCGATATTCCGGTTGTAGCTACCCATCCGATTCAATTTTTAGAGCCTCAGGATTTTGACGCACATGATATTCGCGTCTGCATTGCCCGAGGGGAGGTGCTTGCCGATAAGTCTCGTCCGAAGATTTATTCGCCTGATCAGTATTTCAAATCCCCAGAGGAAATGATCAGCCTTTTTGCGGATGTTCCCTCTGCTATTGCCAACACGGTTGAAATTGCCAAGCGCTGCAACTTAGAGGGAGTGTTAAGTAAGCCGCAGTTACCGCTTTTCCCAACTCCGGACGGAATGAGTCTGGACGACTACATCGATCAGCTCTCTCATGAAGGATTAGAGCAACGTTTGGAATTTCTCTACCCTGACAAAGAAAAGCGAGAGCAGGAACGTCCTCGCTATGAAGAGCGTCTGCAGTTCGAACTCGGGATTATTAAAAAGATGGGGTTCCCGGGTTACTTCCTTATCGTGCAGGACTTTATTAACTGGTCCAAACAAAACGGCGTTGCGGTGGGGCCGGGCCGCGGATCCGGTGCCGGATCACTGGTCGCTTATTCGCTCCGAATCACGGACATGGATCCGTTGCGCTACGACTTGCTTTTTGAACGTTTCTTAAATCCGGAACGTGTGTCCATGCCTGACTTCGACGTGGACTTCTGTCAGTACAACCGTCAACGGACCATTAATTATGTGAAGTCGCGTTACGGTGAAGATGCTGTAAGTCAAATTGCAACCTTCGGCACGATGGGCGCAAAAGGTGTGATCCGCGACGTGGGCCGCGTTTTAGGAATCAGTTACAGTCTCTGCGATAAGGTATCCCGCTTGATTCCGGCGCAACCCGGTAAGAACGTGACATTGGCAGAGGCCGTCAAAACGGTACCGGACTTAAAAGATCTGATTGAAAAGGATGAGTCGGTTGCCCAGCTTGTCGATAAAGCCTTGCCGCTTGAAGGTTTGGTGAGAAACTTGGGGATGCACGCAGGCGGCGTACTGATTGCTCCTGGGAAATTGACGGATTTTTGCCCCTTGTATTCACAGGATGAAAATCCGGACAATGTGATCAGCCAGTTTGACAAGAAAGACGTTGAAAATGTCGGTTTGGTGAAGTTCGACTTTTTGGGCCTGACGACACTTACCATTCTTGAATTTGCGATGCGCTTTATCCGCCAATTGGATCCAAAGACCACGTTGCGTCTTGAGGCGATTCCGATTGACGATCCGGAAACCTACAAACTTTTCCAAACAGGCAATACAAGTGCCGTATTCCAATTTGAAAGTGACGGCATGCGAAAGCTTTTGCGTGACGCTCGTCCAGACTGCTTGGAAGATCTGATTGCATTAAATGCCCTGTATCGTCCGGGCCCGATGGACCTTATTCCGGAATACATCGCCTGTAAACACGGTGAAAAGGAAGTGCATTATCCGGATCCTCGCCTGGAGCCGGTGCTCAAAGAAACCTACGGCATCATGGTGTATCAGGAACAGGTGATGCGTGTGGCGCAAATTATCGGTGGCTACTCATTGGGCGGCGCTGACCTTTTGCGTCGTGCCATGGGTAAAAAGCAAGTCGATGAAATGAAGCGCCAACGCGCAGTCTTCGTTAAAGGTGCTGTTGAGCGCGGAATGGCAGAAGATAAAGCGGGTGACCTTTTCGATTTGATGGAAAAGTTTGCGGGCTACGGTTTTAATAAGTCTCACGCCTGTGCCTATTCCTATGTTGCCTACCAAACGGCATATCTGAAGGTTCACTATCCGGCTCCCTTTATGGCGGCCAACATGTGCCTCGTTATGGATTCAGGTGAAAAGCTCAAACACTTGATTGATGACTGTTTCGCCAATGATATTTCCGTGTTGCCGCCTGATATCAATAAGAGCGATTGGGAATTTGTGCCGACTTCTATGCATGAAATCCGATATGGGTTGGGCGGCATTAAGGGTATTCCTAAAGATGCGGCCGAGGCTATTGTCAATGAACGCAAAGCCCATGGACCTTATAAGGATCTTTTTGATCTGGTTAGTCGCGTTGATCGCACGAATTTCTCAAAGCGTACACTCATGTCGTTTATTCAGGCAGGTGTCTTTGATAATCTAGAGCCTAATCGCGCGAAATTGGCCGCTAATATCGATAATGCCATCGCATTAAGTGAGAGTGAATCGTCTAACGCCGGTCAGGAAAGCTTATTTGCTGACGTAATGGATGAGGTGCAACCCGAATACATTGAAGCTAAACCTTGGAGTGCTTACAAAGAGCTCATCGGTGAGCGTGATGTGATGGGATGCGTCTTTAGAGGCCACTTTTATGGAGCAGTGCAGGAAGAGGCATCGCTCTTGCATCCCACGCCAATTATCAATGTGAAGCCCGCACCGAAAGGCGTCAAGCGCAGAGCACCCTCGATTCAAGTGGCAGGTATTGCTTCAAATATCCGACAATCATTCAATAAAGAAGGTCGGATTATGGGTAGTTTCTTGTTAGACGATGGAACGGCAACGATTTCAGTGACTTGCTTTGGTGATGATTGGATGCTCTATCGCAATATCGTCAAAAGCGATGAATTGGTTTTTGTAAGAGGCAACGCCAGGGAAGATTCGTTTTCAGCGTCCGGTGTGAGTATCTCAGCTCGCTCCATTGAAGTACCGGCAACCATTCGGGCTAAAAATGGATCGGTTTTGCAGATAGAACTTACGGACCCCAATTTTGACTTTGATCTTTTGAAAACTTTCCTTGAAGAACACCGACCGGATGTCGACGATTCGGGTTGCCGCGTTTCGGTGAAAGTTGTTGACAGAGGGCAACAAGCTTCATTTATTCTTTCAAAGGATTGGGAAGTTTATCTCGACCAAACTCTTCTGGATGATTTGAGAGAAATTGAAGGTGTAAGATACTCGCTCATCGATCGCAATCAAAATAAGAATTAATTCAATAGAGGACACCTATGATTGTTTTACCGAAGGATCACACAGATCCGTTAGTGGTTGGGGTTGGCCACCATCGTGCTTGCTATATTCACCCGCAGGATCATAGTAAGTGCATTAAAGTCGTTCATAATCCCTGTGAACACGCCACTCAGGAAATTCAAAGGGAGTTGGCTTATTATCGACATCTTGCCGGTTACCTGAAAGACTGGCGAGGACTCCCTAAATATTATGGGGAAGTAGAAACGAATTTAGGTAAGGGTTATGTTTACGACCGCATCGTTGATTTTGACGGGAAACCCTCCGAGACGATGCAACAGCGATACACGGCTCAATCACTGCCGTCTCTTTCTTCTGAGATGGAAAAATTGATAGCCGATCTCAAACAGTATCTTTGGGATAATCATATCGTCACAATGTCAATTAAGCCGTATAACATTCTTTGTCACCGAATCAGTGAAAACGAAATTTTTCCTGTTGTTTGTGACAATATCGGCTCTGCAGCTTTTATCCCGATAGAAGTTTATTGCCCGTGGTTCTGCCATAAAAAGCATCAAAGGCTTTTTAAAAAATTTGACAAATATATGCAGGACTATCTGTCAACCTTGAGGACCGGGGCATAGAGCCCTAGCTCCAATAACCCTTAGTTTTATCGCTGATTTCTATATGAGGAGCATCTGCTTGATGCTCCTTTCGGATTCGTTCAATGAGTTCTAAGGTATAACTTTGCGCAGTCTGAGGGTTGTAATGCCTGAGACTTTCAAAGAATCGACCGTCATTATTCAGAGTAGAAAAAGTTTGTCCGAGTTCCTCAAACTCTGTGGTTTTAACAGTGAGATTGTCAGAAACATTAAGAGTCTTTCCGATTGCTTCATAGAAAGTATCAAAGGAAATAATATCCAGAGATAAAAGCACTCGGTAAAAATAAAGAGCAAACCAATCAGGTTGGGCAGCCAGTTTTTCCTGAAGAGTTTGCATTTGTGTAGAAAGATGATTTCCTTGCAGCAAATATGAAAGTTTGGCTTTTAGTTGGTCATAGTTGCCCGGCGTAACGAAATCTACGATACCGTTGAGGTGACCATACGTTACCTGATCGATACCTTCTTCTGAGACAATGGGTTTACCTAACTGCAGACATTCAAAAATTCGAGTCGACTCAAGCAAAGCATTTTCATAAAAGTGCAGATTGACAATAACTTTAGCTTTTCTTAATTCCTCAAATTTCTTTTCTCCCCAGACCTTAAAAGCAATTTTTACATTGAAATCACGCTTTAATTGATCAAGTAATTTTTTGCGACGGGGGCTATGGATGTCTCCGTAAAAAAGAACATCGTAAGGTAAATCTTTCGATGGCTCTTCCTTAACACCGGAATAAATCGGAAGGTAAAAGACTCTTTCTTTGGGTACCCAGTTATTAATCAAAAACTCGCAGTTCGTTAAGGAGTAATCCATAATGGCGAGAGCGTTGCAAACGATGTCCTGATATCGTTTGGAACGATACCGATCAGAAATAGCAATCTGTTCCATCTGATAGCCGATGAAATCCCGAGGTAAAGTCTGAAACGCTTGCGGACAAACAACGATGTGCAAGGCATCTGAAAAGCCTTTTTCGGGAGGCTTCCCAATAATATCGGCAGCAATACCAACTTTTTTAAGGCATTGTTTCATTAAGTGGGCCACAATAGTTACGTGGTCCTGGGCCAAAATAACGATGTGCTTGTGATTGAAATCAAGCATGCGCCTGACATAATCGTCATGATTTTGATTTAAGGGGCGGCGGTTTTCAGATTTAAGTAAAAACAAAGAATTAACTATTCTGCGCAGCCAATAAGCACCGGTAGCCGAGCTGCGAAAATAGTGTTCAAAACGCTCGGTTGCCTGAGGGTGCTGAAAGCTAAGAGCCTTGATTTTCTTTCTTGTTTTTTTAAACATGCCCAAACCTTGAAAAACAGTCAGTATCAATCCTTTCTTTTGGCATTGTAATAATGGCGCTTGAATTTTTCCCACTGACGTTCAATCTTCTTTTTCCCGAAATACGGGCAATAGATAGGAAGAGGAATAAATTCCGGTGAACCGAAACCATCAAGGAAAACAATACGTTGAATTCCGTCTCTTTTTTTTGTTAGAACCAAAATGTTGGCCGGTCTGATATCGGAGATAATAATGTTTTTCCGAATCATCTCCGCCTTGATTTCTTTAAGTTTTTCTTCAAGTTCAGAGATTTGGGCATCTGTTGACTTCTGCAGATAGTGATTAAGGAGACTCGCATCGAATTCTTCGCTGGAAATGAATAGTTCTTGCTCGATGATTAAATATTTATCAGTTTTTATGAAGCCGTAATATTTCGGCAGGAAAGTTGCATCAATGTGGCGTCTTTTTAGGAATTCAAAATACCGAATTTCCCTGCGACTTTGGAGATCATGACCAAGTTTACTAACTTTGTAGCAGGTACGGGGATTGGCAGGGTTGGCGTAACAAACCCGTTCCATACCACGACCGATAACCTCTCCAAATGTGATGGACTGCATATTTATAAACCTCTTCGTGCAGAACGCTCACGAATTTTTTCTGCCTTAACTTTAGCCTCTGTTATTAGTGCTTTTTCGGTTTGGAAAATTTCTTTCAGTGGCTTTTGAAAATAAATTCTTAGAAAACGATAATAATCCGTATCAGATAAACCGATATTAAGGCACGAATAATACAGTCCGATAAGGTCTTTATTTCGCCAGCGCAATGGTACTTCGCTTCTGAATTGAGCGCGATGCAAATCAATAATGGATAGTTTTAACTTGTCTTTTTCACCATTGAACGGTAGGTGAAGCAGGAAGTGGCAGATATAACAATCTCTATGATTGATCCCAATGGAATGCATTTTGCGAACCATTTCAGCAACGCGTTCAATCAACATGCGCTTAATGGAAACATTCGGGGGATTGGTTGCCCAATTGCGACAATAGTCTTCCAGACTGATGGTAGGAGAAAGGTCTTCCGTGATAATAAAAGAAGTTCTTTTAACAGGATTGGTGCCTTTTTGACCAAAGGCCACGCCCTTCATGGTATCAACACCGATTTTTGCTAAATCGTGGATGGCTCGCCATTCGCGGTCAGCACCCAAGACCGGTAGTTTACCGGTTAAAAGGTTCTTAAATACCTCACCGTAGGAAGTCCCGTGATGAAGTTTGAGGTAATAACTTTTGCCCTCGAAGTCAAAACGCAATGTACGACGTGTTTTCACACTACGAAGGACATTGCCCGAAATTTTTTCAACCTCTTCAAACGGATCTTTATTTTTCCAGGCTTCAGAGAAGGGTGGTTTTAAAATTATCATTATTATTCCAGAATGATATCCGCAGCCTTACTGGCAAGACCATACAAATTAGCATGGTCAGCAAACTCTTTTGCGTTCTTATTCCACTTATTGAGCTGTACGGTATTGCTTAAAACGGTTTGTATAGCACGATTGTACTCATTTTGCTCAAAAGGTTCGGAAAGAACCAGACCTGCGTCGGCTTCTTGAACGTAGGGTGCGTAGCCGCATGCACCGCTTACGATAATAGGAAGTCCTGAAACAATAGATTCCAAAATAACAATACCGGCCGCTTCATGTCGCGCAGGGTGGAGCATGAGATCGGAGCCAAGCATGAATCTTGCAATATCGTCCCGTCCTCCGAAGAAATGCACTAATTCTTCAACATGGAGACTTTGAGCCAATTGACGCATCTTGTCCGGAGAATCCTGCCCGACAACAAAGAAAACGATGTTTTTTCTGAGTTTTTCAGGCAAGGCAGCAATTGCTTTCAAAGAGCGGTCCACTCCTTTGAGTTCATAGTTTGAACATACTTGTAAGAGCAATTTCTGTTGGGGTTCGATTCCGAATTCCTGTCGAAAGGCTTCTCGGGAACCTTCAGGTTGCCTGTCGTACTTTCTATCAAAATCAATACCGGGAGGTAGAAGGTAAAATCGATCGTCTTCGGTATCGTAGTGCTTTTGGTAGTCAAGTTTGTTTTTATTCGTTAATAGCAGGATTTTTGTTTTAAGTCCTTTGCTAAAAACGGCTTTTTCAAAAGCACAGAAGTGTCTGTAACGGGAACTCAGTTTATAAAAGAACCCTCGGTTTTTATTGTTTTCTGCGTAGCAGACATCACCGGCAAAATAGACGTCCAAGCCCGGCATGCGGTTAAAACCTACAACTTTATCAACGGGATTTGACTGAAGATGTTTTTGGACCCACCGAAAATATTGCACGTTTTTTCCAATATTTCTGAAAGATGTAGTGGGAACTTTTACCACTTCCATTTCGGCAGGTTTATCGCCTTCCCATTGACGGGTATAAACGCGAACGGCATGACCGCGGGAAAGCACCTCTTTAGCAATCCGCATAAAGTCGCGCTGCAGTCCCCCATAGGGAAAGTATTTGTTAATACAAAAAGCAATCCGCACAGTCGGTCTCCGTTTTTTTTATTAAACATTATAAAGACGCTCGTTCGAGAATTCGGGGTGAGCGTATTAAAAAACTCAAATCGAAAATAGGCACTAACACCGTAGACCTAGCTACGACTGACTGGTATATTCAGAAAAAAGTACTTCAAAAAGGAAACGTTGCAAATGAAGCAAGGCCCTCTCAATATCGTTATGTTAACGACCGTTCGTTTACATCAGTCAAAAGGCGGAACAGAAAAAGTAATGATTGATACCGCAAATGCCATGGTAGAGAGAGGGCACAACGTTACGATAATTTTTAGGGACAAAAATGGCAGTGTTCCCAGTTTCCAGCTCAGTGAAAAAGTTAGGTTGGTCAATTGTATTGCCGCTAAAACTCCAATTTGGTATACAGGAGCTGTTTGTGACCTTAGATCTGTTAGTTTCTCTAAAGAAGAGAAAAATAGAAAAAAAGCATTGTTAAATTTGAAAACTGTAGCCTGCCGATATCGACAGGCTATAGAAAGTTATCCTGCAGACATTTATTTAACGTATGATCCGAAACTCTCAGCAATGTTGGTGAGAGAATTTAACGTTAAGCAACCGGTTATCAGTACATTGCAGTTTGATCCCTCTCACATTATTAAACGTTATTATTTCCAAGCGATTAAATCATTAATTGCACAGGCAGGCCCCATCCAAGTATTGACCCCGGAATTTGAAAAAACCATTCACTCTGCTATTCCGGAAGCTAAATGTGTATCGATTCCCAATGTCGTGTTTCCCGTAGAAAATCAGGCACTTTTGGACAATCCTGTAATCGTCAATGTCGGCCGAGTGATGCCTCTTAAAAACCAGGAGCTCATTATTCGGGCGATGGCGATTTTGCGCCATAAGTTTCCGGATTGGACATTTAAGATTTTTGGTGAGTGTGATGTAGATGCCGAATGCAGCACTGCCTTAAAGAATTTAGTGAAAGCAGAAAAGTTGGAGGATGTTGTAAGTTTTTCCGGTGTCAGCAATAACATTGAAAAAGAGTTGCTTACATCTTCTATTTTTGCTTTTCCCTCTACATCAGAAGGATTTAGTTTAGCCCTTACAGAAGCAATGGCAGCAGGCTTACCTTGTGTAGGACTAAAAGATTGTGCCGGGGTGGCTTACTTAATCAAAGATGGTGTAAATGGATTACTTTGTGAAAATACCCCGGAAAGTTTGGCTACGGCTTTAGAGCGTTTGATTTCAGATAAGCAGTTAAGACAGAGACTGGGCAATCAAGCCCGAATGGATATGTCGCAGTATTATCCGAGCCAAATATGGGATAGATGGGAAAAATTCATTTACTCTCTTGTTTAAGACTCTTTGGTTGAGAAAGAACCAGAAGTAACCAAGCAGTCATTAACAAAAACAGAGTAGAGGGGTTGTTAAACCAAAAACGTTCACACGTTCCCATAGCCAATGCCGCGATGATTAATGAGACTCTGCAAGGGTCTTTGAAGGCAGTTTTTATAGTCATAAAAGCCGTGCTCATCCAACCCAAAAATCCAACTAATCCACCGGCAGCCAACATATTGAAGTAATCACTATGGAAATGTTGGGCATGAAATGTTGGAATGGTAAATGACATACCGGAGGCAACAATGGCGTCAAAAGCTTCAGCTCCCCATCCAAGGATTGGTTTAACAAAAAAAGCAGTTAAAGAAAGTTTCCAAAGTTCTAACCGAATGCCCCAAGAAGTGTTTAATCGCCCCACTTGATAATTTTCAAGATCAGCCAATCCCTGCTGCAGTCTGCCGGTGAAAAAGAAACCGGCGAAAATTAACACCAGAATAATTAAACAAGGAATGACAATTTTGGCCCGATCTGTTTGTTTGAAGAACAATAAAATAGGAATCAGTGCTAATAAAGCAAGCAGCGACGTTCTGACTTCTGACAGCACAATGGCAATCAGGGATACGATAATACTCAAACCGATAATGAGTTTCTTAGAAGACGAATATTGAGAGGCATTCAAACAAAGTTCAGTCGCACAACAAAGCATTAATAGCGTTGTGCCTGGAACAAGTTTGTTTTTATTAATGCCCCAAAAACCGGCATCAACAATACCCCACATAAAGTAGTGAAAGATAATGGAGGTTGAAACGACCAAAGCATTTACAGCCAACACTGTAATTACTGTCTGTCTAGAAAGATTAAATTGATGGTTCAGCGCCAGGAATAAAAGACAGTATATTGCTAAGGCATTAATGTAGATTGAGTATCCATGACTGCCATGTACGATCATTAATACGCACAATCCCAAAAACAGAGGTAACCAAGGAGTGCATACCTGCTTTAATTGATTAAATGATTGTAAGTTCAGTAAGTTGTGAAAATTAGTTGCTATTGTCAAAACGGAGAAAGTGAGGATTGCGTATTTCAGAATGTCAAGGCGTGAGGAAAACAAAAAAACTGAGCAGCAAAGTGCACAAGCCAGTGTTAATAAGAATAAGATTTTTTGGGGTTGCTTTAATATCTCACTCATCTCGATCGTCATCAAAAAACATTGCTGTATTAGAACATCCGTAATATCAAATAATTGGAGCAAGAAAGCGAAGGGAAGAAGTCACGGTAACTAAAAACCTTTTTTTGTGTTGAGAAGCTACAAAACTGTGTAGACGATAAAAATCGCCTACACGAAGTTTTGTTAAAGAAAGGTTCTTACTTAAAGAGCTCATGAATCTTATTAGTCACTTCTTCTTCTGTAGGCCAACGATTTTCTTCACCCAACACGATAGCGTTCGGGTTCCAAGGGCCGGTACGTTTGGGATCGGTTACACCGACTAAGGTAATTTGGCGTGCACCGACTGCAGCAGCCACGTGGCTGATACCGGAATCATTGGCAATCACCAATTGGGCTTCTTTGCAAAGAGCTGCATAAGTACCTAAATTGGTGGGCGGCAAATGCGTAGCATCAGGGCAAGCGACTTTCGCGTCTTCTGCTTCATCCGGTGACGGAAGAACAATCGGCTCAATGCCCAACTCACGCAAAGGTTTAACCACACAGTTAATGTGCGTCCAGTGTTTGATCTTTCCGTGATGAACGCCTCGGGCAATCGGAGCGATCAATGCAAATTTTTCAGGGATGCCGTATTTTTCAATCAGATTTTTCGCTCCGGCCGTATGACGGGTAATGAGCTTTAATCCCAGATCTTTGGGCGGTTCGGTAAAGGCAGGCTCTTTTCCCCACGCCTTGATAGCTCCTAAAGTAGCAGCAAAGAAACGCTCTACTTCATGAATATTCTTTTCAGGTTCCGGCACTTTTTTATCGAGTAACAGGAATCGACCGTCTGTCGGAAAGCCCGCAGCCCGAATACCGGCTAAACGAAATTGCAGGGCAGAACCAAAAGAATTCGGGAAAAGTAATCCGAGAGGGTTGTGAAGCTGCTGCGAAAGGTAGTGAAGTCTTTGAAGGTCTTCACTCACATGGCCCTCAATGGGATCAAAGCGCCAACCCATGCCGAGCATCAGGTCTTCGGCAAAGCGTTTACCGACCAAATAGGGGGTAAAACCACTGGCTTCCAATAAACGCAAAGAGGGGAGAGTCATACAGCAGTCGCCGACATGATTCGGTAGGCGGCAAACAACAATCGGATTCATAACAGGTCCAGAATAAAAAGCTGATACAGAAAAGAAAATAATGACACATTTTACTCGAGATAGACCCGTAAAATACAGTCAGAAAACATCAAATTTGAAAGGGAGAAATCGCTATGCAAAAACTCACTCAGATAACAGCAGCCGGCCTTTTAACCATCGCCATGTCAACTGCCATGGCCGCAGATTCGATGAACGGGACGAATTTGTCAGAAAAGGGTATGACACTTGCCGTCAACGGCACAGCCTCTATTACCGTACCAAATGATGAAGCCCAGATGAACTGGTCGGTTTCGGCTCAAGCCAAGACCTTGAAAGAGGCAACTGCTCAAGCTATTAAAACGATGAATTCCGGTCTTTCTCAGATTAAAGCCGTGAGTGATCGATTGAAACTTCAGACCCAGTCAATGAACTCATACCCGGTCTATAGTGAAGTAAAGGGTAATCAGACTCCGAAAATTGTTGCCTGGCGAGTGTCTCAATCATTGGAAGTGATTTCGCCTGATATTGACCTCGTTCCTAAAGTGATAGAAAGCGTTAACGGCACATTAGCTTTGGATGGCCTCAACTTCAGAGTTTCAGACGAAGCGAAGGCCAAGTACGACGAGTCGCTCTACAAGATGGCAGTATCAGACGCTACGCAGCGTTCGGTATGGATTGCTCAATCGGTAGGAAGTGATGCATCCAAAGTTCAGTTGCAATCGTTGCGTTTTAGCGGAGCGGCTTCGCCTCGCCCGATGAATATGCTGATGCGAGCATCGGCAAAGAGCATTATGGATGAGGCAATGCCGGTACCTGATATTGAGGCCGGTACGAGTGAGCTTAATTTAACAGTTACTGCTGAAGTATTAATTAAGCGCTAAAACCGCACTTAGTTAATCAAAAAAGGGCCTGAGAATTTGACTTAGGCCTTTTTCAAATATGTCGAAAGTGTTACAGGTTTTTGCGCCCGTCTCATTTTGGGAAAATAGCGGTTAACATGAGCAAAAGATCGGAAACATTTTGCCAATAGCGTACAATTGGCTGTTTGAATTAGTCACGGAGATCAAACTCATGAATCAAAAGTACCCACACCCCTTTTTGGCACGCGAAGGCTGGCCTTTCATCGGCGGTACTTTTCTTTTAGCTCTTTTGTGGACGGCTTTTGCCGGTTTCGGATTCATTGCTGCAGTGCTTTGGATCCTCTTTCTCATTGTCACACAGTTTTTCCGTGATCCTCCGCGCACGGTACCGGCTATGCCCGAGGCCGTTCTCTCGCCTGCAGACGGTCAGATTGTTAAGGTTGAAAAAACCATCGATCCCTTTACGAATGAAGAGGCTATTTTAATCAGCGTCTTCATGAATCTCTTTAACGTTCACTGCCAGCGTTTTCCGGTCAACGGAACGGTGGAAGATGTTCAGTACTATCCCGGCAAATTCTTAAATGCAGATCTTGATAAAGCCAGTACTGAAAATGAACGTAACGCCGTGATTGTCCGCGTCAATGACGGCAACCGTATTACGGTTGTTCAAGTGGCAGGACTCGTTGCTCGCCGCATTCTTTGCTATATCCAAAAGGGAGATGAGTTAAAGAAGGGCGAACGTTACGGCTTTATTCGTTTCGGCAGCCGCTTGGACGTCTACTTGCCCACGGATGCAACGCCTTGTGTCACCATCGGTGAAAAGGTACTCGGCACCGAAACCATTTTGGCTAAACTGGCTCCTAAAGCCGAGTAATCGAAACAGAAAATAGAAGGTTTTACCATGCGAAAGATTCGTCGTTCTCCTCGCGCCAACATTAAAGAACGCATTCAAGAGGCCCGTGCCCGCAGTATCTACTTGTTGCCCAACTCCTTTACGATGGGTTCTATGATCTGCGCTTTCTGGGGTGTGACCCAAGCCATGGCAGGTGACTTCGGCATTGCTGCTGCTACGATTTTCCTTTCTATGCTTTTAGACGGTATGGACGGTCGTGTAGCTCGCTTTACGCACACTCAAAGCAGCTTCGGTGAGCAGTTTGACTCCATCGCTGATATGACTGCTTTCGGTGTTTGCCCGGCGCTTATTGCCTATGAGTTTGCGCTCAAAGATTTGGGTGGCCTTGGTTGGGCTGCGGCCTTTATTTTCTGCGCAGGAGCCGGTGTCCGTTTGGCTCGCTTTAATGCCAATATCGGTTTCATTGACAAGGGCTTTTTCCAAGGCCTGGCCAGTCCTGCCGGAGCGGCTTTGGTGATGGGTTTTGTATGGCTTGCCTGCACGGGTCGCGTCACTGCAGAATTGGCCCAGTATGTACCTCAAATTACGGCTGTGCTTTGTATCTACGCCGGTGTGACGATGGTTTCGAACGCACCGTTCTTTAGCGGCAAGAACATGGGTTTTGTCCGCACGATTCCGTTCTGGGTGGTTTTGGTTGCGGCACTTGCCTTTATCTTTTTCTCTACCAATCCCGCGCTTTCTGCGTTTATCCTTTTCTGCTGCTATGCAGTAAGCGGCTATATTTATCAGTTCTATCTCTTTATTCGCGGTCTGCCTAATCCGGTTAGACCGGTCAGGGATAATTAATGCTTTGTTGATCTGGGGAGGTTGAAAACCTCCCCAAATCATTTAAACGGTATGTCGTTCTTTCTCAGACTTTATCGGTTAAATTGGGTACACTTGCCGGATAATTTGTAACAGTACTATTTTGTAATGGTTTTTTCTTCAACAACTTTTCTTTTTTGCTTCCTGCCTATCTTTCTTGCTGCAGATTTAATCAGTAATAAATCTGTCTTTCGTAATGCATTGCTGATTTGTACTAGTCTTTTGTTTTATGTTTGGGGGGAGGGAACAGGCGTACTGCTTTTGGTGATCTTGGCTTTCATCAATCTCTTATTCGGGTCAAAGATCTCTCAGGTTGCCTCACAAAAGTTAAAGAAAGTATGTTTGATAGCCGGGATTTTCACTAATCTTGCCGTTCTGTTTTATTTCAAATATTTGTTTTGGGTATTTTCGCAATTTTTGTTGTTATTCGAACGGATGGGTTTTAATTGCTCTGACATACTTCCGAATTTGGATAGTCCTCACTTGCCTCTGGGTATCAGTTTCTTTGTCTTTCATGGCATCAGCTATCTCATAGACCTGTACAACAAAAAAGTGGGGACTTATCGGGCAACCGATTTTCTGACCTATTTCTTTATGTTCCCTCACTTGGTTGCCGGTCCTATTGTGCGTTTTGAATCGGTTCGCGAGGATATTCAGAATAGAAAACGCGACTGGGATTTGTTTACCTGGGGTGTCTTCAGGTTTATTTTGGGAATAAACAAAAAAGTATTAATTGCCAATACGGTAGCCCCGATTGCGGATATTTGTTTTTATTCAAACGGTCAACTGACACTAACCGATGCGTGGATAGGCGCTCTGGCTTACACCGTTCAAATTTATTTTGACTTCTCGGGCTACTCCGATATGGCTATCGGGTTGGCAGCCATGATGGGTATTCGCTTTCAAGAGAACTTCCTTGCTCCTTACAGAAGTCACAGCATTAAGGAATTCTGGAGACGTTGGCACGTGTCACTGTCGACTTGGTTCAGGGATTATTTATATTTCCCGCTTGGAGGCAGCCGCTGTTCGAAAATTTTGACCTACAGAAATTTATTGGTGGTATTTGTTTTGTGTGGGCTATGGCACGGCGCTCAATGGACGTTCCTAATCTGGGGGCTTTTTCACGGCAGTCTTCTTATTTTGGAAAGAACATCCTTTTCGAAGTTTTTGGAATCGTTACCTCAGTTGGCCCAAAGGTTCTACTGCATGATCATGGTCGTGTTCGGTTGGGTGTTTTTCAGAGCAATTGATCTGTCTCAAGCTGCCAACTATTTCCAATCGATGTTTGGGTTTAATGGAGTTGCCGGTCAGACTGTTTTCGGCACGCTAAACCTTTTCGTTTTGGCGGTTGGTTTGTTGATTGCTCTATTTTCTAAACAATTGTTCAATAACACGGCCGATGAAGTGAAATCGCTCAATGTACCTCTTTTCGGTATTAATGTCGTTTTCTTATTCTTGTCATTGGGTGTCCTCTATACAGGGGCGAGAAATCCTTTTATTTATTTTAATTTCTAAAAAATGATGAAAAGAATTCTTGCGGTTTTTACGGTTCTTCTTTTTGCCATACCGTTTTTTGGTAGCCTGATTATTTTTGGCGAACAGAGCGGGCGTTTTTTGTCTTCAGAAAATAGAGAAGTTGCAGCCTTTGACGGCTTGGATCGTTTTACGGCTAAAGGCTTAAAAAAGTTCTTTATCAATAAGAGTCAGTATATTGACGATCGTTTAATTGGAAAAGAAGAGCTGGTTCCCGTAATTAATGAAATTTTGCTAGACCCGGAAAAATTTTCACGATTTGATCTGAGTAAAGGGCTTGTCGGTCAAAATGAATGGATTTTTTTGGGCAATGACTATGCGCACGTGATTGATAAACATTGCCAGGAAAATTATCCTTTCGATAGTTACGAGTTTCAATCTACGATCGATAAAATCGATGTGTTGAAAAATACTGCTGAAGCCTCGGGTGGAACGTACGTATTATTTCTTGCACCTGATAAACACAACATTTACTGTGAAGAGTTGCCCCAATGGCTTAGTACAACTTGCCAAAATTCCGAAACCTATACAAGAAAATTAGTCAATAAGATTCAAGAGCAATTGTCCGTTGATATCGTCTATCCGGTCTCTGAAATGAAATCACAGACCTCATCAGGGCAATTGTTTTTTAAATCCGATACTCACTGGAATTTATTAGGGGCAAGAATTGCCTTCGTTTCTCTTCTTAAGGATCTGGAGCGATTAGAACTTATTGAGTATTTCCATGAAATTCCGTTAATGGAGTTAAATCGTGTAAAAAACAACTCCATTGGTGATTTAGGACACATTCTTGGATTGCCGGCCGACTATAAAATCGTAGAAGACTATGATTATGTTTTTCCCCATCTGGAACAGTTGATGGTGAAGTGGCAGGAAAGGAATCAGAAAGAAGAGCAGAAACCCTTCACAGTTTCTTCGGGTAGTGCCCCTTCCAAGTTTTACGCCCGTATGAAAAATGACTCTGCGGTATACAAGAAAAAAATATTGGTTTTGTGTGACTCGTTCAACCACGCATTGAGCCCGTTTTTTAACTTATATTTCTCTGAAGTTTTGTATGTATCAAGGCGCAGTTCAATGGAAGAAAAAGTGGAGATGATCAGGAAATTTAAGCCTGAAATCGTAATTAACGAAGTCGTCGAACGAGACCTGGATAACTTGTAATGCGTTACGCACCTCTCCGAGTATTCGATAGAAGAGTTCCTTAGGAGAGGTGCTCAGAAAAAGTCATTTGTTCTATTGCTGTTTGTTCTTAAATTCATAGACCTTCTGAATTAACGGCAGGCCATCAAATCTGGCAAACAATTTCTTTTGTTTTCTGTGACACAACCAGGGACAATAGAGTTACAACAGGAATCCGAGTGGTAACCCCCATGCTGTCACAGATGACCGGAATGATTTCTGTTTCGCTTATCCGATGACATAAAACATTATGAGGTCTAAGCGCAGTGGTGATAATGCGGTTATCCCACATATATTTTTTTAGTTTAGAAATGATTTCATCGAGCTCTTTCCAGTTGTCTTTAAGCTCTCCAATTTTGTAGCGCTCGGAAATTGTCTGAGAAGGTTTACCGTCAAAGTCTACAATCCGATCATATACGTAACCTGTTCCTAAATTGGTTTCAACGGTACCGTAATATCTTGTGATACCCGACCAATCGGTCAAATAGCTGTTGAGGAAGCGGTAATAAGACAACTCTCTTTTAATTTCTTTTAGAGCTGTCCCTGAAGAGTTGTAGATAACCTTAATGCACTTGGCAGGATCTTCCGGGTGAATATAGCAAGCGCGATGTGCGCCGACACCGATGACAGATTTGTCAGAATGATCAGTAGATAGTTGGAACATTTTTTTTTGCATTTAAATTTTGTTATGCCGCTATGCTACCCGATTACATTTTGCGTTTCCACTATGAGAAGATGAGAGTGCGAGAATTGAGTCTTAAGGGAACCAAATTAATTCGCCAGGAGTTTAAAAAGTAATGCTGAAAACACTCCAGAGTCTTTCAGGAAAATTTTGGTGTAAAGTTTCGCCTACTGAAAAATTTTTTGAATGTACTCTAAACCTTGAGTTTGGTTTTGATTCTCTAAGGACTTAAACATGTCTTTTTTGTTTGCCCCGGCTCCTCAGGCAGTTCTTCCTATTGAGGGAGAGTCCAATTTGTATTTCCCGATTCACCGTATTTATGGCGTTGCCCGCAATTATGCTGCGGTTAATGCTGCATTGGGTGAGAAAACACCGCCCAGTCTCTTTTTAAAACCTGCAGACGCTGCTGTTTATGTTTCAGCGGAAAAGACTCTGGAATTGGATTTCCCGCCGGCAACAGAGGATCTTCAGCACGAAATTGAACTCGTGGTTGCCATCGGTAAGGCGGGACGCAACATTGCAGTAGAAGACGCCATGGACTATGTCTGGGGTTATGCGGCAGGTCTTGATCTGACGCGACGAGATTTACAACGCGCTAGCAGTACCAAGGGTCAACCCTGGGATACCGCAAAAGCATTTGATGAGTCAGCCCCGATGACAGCTATTAAGCCTGCCTCACGTACGCCTGATAATGAACCGATGAAGGTTTGGCTTTATGTTAATAATGAAAAGCGTCAGGAAGGGACAACGGCCGAGATGATTTTAAATGTGCCTGAAATCATCAGCTATATTTCTACGCTTTATGAACTCCAACCCGGAGACTTAATTATGACGGGGACGCCTGCCGGAATCGGTACGATTCAACCGGGCGACGTTTTGGAAGGTGGAGTGCAGGGCGTGGGTGTACTTAAAGTGAAATTTAAGGAGAAGTGAGATGGCGATTACCGCTCAAGAAGGGAAAAAGATGTTGGAGGAGTTGGGCGATAAGGTTCTTTTGTTGGATGTTCGTCACGCTCATGAATATAACTGGGGACACATCCCCGGCGCCGTGCTTTTGGATAATGATGACATAGAAGAGGGTGTTAAGCCTGAATCGTTGCCTGATGATCTGGATCATCCCATCATCATTTATTGTCGATCTGGTGTCAGAAGCCACTATGCCATGCTCAAACTTCAGGCAGCTGGTTACACACATGTGTACGACATGGGCGGGATTATTGACTGGCCCTACGAAATCGAGAAGTAATTTGGTTTCTAATTAGCGCAAACAAAAACGGGACTGATTCAAAACCAGTCCCGTTCGTGTCTCAGAAACTTGAGAATTAGGCCATTGCCTTGATAGCAGCAGCCAAGCGGCTCTTATGACGAGCAGCGGCGTTCTTGTGCAAAACGCTCTTACCGGCCATCGTGTCGATAACCTTTTGAGCCTTCACAAAAGCTTCAGCGGCGGCGGTCTTGTCGCCGGCAACGATCAATTTACGTACGGCCTTGATGGCGGTACGATATTGAGAGCGTTGAGCAGAAAGGTGCTGGTTGCGCGCAACAGCTTGACGGGCGCGCTTACGAGCTTGTTTGGTATTAGCCATTGTTAGTTCCTTGCCTTATATAAAAAAGTTACGGCTGTTAATTACAGCCGCTTTCAAAGGCATTTAGCATTGAAAATACGCTTACAGCACAAAGTCGGAAGCGGCTGGTGAATCAGTTCATTCCAACGGATTTTTGCGGTTCTTTCGGGCATGCGAACACGTCCACGAAGAACACTCCCTTGGAAAAGTCACTGATTTTACCAAAATCTTTTAAAGCTCTCAAGCTTTTTTCTGTTCTGCTGATCAATAAAGATGGGTTCAGAAGAGTTTTTCTATTGAACAAAAAAGCGCTTTGGTTAATACTGTCCAGGTTAAAATAAACAAAAAAATTCACTCCTGTCCAATCTATGGAACCCGACCGTTTGTCAAGTATAAAAGGTAAAAAT